>JAEEGJ010007589.1_pt1 | contig 30922 bp, 21 predicted proteins | sample 8958761 | NCBI WGS metagenome assembly JAEEGJ01 (sample SAMN16246546, study PRJNA631951) | gut metagenome | biome: gut microbiome; feature: rumen; material: RS-attached | host: Bos | place: Iran: Karaj | collected 2018-10
CGGACGCGCCGGAAGGGAACGGAATGAACCGCGGACGGGGATTTGCACAAAACGAAACTTTTTTAGCACATATCGACAATATGTTTGACGCCCGGAACGCGGTTGTGATATGTTTATAACAGTTGATTTCGGAAATTGCCCGCGGAGGGGGACGGCGAAGCAGAGTTGCACATAACGCATCGGAAAAGGGATCTGTTTGGCCCGGCCCGGTACCGCTCGCGTCCGCCGGTATATTAAGGAGGAAAACCGTATGAAAAAGTCATCTGTAAGGATCATAGCGCTGGCCGCGGCTCTGGTGCTTTCACTGCTGAGCGCCTGCGGAACGGCAAACGACGCGGGCGAAGCCACGAAGGCTCCTGCCGTCACAGACGTTGCCACCGTAACGGATGCCCCGGCGGTTACCGACGCTCCTTCGATAACGGAAGCGCCCGCCGTGACCGAAGCTCCGGCGCCCACAGACGTTCCCGCCACCAAAGCCCCCGCGGTCACTCCCGCGCCTAAAGACCCGGGTACGGACAAGTTTTTCGATTTTTCCGAATACGGCGAAGATATAATGGTCCCGGATCCCAACGGAGCCGCGGGACTGGAGAATTATGAAGAGGGAATGGTCATATTCCCGCAGGCTTCCGACCCGTACGTGTGGATATTGCTGGAAGAGCCGCTTCCGGCGTCTGAATACCGATACGTAGCATTCAGAGTGCTTGCGAATAAAAACGATAAGAACGGGCAGGTAAGATTCGCCACTTCTACCGACGACCGCGGCTGGGCGATGCTCAGTTTCAAATACGAAACTCCGGGAAGCTGGGAGACTATAGTTCTCGACCTGGGCGGCGCGGCGTTCCTGAACGAAGACACCATGGACGGCGATATTGTCCGGGTGAGGATCGACCCCTACGACGACGAATTCGACGAAGAGCTCCTTTCGGATGAGTATACGCTCATAGTCGAGTCCTTCGCATTGTTCACCGATCCAGAAAAAGCCAGGGCATACCAGGGGCTCTACGCATGGCCGGAAGATCCGGACAAGACTCCCGTGCCCGCCACCGCGACGCCTGACGGCGGAGCCACTCCGGCGCCCACTCACAAACCCACCTCGCGGCCCGACGGCGCCCCCGAGTTCAACGACATAGGCACGGAGTATTATTTCGACTTTACACAGTACGGAAACGACGAGATGACCGTGGGCAACGGATTGACCATCGATCAGGAGAAAGATGGCATCCTGCTCACTCCCGAGGCCTGGGACCCCTACGGCTGGATCACTTTCGATCCCAGGATCTCCGCTTCCGAATACAGATACGTTGCCATAAAAGTCAAGGCCAGCGTCAACGACAGGCAGGGCCAGCTCCGCTACGTCACCACCAGCGACGGCCGCGGCTGGGCGATGATCCCCTTCAATTACGAGACGCCCGGTCAATGGGAAGTGATCGTGCTCGACCTTTCCGAGGCCAATTACATGGAGGCTACGACGCTGAACGGAGACCTGGTGCGCATGCGCATCGATCCCTACGATGACGAAGCGGATCCCCAGTCCGAGACGCTCAGCCCCGACCATACGGTGCTTATAGAGTCCGTCGCACTGTTCAACGACAGGGCAAAAGCGGAAGCCTACGCCGGTCTGTACAAATGGAACTGACGCGTAAAAGCGTGTTGTACCGATCATGAAAAAACGTTTATATAACAGCAAAAATGCTTTCGAGCGCAGCCGCGCCGGCCTCCTTCGGAGGGGCCGGCGGCGCCTGCTCTGGGCGGTAATGCTCGGGACCCTGGCGGCATTGTGCGTCATATTGACCGGGTCTGCGGGGAACGGACAGCGTGTTAGCGCGGAGGAGGCCGCAGAAGCAGCGGCGGATCCTAAACTGCCGGAATATTACATATGCTTCGACGGACTGACCGACTGGGACTGCGTCGTGAACACTTCCGCCCACGTTAAGATCGAAGACGGGATGCTCACGCTGACGTCCGGAAAAGAAGGCGCTTCCGGCCGCGTGCAGGGCAGCCCCTGCGTAGAGATCAAATTCGTAAAGACCGGCCTTAAGGCGCTGCGGTACCCATACATAGCCATCCGCATCAAAAGCACGGTGCGTGATCTGGGCGGAAAATTGACGTGCAAAGCCGGTTTCGGAAAGAGCAAAGTTGACGGTACATTCGAATACGCCGACACGGATGACTGGCAGACCGTGGTGGTGGATATGAGCGCCGCCGTGCAGCAATTGTCCGACAAGAGCGACCGCGCCGGCACCTGGCAGGATTCGGTAAAGCTGTATCCCTTCGGAGGTTCGGCTGGGAAGGTCAACGCCGGCGAGACCGCGGTCATCGGTTCCATAGCGTTTTTCAAGACGGAAGACAGCGCCAGGGCCTTTACGGGCATCGAAGGAGGCGGCAGCGACGTGAGCAGCGGAAAATGGCTGGAAGAAGCTTTCAAAGATCCGGGCGCTTCCTACAGAATGATGAAGCTCCTGTATAATTTCGACAACAGCTACAAGGCCACCGTGGACAAGCTCTATAACGGGTACGGATACGGCGGCATCACCACCAACGTGACCTTCAACTCCGTGTACCTTAAGAGCGCCAAAGAGTTCACGCTCCTGGATGATTCTTTCAAGTACTGCCTGGAGCAGGGCATGACCCAGCTGTGGCTCTACGACGAATACCAGTGGCCCTCGGGCAGCGCCTACGGAATGGTGGCCAAAGACGATCCCCAGTACGAGCCTTACGGCCTTGGAATGATAGAAAAGAAAGGCTCCGGCCCCAAAGTATACAAGCCGGAGGGCGGCTATTCGGTGATCAAATACGCCACGCTGACGTCAGGCGGCAAGACCGTACCGGTCAGGTTCACTGACACAGAGGTGGAGATCTCAGAAAGCGGAGACTGGACTCTTAAAGTCTGGGCCACCTACGACGCCTGGATCGAAAAAGACTCCCTCAGCCAGTGGCAGAAGGGGAGGCCATACGTCAATATCATGAACAGGGACGCCATCGCCAAGTTCATCTCTCTCACCCATGAAGCGTACAAGGCGAACCTCACTCAGACCTTCGGCAGCGTCAACGCCTTCTTCACCGACGAGCCCAGCCTTTTCGTCAGCAATATGACCAATCCCATCCACGCCGGCGGCTCCATACCCGTATACCTGGTGCCCTGGGAAGACACTCTTCCGGAAGTATTCGAGCAGATGCACGGCTACAGCGTGTACGAGCATTTCGGATCCCTTTTCGGAGGCGACTCGGAAGAAGACAGGACCGTCCGGATCAATTATTACGAGACGGTGGCGAAGATGGTGTCCGAAAACTACTTCGGGCAGATCGCCCGGTGGTGCGAGGACAACGGCACCAAAGGCTCCGGCCATCTTCTGCTGGAAGAAAAGCTGGCATATCACGTGGTGCTCTACGGAGATATTATGAAATGCCTCAACAGGACCGGTTATCCGGGCTGCGATCTGCTGCACGTAACCCCCGAGAATCTGATGGACGGCGGCACTTACATAGGCAGTTTCGTGGCAATAAAGCTGGCCTCGTCTTCTGCCCGCAACACGGATAAGGAGCACGTCCTGGTGGAGTACAATCCCGAGGCGATCGCTGATTCGGGCTTCAAGGCCGATCCCTTCGGCACGTCGTTTGCCGGAGCCGTGATCACCAGGATGTACGGCGCGGACACGTTCGTGATGCTGAACCCTCAGGAAAGCTACAATTCCGTCCAGGCCAGAAAGCTTAACGAGTGCGTAGGCAGGCTCAACGTGCTTCTGGAAGGGGGCAAAATGAATTCCGGCCTGGGAGTTTATTATCCTATTGCCGCGGCCCAGAGCCTGGTATTGGCCGATACCGTTTACGACGGAGCGGTGGCGGAGCTGTCGGACAGGTACAATATGCTTTGCCGCGGCCTGCTGAAAGCCGGGTACGACTACAACTATATCGACGACGAAGCCATATCCAACGGGAAGATCGTGGGCGGCGCGCTGGAGTGCGGCAGGACTTCCTATTCCGTGATCGTGATGGCGTACGCCTCGGCCATCGATCCGGCGGTGCTGGACAAACTGGTCGAATTTGAAAACGCAGGCGGAAGGCTCGTCTGGGTGGAAGAGTTACCCTCAGCCTCCACCGTCATAGGCAGGACCGACTACGTTAAGTCCAGGGTGTCCAAATATGAAAAAGACGTTATAAAGGTCTATCCCGAAGGCGGCGACTTTGGCAAACTCACCGAAAAACTTTCACAGATCCTCAAGTACGGCTATACCGTCTCCGGCGACGAAGCGGTGCTCACAAGTCCCTACGAGCGGGACGGGAAACAGCTCATCGTGGCGGTCAATACCTCTTCCGCCAAGAAGACGGTCAAACTGGATTTCGAAGACGGCAGGGGCTTCGACGTTTACGATCTGTATTCCGGAGAGATCCGGACCGTTTCCGGCGGAGAAGAACTGGTGCTGGAGCCTTACGGCGCATTCGTGGCGGTCAAGGAAGGGGAGAGCGGCCCGGTGGTGGAACCTACCGAAAAAGCCTCTTCTAAAAACGGCAACAACTCGTTCCCCGTGATACCCGTGATCGCGGTTGCCGCCGGAGCCCTGGCGGCAGGAGGATTCATCGCCGTAATGAACGCCGTCAATAAAAAGAGATACGGAGGGAGATTGAATGGGAAATAAAATTGTCCGGATCGTGCTTTTTATCCTTGCGCTCTCGCTGTTCGCGGGCGTTCTGGGCTGCGGAAAGCAGACGGTCCATACGGGAGACGTTGACCAGGACCTGACGGTGGAGGAGATGGACATAAAGGGAAAGATACTCTTTACCGTCGACAATTCCGCCGCCACCGAAGATATGATGGCCAGCGTCAGATCCGTTGCCGCAGAGTTCATGTCGGAATATCCCAACGTTAAAGTCACCGTGGAAGGGGCCTCCAGGGGCACCTTCGCCAACAGGATCTCCTCCGGCGACATCGGCGACGTGTTCTGGTGCGACGAGAACGACACCAACAACTACCATTACAACCACAACGCCCTGATGCCTCTGGACGCGTATCTGAAGCCTATGAACATCAACCTCGGCGACGTGTACACCGGCGCCCTGGACTGCGGCAGGTACGACGGAAGGCTTTATATGGTCCCCAGGAACATAGGCCTTTCCTGCCTGATGTACAACGTGGATATGCTGGAAGAAGCGGGCATCCGTTTCGACAATACCGTTGCCACCGAATGGGAGTCTTTCAAGACTATCTGCCGCCAGCTGACCGTGGTGGGTGACGACGGCAAAGCCAGGCAGATGGGCCTTGCCATCCGGCTCTGGTGGGACGTCATATGGCAGATGTTCTTCCGGGCCTACGGCGGTGAATGGGTGGATTCCATCAATCACAGGATCACGATCACCGACAGCACCGAAGTCATGCGGGGCATCCAGGAGATGTACGACGGCGTCAGGGAAGGATGGCTCTATCCAATGGAGCAGGGCATATCCGGCGAGATAGGCGAGTACCTTTCGGGCATCCCGGGAGGCGATTCCAACTTCGCCCACGTGGCGTTCCAGTACTGCACCTCCTTTACGTATCTTGACTCCTACGGCAAGACTTACGACAGCATGGAAGTGGCGTGGGATTTCTGCCCCTTCCCGGCTTTCGAGACCCATACCGTTTCAGCGGGAGCTACGGGATACGTGGTGTACAACCGCACGGACAATCCTGATGCCGCGGCCGCGCTGGCCCTTTTCTTCCTGACCGAAAACGGGCAGAGAGCGTACCACAGCCAGCTGGGCGGCGACGTACCGCTGCTCAAATCCCTTGCCGAGGACGATTTCTGGAAGGACAAGAGCGGGCGGTGGGCCGATAAGAATTACGACGTTTTCGTATCCTACACCGACAATACGCGCCCGGCAACGGCGGTGGTCCAGTGCCCATACGACGTGGCCGACATACTCTCCAACAGCAATATGATGACGCTCTGGAACAACGTGCTCTCAGGAAAGGTAGACCTGCAGACCGCCTTCGGCCGCATGCAGCAGCAGGCCAACGAAAAATGGCAGCAGCTGGGGGCGTAGCCCGGCTTCGGACAAGCCATACTTAAAAGTTGCTAAAAAGGGATCCGCCTCCCGTGGGCGGGTCTCTTTTTTTAATGCCCGAAACTTGACACGAAAGCGCGGTTTTAGTACAATAAAATATCACGGTTTTAGCCGTGTGTCTTTTCAAAGAAGGTGACTGTAATGCTCAATCTGAACGATATCGAAGCGGTGCCGGATCATTCTGAAATGATAGCCAGAATGTCCGCTCAGGCGAGACATGCCGACGAGATCAACAACGGCCTCTACGAACGCTACAACGTGAAACGCGGTCTCAGAAACGCCGACGGTTCCGGCGTGCTCGTAGGTCTCACCAGCATCGGCGAAGTCCGCGGTTACATTATAGTCGAAAACGAAAAGGCTCCCATCGAAGGCCGCCTGCTTTACAGGGGCATCGACATCGACCGCCTGGTGGAAGGCTGCAAGAAGGACCACCGGTTCGGGTTCGAAGAGTGCTGCTATCTGTTATTGTGCGGAAAGCTGCCTACGAAGTCGGAACTGGAGTCGTTTAAGGAGATGCTGGACGATAACAGAAGACTGCCCAACGGATTTGCCGAGGACATGATAATGAAGGCTCCTAGCCCGGATATCATGAACAAGCTTGCCCGCTGCGTGCTGGCTTCCTACTCCTATGACGACGATCCGGACGACACCGACACGGAAAACGTTATGCGCCAGTGCATCCGGCTCATCGGACAGTTCCCGACCATGACCGCATATGCCTATCAGGCGAAGTCACATTATTACGACGGCAAGAGCCTGTACATCCACAATCCCCAGAGAGGCCTTTCCACGTCGGAGAACCTGCTCCAGATGATCAGGCCCGACAGCAAATATACGCAGCTGGAAGCCGAGATACTCGACCTGTGCCTCATGATCCACGCGGAGCACGGCGGCGGTAACAACAGTACCTTCGCGGTGCACGTCGTCACTTCCACCGGCACGGACACGTACTCGTCGATCGCCGCGGCGGTAGGCTCTCTTAAAGGCCCAAAACACGGCGGCGCCAACCTCCGGGTCATGAACATGATAGAGGACATCAAGGCCCACGTGAACAATATTGACGACGACGGGGAGCTCAAGGACTACCTGGCCAAACTGCTCAGGGGAGAAGCCTACGACCGGTCCGGGCTGGTCTACGGGATAGGCCACGCAGTATATACTTTGTCCGATCCCAGAGCCAACCTGCTCAAGAACAAGGCCAGGGAGCTGGTGGAGATCTCCGGCCCCGAGTTCCAGAGGGAATTCAGGCTGCTGGAGAGGATCGAAGAGTTCACGCCGGACCTGTTCGCGGAAATAAAACACAGCGACAAGCATCTGTGCGCCAACGTGGACTTCTATTCGGGGCTGGTATATTCCATGCTCAACATTCCAAAAACGCTGTTCACGCCCATATTCGCGATCTCGAGGATATCCGGCTGGTGCGCCCACAGGATCGAAGAACTTGCCATCACGAACAGAATAATCAGGCCCGCGTACAAGAACGTGGGAAAGAAACAGCAATACGAAGATCTGTCAGAAAGAGTTTGACAGTTTTGCTCCACGGGAGGAATATAAATGGACGATAACAAAATCAAAAAGGCAGGAGAGTACAGACCCGCCGAGATCGAGAAAAAGTGGCAGGACGTCTGGGAAGAGACTAAGGCTTTCGCCGCTTCCAGAGACTATACCAAGAAAAAATTCTACGGACTGATCGAATTCCCTTACCCCTCGGGCAACGGGCTTCACGTGGGACATCCCCGCTCCAACACCGCCATGGACATCATCGCCAGGAAGCGGCGCATGGAAGGGTACAACGTGCTGTTCCCCATAGGCTGGGACGCTTTCGGACTTCCTACCGAGAATTTCGCAATAAAGAACAATATGCATCCCGCGAAAGTCACCAGGACCAACGTGGACCGGTTCAGGAAGCAGCTTAAGATGCTGGGCTTCTCATTCGACTGGGACAGGGAGGTCAATACCACGGATCCCAATTATTATCACTGGACCCAGTGGATATTCCTTCAGCTTTTCAAAAAGGGCCTGGCGTATAAGGCCGAGATGCCCATCAACTGGTGCACCTCCTGCAAGGTGGGACTTGCCAACGAAGAAGTGGTCAACGGCGTGTGCGAAAGGTGCGGAGGAGAAGTCGTCCGCCGCGTGAAATCCCAGTGGATGCTGAGAATCACCGACTACGCCCAGAAACTCCTTGACGGCCTGGACACGGTGGATTTCATCGAGAAGGTGAAGACACAGCAGCGCAACTGGATCGGCCGCAGCGAAGGCGCGGAAGTGGATTTCATGCTGCCCGCCATCAATGAAAAACTGACCGTATACACCACTCGCCCCGACACGCTTTTCGGAGCCACTTATATGGTGGTCTCTCCCGAGCACGCCGTGATCGAGCGCCTCAGGCCCTTCATCACCAACTATGACGAAGTGGAAGCCTACAAGGCCGAAGCGGCTAAAAAGAGCGATTTCGAGCGCACCGAGCTGTCCAAAGAAAAGACCGGCGTGCCGCTTAAAGGCATAATGGCGGTGAATCCCGTAAACGGCACCGAGATCCCCGTGTGGATCTCCGATTACGTGCTCAGCTCCTACGGCACCGGCGCCATCATGGCGGTACCGGCCCACGACGACAGAGACTGGGAATTCGCCAAGAAGTTCGGGCTGCCCATCATAGAAGTGGTTGCAGGCGGAAACGTCGACGAGGCCGCTTTCACGGATATACAGACGGGAACTATGGTCAATTCCGGCTTCCTCAACGGGCTCAGCGTTGCCGAGGCGAAAAAGGCCATCACCGAGTACCTGGCCAAAGAAGGCAAGGGCGTCCGCAAGGTCAATTTCAAACTCCGCGACTGGGTGTTCAGCCGCCAGAGATACTGGGGAGAACCTATTCCGCTGGTCAATTGCCCGAAATGCGGCTGGGTGCCGGTGCCGGAAGACCAGCTGCCTCTTAAATTGCCCGAAATGGAAAGCTACACCCAGACGGACAACGGCGAATCGCCTCTGGTGAACGCCGTTGACTGGGTCAATACCGTTTGCCCCTGCTGCGGCGGCAAGGCGAAGCGCGAGACGGACACCATGCCTCAGTGGGCCGGTTCCTCCTGGTACTTCATCAGGTACACCGATCCCGACTGCGACTACGCCATCGCCTCCGAAGAGGCAATGAAATACTGGCTCCCCGTGGACTGGTACAACGGCGGCATGGAGCACACCACGCTCCACCTGCTGTACTCCCGCTTCTGGCACAGGTTCCTCTACGATATCGGAGCGGTGCCCTGTCCGGAGCCCTACGTTAAGCGCACGTCTCACGGCATGATACTGGGCGAGAACGGCGAGAAGATGTCCAAATCCAGGGGCAACGTCATCAACCCCGACGACATCGTGGCCGAGATCGGCGCGGACGCCTTCAGGCTGTACGAGATGTTCATGGGCGCTTTCGACCAGGCGATCCCGTGGTCAACTCAGGGCGCCAGAGGCTGCTTCAGATTCCTCGAAAGAGTCTGGAAACTTCAGGATATGGTGACGGACGAAAAGGCGGAATCCGACGCTCTGAAGGCTGTGCTTCACGAGACCATCAAAAAAGTGTCCGACGATTACGAACGCATGAAGTTCAACACCGCCATCGCCGCCATGATGAGCCTTGTAAACGAGATCTACGCCAAGGGCACGCTTTCCCGGGGCGATATCTCCGTGCTGCTGAGGCTGCTTAACCCCGTGGCCCCTCACATCACCGAAGAGATGTGGCAGCGCCTGGAACTTTCGGATAAAATGGTCATCCGCGAGAGCTGGCCGGAATTCGACGAAAAAGCCACCGTCAAGGCCGAACTTGAACTGGCGGTGCAGATATGCGGCAAGCTCAAGGGAAGGATAACCGTTCCCGCCGCCGCTACTGCAGCCGAGACCGAAGCCATCGCCCTGGCCGATGAAAAGATAAAAGCGCTGATCGAGGGCAAGACCGTCAGGAAAGTCATCGTGGTGCCCGGAAAGATCGTCAATATAGTAGTCTGATAAGGTAACGAATCGTTTGGATATGGGAGAGTTATTTACGCAGTTCGCCAATATTTTCAACGAGCGCGGGACAATGAACACCGTGGTGTGGTTCAGCGTCCTTATGCTGTGCTGCGTTATACTTGCCCTGTCCTGGAGGAGAGAACTGGCCGCTCCGGCGATCGCCGCCGCCGTGTGCTTCTTCGTGTCATTCTCAGGCCTCAGCCTGGGGATACAGGCGCTGATATTCGCGGCGCTGACCGTGGGGATCCTTTTTGCACTTAAGAGGCGCAGAGGAACGGAATCGGAAGCACATACCGAGCCGGAGACCGGCGCGGAAGAAGAAACGGATGAAGAAACCTTGAAAGAAAGTGGATCGACAGAAAATGGATGAGAAATATATTGCCGCGTCGCTGATAGCGGCGGCGGACGAGAATATTGACGCCGAACTCGTATACGGAGCTATGGAGACGCCTCCCGACCGGAGGATGGGAGACCTGGCTTTTCCCTGCTTCAGGCTGGCCAGGACGCTCAGGAAAGCGCCCCCTGCCATTGCCGCCGGAATAATGGAGAGCATCAACAAAAACCCGCTGCCTTCCTCCATCGCAAAGGTGGAAAACGTGGGAGGATATATCAATTTCTTCCTTGACCGCAGCGCTGTTTCCAAAGCCGTGATCGACGAGATATGCGAACGGTCTGAGGGCTACGGCCGCTCGGACGAAGGCGAAGGAAAGACGGTGGTGGTGGAATTTTCGTCTCCCAACATCGCAAAGCCCTTCCACATCGGTCATCTGGTGTCTACGGCGCTGGGCCATTCCATCGCCAGGATTTACGATTTCCTCGGCTACGACACGGTCCGTGTCAATCATCTGGGAGACTGGGGCACTCAGTTCGGTAAGCTGATCACCGCGTACAAGCTCTGGGGCGACGAAGAAACGGTGAGAAAAGATCCCATCAACGAGCTCCTTAAGATATACGTGCGCTTCCATGAAGAAGCGGAAAAGGACCCGAGCCTGGAAGACGACGCCAGGGCCAATTTCAAGGCGCTGGAAGAAGGGGACGAGAAGATCACACGCCTCTGGAAGATGTTCGTAGAGGCCAGCCTGACCGAGTTCGACAGGATGTACAAACTCCTGGGAGTCAACTTCGATTCTTTCGCCGGTGAAAGCTTCTACACGGACAAGATGCCCGAGATCGTGGAAATGCTTCGTGAGAAGCAGCTGCTGGAGGAGAGCGAAGGCGCCCAGGTGGTGCGCTTCGACGACGAATCCATGCCGCCCTGCATCATATTGAAATCCGACGGCACCACCATTTACGCCACCAGGGACATCGCCGCGGCTGTGTACCGCAAGCGCACCTACGATTTCTACAAGAACGTTTACGTGGTGGGAACGCCCCAGACGCTCCATTTCAAGCAGGTCTTCGGGACGCTGAAAAAGATGGGCTTCGAATGGGCAGACGACTGCGTCCACGTGGGCTTCGGGTACGTGAGGTTCCCGGACAAGGCCATGTCTACCAGGAAGGGCGACGTGGTGCTGCTGGAAGACGTATTGACGGAGGCCGTGGCAAAGACCCGGGAGATCATCGAGAACAGCGCCACCAGCAAGGATCTGGAGAACGTTGACGCGGTTTCCGAAACGGTGGGCGTCGGCGCGGTGCTTTACACCTTCCTCAAGAACAGCAGGGAGAGGGACATCATATTCACCTGGAAGGACATACTGGATTTCGAAGGGGAGTCCGGCCCGTACGTACAGTACGCCTACGCCAGGGGCAGGAGCGTGCTGGCCAGGGCGGAAGAGCAGGGGATAGACTACGCTTCCGGAGACCCCGCGCTGCTTACGGGAGACGAGGAATACGCGCTGGTCAGGATGCTCTCGAAATACAAAGATACGGTAAGAGAGGCGGCGGCCAAGTTCGAACCCAGCGTGGTCACAAGGTACGTCACGGATCTGGCCCAGCAGTTCAATAAATTCTACAACACCTGCAGCGTAATGAAGGCGGAAGACGAGATCCGCAGGGCAAGGCTCAAACTGACGGGCTGCGCCGCGGAAGTGATAAAGTCCGCGTTGTACCTCATCGGCGTCAACGTAGTCGAAAAAATGTGATCTGACATGGACAAGGGGAAGCTCCGGTCGCTTGGGACTAAACTGAAAGGCATATTCTGCGACAGGCCCGGAGAGCCCGTCAACACCTCCTATGTAGGCGCGCTGGACGGCATCCGGGTGCTGGCTATATTTACCGTTGCCCATTTCCATATCTGGCAGCAGTCCTGGCTCACCATAAACATCCCCACTCCGGCGCTGGCCAAATGGGGCATCTCCAACATATCTCTGGAGTGGATCCAGCGCTACGGCTCCTTCTTCGTGGACATGATGATCCTGCTTACCGGCTTCTGCCTTTTCCTGCCTTACGCCAGATATATGATCGAAGGCGGAGAGAAGCGGCCCGGCCTGCCGGACAGGTACGAGGTCCGGAATTTCTACATCAAAAGGATCGCCAGGATAGTGCCCTCGTACTATTTCTGCACGCTTATATACCTGATATTCATCATATTGCCCGAGAAGAAGTACGGATCCGCGGGCGCGTTCTTCGCGGACGAGTCAATGATGCACCAGCTGTTCGCCAACCTCACGTTTACCCAGAACCTGAGCGCCGAGACCTATATCAGCACGCCGTTCAACGGGGCGCTCTGGACCGTGTGCGTGGAGATGCAGTTCTACCTGATATTCCCGTTCATTGCCTGGTGCTTCCGTAAAAAGCCGATATTGACATATCTGGCCACCGTGGGGATATCTTATTTTTACGTGCAGACGAGAGTGGTGCCCCTGGACGAGGGAGGCCTCAGATGGCACCTCAACCAGATGCCTGCGCTGCTCTGCGTTTTCGCCAACGGGATGCTGGCGGCGCTGCTGTTCGTGTCCATAGCCAAGCATTTCCGACGGGGCAAATATTCCGGGCTGTTCTTCACCGTATTGACGGTGGCCGCCTTCTGGGCCGTCAGGTTCATACTGCGCAAGGGCCCCGGGGCAATGAACAACCTAAGATGGCAGCTCCAGATGCGCTTCCTGCTGTCGATCTTCTACCTGATAATATGCGTTTCCGTCCCGTTCACGGTCAAATGGTTCCGCAAATTCTTCGACAATAAAGTGATGCACTTCCTTGCCGGCATATCGTACAACCTGTACATCTGGCATCAGATGATCGCGGTGCAGCTGAAGCTCAACAAGATCCCGTACTGGGAAGGTGAAGAGCTGCCCAACATCGCCGGCAACAAGGATTGGATGCACAGCTACACGCTCATAGTTATTCTGGCCGTTTTAGCGGCGGCCGCGGCAGCAACGTATCTTATAGAGAAGCCATGCGCCAGGCTCATAGGAAAGCTTACGCGCATCCGCAGAAAGGAATATTGAAAGTCCTTTAAGAGGTCCTGCCGTGGATCGAAAATTGAGCCCCGCGCAGTTGTCCGCCGTAATGCACGGCGAAGGTCCGGCACTGGTACTGGCCGGTCCGGGTAGCGGGAAGACCACCGTCATCACCAAAAGAGCAGTAAGATTGTCCGGGAAGATGCGTTCTCCCGGCAGGCTTTTGTGCGTCACTTTCACCACCGCGGCCGCTGAGGAGATGCGGACTCGCTATCTGCGTCTGATCAAAGAGGAGAGACCCGCGGAGGACGAGGCCGGGGACAATGAAACTGAGACGCCGGTCTTTTCCACCGTACACGCATATTGCAACTCCGTATTGACCGAATACGAGCGGCGGACGGGGAAAAGATTCATACGCATCGAAGGGGAAGATTCGCCTAAAAACGCAATATTGTCCGGAATATATAAAAAATATAACGGTCAGGAGCCGGACGACGCCATGCTCCAGAGGATAAAAGGATATATGCGGTTCGAACGGGAGCATGGGAAAACGCGGCAGCCCTCGGGCAGGAACCAGATCAGGCGCTTTGACGATATCGTAAAAGAGTATGCCAGGCAGAAGGAGGCTTACGGCTACGTAGATTTCGACGATATGATCAGGCTTTGCGGCAGGATAATGCGGGAGGACAGAGATATCTCGAAACTCGTCCGGTCAAGGTTCGACTACATACAGGTGGACGAGGCGCAGGACCTGTCCCGGATACAGTTCGACGTGATCCGCCTTATAAGTCCCGGGGACAATATATTCGTGGTGGCTGACGACGACCAGAGCATCTACGGGTTCAGAGGCGCGGAGCCGGACTGCCTGTTCGAGTTTCTGAAGGAACATCCGGACGCGGCCCGGTACGAGCTGACCCGGAATTTTAGATCGACGCCGGAGATCGTTGCTGCCTCGGCCGCCCTTATATCCCGGAACGGGAAGCGGTTCGAAAAGCATCTGTTCACCGCGTCCGTGAGCCGCCCTGACAGCTTCGAAATCAGATATTTCACAGACGCCGCGGCGCAGGCGGAATTCTTCCGGGAGACCGCATTGAAAGCAATGGAGGCGGGAAAGACGGTTGCCGCGCTGTACAGGAACGGGATATCCTCATTGCCGGGTCGGTTCGCGCTGTCCTCGGAAGGGATCAGGTTTGCTACTTTCGGCAACTGCCCGGGAACCTGGAACGTGCCCACCGTGTCCCGCTGCCTGGAAGCCGTAAGAAAAGCCGAAAGGGAGGCGGGACTGGTGATCCCGGCTCCGGCACAGACTTTCAGGAAACTTTTAAGGTCCGGGTTCGCGGAGGAAGAGGAAGAAAAGATCCGCAGGACAGGTCGCGACAGGAAGACCGTATCCGTTGCGCTGGACTTTTTGAAGCTGCTGACGGCGAAGGCGGAGTCATACGCTGAGATGCTGAAGCTCCTCGACAGAATGGACGGAGCGGGAATCTCATTTCTAAACGGTCCGGAGCCTTCGGCGCCCCTGCCTCCCGGCACGCCGGTATTTTCTACGATCCACTCCTCGAAAGGGCTGGAGTACGACGTGGTGACCGTACTCGACGTGCTGGAAGGGGAGCTGCCCGGTTCGGAAGCGGCGGGAGCTGCGGTGGAAGAAGAGCGGCGGCTTTTATACGTGGCAATGACCAGGGCCAGAAAGCGGCTGGTGCTTTGCTGCCCTTACAAGAGGGGCATCAGAGGAGAAGAAGAGAGCCGCTTCCTGAGGGAGACGGCGGCCGGCGTCGAGGGAGAACCCGGGTCCGGGGAGAGGGAGACGGCAATTGACAAAACGGAGCCGGAAAAGGTATAATCCACCCGTCTGAATCTAACAGAAATCTATTGACCAACGGAGGCTGAAACATATGAAATACACGTCGTCACAGATAGCCAAACTGCTACGCAAACTCGCGGAAGAGAAAGAGACCCTGACCGGGATCGAGAACCACGGGAGCACCTTTATAGTCGCTTCGGGAGAGGACGAAGACAGCATCAGGCCCGAGTACGATTACGCCGAGACTCAGAAGAAGATATCCGAGATCGACGCCAGGACCGTCAGGATCAAGCACGCCCTCAACCTGTTCAATTCCACCAGCAAACTCCCGGGATACGATATCACCGTGGATCAGGCGCTCATTATGATCCCTCAGCTCACCGCACGCAAAAACAGGCTGGACCAGCTCAGGTCCAATCTCCCCAAGACGAGAGAGATGAACATGCGCTCCGGCTCCATCATCGACTACAGGGTGGCCAATTACGATCCTAAACAGGCCCAGGCCGATTACGAGAAGGCCAGCGACGAACTGGCAAAACTTCAGACGGCTCTCGACCTGTTCAACACCACCGTCACATTCGAACTGGACGAGTGACGGACCGTTATCAATGGCGCCGCCCCTGTAAAAGGGGGCGGCTTCCGTCGGCGCCGGGCTTTTTCTCTTTTTTTGTTTGAGAGTTAAAGATCGAGGTTCGAGTTGTCCTTTATTCTTTTCCGTTATCCGTTATGAGTTCAGCGTTTACGGTTTCGGCGATCAGGACATATATCTTACGCTCGGCTGTCGTAAAAACTTTTTTTTCCGGAGCGGAAGTACGGTTATATGCTTCGGAACTTGTTCGTCCGAAAGGGCCGGGCGCACGGCGCGCAGGATGCGTCTGCGGATAACGGGTATGGGCGGACGGAAATACAGGAGGAACGTCATACTATGAAAGACGGCAGAAAATTTAACGTGGGCGAAGTCACACACGGCTTTCGCGTGACCAGAGTAAGAGACAGCAGGGAAGTGGGAGGCGCCTTCGTGGAATTCCGCCACGAGCGTACCGGCGCGGAACTGGCCTTTTGCGACAACAACGAGATCAACAAACTGTTTTGCATATCTTTTAAGACGCTGCCTGAAGACAATACGGGCGTGTTCCACATACTGGAACATTCGGTGCTCTGCGGCTCCGGCAAATACCCGGTTAAAGAACCCTTCGTGGAACTTATGAAGAGTTCCATGAACACGTTCCTCAACGCCATCACGTTCCAGGACAAGACCATGTATCCCGTTTCCAGCAGGAACGACAAGGATTTCCTGAACCTGACCGGCGTGTATCTTGACGCGGTGTTCGATCCGGCCATCCTGCACGACCCCAACATATTCTACCAGGAAGGGCGCCATATAGAGCAGGACGAGGAGGGCAATCTTTCCTACAAAGGCGTGGTGTTCAACGAGATGAAGGGAGCGCTTTCGGACGTCGACGATCTCACTTCGGAGACTATATTGACGATGCTGTTCCCCGGAACTCCCTACGGCGTCAATTCCGGCGGAGATCCTGCCTGCATCCCGGACCTCACTTACGAGAAGTTCATCGAGACGTACAAAAAATACTACCACCCGGCAAATTCTATGATATATATCGACGGAGACGTGCCCTTCGACGAGACGATGGAGCTCATCGACGGATACCTTGCCGGATTCGGGCCGGGAGAAAAGATCGCGGATCCGGAACTGTCATTGCCTGTCAGTATAAAGAAGACCATACGGTACGACCTGTCCGAGTCCGAGCCTGAAGAGAACAAGACCATCTATATGACGGGGCGCATTCTGGGCACCTGGAAGGACAAGGTAAAGATGATGGCTGCAGACGTGCTGGCCGACGTTTTGCTGGGCAGCAACTTCGCGCCTCTTAAGAGCGCCGTGCTGGCTTCCGGACTGGCCCAGGACGTGGAAATGTACGTGGACAACATCGTGCTCCAGCCCTACGCCTGCGTACGGTTCAGGAACGTTTCGGACGGCAAGGCCGAAGAACTGAAAAAGCTGGTCATCGATACGGCAATGAAGATCGTCGAAGAGGGTATCGACAAGGAGCAGCTGAAAGCGTCCATCACCCGCTACGAATTCCACGTAAGAGAGCAGGACGAGCCAAGGGCGCTGAGGCGCCTTATCGGAGGCCTCACTTCCTGGCTCCACGACGGAGACCCGCTGACTTATATGACTTTCGACGCGGATTTCGCCGCCCTCAGGGAAATGGTGGAGAACGGCGTATACGAGGCGCTGACTAAAGAGATATTCTGCTCGGAAGAAGGGCTTGCGGAGCTGCTGGCGCTGCCGGATCACAAAGAAGGGGAGAGGCTCAGAAAAGAGGAAGAAGCGAGGCTGAAAGCCGTTTTCGCAGGCTGGACCCAGGAGGAGCGGAACGCCAACGCCGCGCTGAACGAATCGCTCCGGAAGTGGCAGCAGACGCCGGATACGCCGGAAGCAATTGCCACCATACCCGTGCTGGACCTTTCGGAAGTGGATCCGGAGCCTGTGCTGCTGCCTACGGAAGAGAGCTTCGTTGACGGCGCCAGAGTGCTGTACCACAACATCAAGACGAACGGCATCGTGTACGTGAATCTGTATTTTAAATTGACGGATATGGCTCTCGAAGAACTTACGGTGCTCTCCCGCGCCGGATGCTTCTACAGCGTGCTGCCCACGGAAAAATACGACGCACTTGCCCTGGCCTGCGAAATGAAAAAGAAGCTGGGAATGTTCGCCATGAGCGTGGAGGGCAAACAGCTGCCGGGAAGCGAAGACAGGACGCTGCCCGTATTGACCGTATCCTTCAGCGCCCTCAAGGACAATTTCACCGAGGCGGTGGAGCTGGTCTCCGAGATACTTTTAAAGACCTCTTTCGAGGACGCGGACAGGATCAAAGAGATCGCGCTTCAGAACGATGACAACGTGAAACAGTTCCCCGTATATTCCGGACACAGCCTGGGCATTACGGAGTGTCTATCGGGATTCTCATCCTGCGGCGCCGTCGGCGAGGCCAAAGGCGGCTGGACTATGATACAGTACTCTCACTATCTGGCCAAAGAGTTCGACAAGGCGCTTGGCGAGCTCAGAGAGGTGATCGGAAAGGTCAAGGAAAGAATGACCGCGGACCGTTTGATCATCGGCGTCACCGCTCCCGAAAAACCTGACGTTTCCGCCATCACGAACGCGTTCCCGGGCAGGTCCGCAGAAGGGCTTCCGGAGTACGCCGTCTATTCATCGGCAATGGAAAAGAAGCTCGGCTTCCCGATCCCGGCTCAGATCGGATTCGCCGTAAGGGCAATGAATTTCCGCAGCCTGGGCGCGGCCTACAAAGGCAGTTACAACGTGGCGGCCAAGATCGCCTCTCTGGACTACCTGTGGAACGCCATACGCGTGCAGGGCGGCGCCTACGGAGCAGGCATCAACGTCAACGCTTCAGGCGTACTGTTCACTTACTCCTACCGCGATCCTTCTCCCGCGGCATCTCTTGAAAAATATGCAAGGGTATCTTCATATCTGAGAGACGCGGTCGGATCGGGCATCGTTCTGGACAAATATATCATATCCACCGTTTCTGATTCCGAGCCGCTGCTTTCTCCCAGATCGCTGGGCTTCGGCGCCGACAACAACGTGATCGCGGGAATTACCGACGAGGACGTGCGGAGGATCAGAAAAGAGATGCTCGCGGCGGATAAAGAAGACGTATTGAGTTTCTGCGACGTTGTCGACCGGCTCATCGAAGAGGGCGCGGTCTGCGTGGTGGCGTACAGGGACGCTCTGGAAGAGTGCGGCGGATTGACCGTGAAAGATCTGTGACGGAGTACCGGGCGGCATTGACATTGCAAAGAAGAGGCGTAAAGGTCCATATGGCAGGGAAGACTTATAAGAGAACTGAAATACAGGCATTCGGGAAGATCAATTTCTCGCTGAACGTGACGGGTATCGACTCCCGAAAATATCATTTGCTGGAATCGGTGATGCAGACCGTTCCGGTGTGCGATACGGTAACGGTGACGTCGACGCTTAAAGGCGGCGTGCCTCCCAAAAACGTGACGCTTCCGTACAAGCTGCCTCTCGCGGTCACCAGCGATATGCGAGACCTGCCCTGCGACAGCCGCAACACCGCGTACAGGGCCGCCGAAAAGATGATCAGGCTCTACCCCCGCATACTCGGCGCCCACGAAGATATCGTGGTCAACATCAGAAAGAAGATCCCTGTTGGCGGCGGCCTTGGCGGCAGCTCCGCGGACTGCGCGGCGGTCATAAAGGCCTTCGATACCCATTTCGGGCTGGGCCTCACGGACAACGAAATGATCGATATCGGAGCCTCCCTCGGTTCGGACGTGCCTTTTATGATCAAAGGCGGAACGGCCCTGGTCACCGGCACCGGCGAAGTAGTGACGCAGCTGGAGCCTCCCAAAGGCATTTACGTGCTGGTGTGCAATCCCGGCTACGGCATGGACACCTGGGAAGTTTACAGGAAATACGACAATATCGCCATAGACGACGGGTCGCGCCCCGATACGGAAGCGATCGTCAACGCCCTTCGGGCAGGTGACAGGGACGGTTTCATTCACGGCCTCAAAAACGTGCTGGAAGCTCCTGCGTTCGTCATCAGGAAAGAACTGGAAACGTTTAAGGCCCGGCTTGAAAAGACCGGGGCGCAGAAGGTGCTGATGTCCGGCAGCGGTTCGTCCTTCTTCTGTATTTTTACGAAAGAAAGCGAATTGAGAAAAGCGATGGCGGAACTGAGCACGGAGAGCGTGGAGTATTTTTACTTTAAGATGTGAGCGAGAGATTCGATTTTCTCGCGGCTAAATTCGTCCTGGCGGACGAGCTAAATTGAAAACCGCAGGCTTTCTGAGAAAACGGAGCCTGCGGTTTTCAGCTAAATTCGTGCTGGCGCACGAGCGAAATTGCTCGCGTTGCGAGCAGCTAAATTCGACTTCGTCGACCGGAGGATAAATACCTTTCACTGAAAGCAGCATGTTTTCATTTTAGCCGAAGCCGCAGGCTTCGATTTAGCTGAGGCCGCCGGGCCTCAATCTAGCTGTGAGCGTCAGCGAACAATTTAGCTGCCGCAACGCGGCAATATCACTCGCCGCCAGGCGAATATCACTCCGCAAAGCGGAATTTAGCTGCGAACGATAGTGAGCAATTTAGCCGAAGCCGCAGGCTTCGATTTAGCTGAGGCCGCCAGGCCTCAATTTAGCTGATCCGCAGGCTCATTTATGGTACGTCTCGCCTGAATTGATCTTCATTGCCCTGTAGATCTGTTCTGCGATGATCACCCTTGTCATCTGATGAGTGAAAGTCATGGGTGAGAGGCAGAGCCTCAGATCTGCCTTGTCCGTGACTTTTTTAGATATGCCGTCGCTGCCTCCGATGACGAATACGAAGTGGGATGCGCCGGATACGGTCTCCCGGTCCAGCTTCGCGGCAAATTCTTCGGAACTCATCATTTTTCCGTGCAGGTCCAGGACGATCACGTAAGCGCGTTCCGGGAGCTTTTTCAAGAGAGCCTCGCCTTCGCCCTCGATATCGGATTCCGCTACTTCCACGCTGGAAACGGTGCCGTACCGCGAGAGCCGGAGGCAGTAGTCAGACATGGCTTTTTTTGTATATTCTTCTTTAAGCTTTCCTACGGATAAAAAAGTGAAGCGGATCATAAGAGTATCACCTTGCTGTGATCGTACCGGGGCGCCACGATGAGGCAGACGGAAGGGGAGGAAGCCGGAACGGTGAGAGAAGAAGCGTTGTCCGGGTTGAAAAAGTCGGGGGGCACCACGTCGCCGTGCTCCACGATCCTGACTCCCGCGCTCTCTATCGTTGACCGGACCGTATCGTAAGCCACGCCTGGCGTGTTGTTCTCCGTGCTGAGATGGCCGAGGATGATGGCCTTGGTGCCGGAAAGCGCCAGCTCCGCCGCCAGTTCTCCGCAGGCAACGTTCGAAAGGTGGCCGTGGTCCGAGCGGATCCTGGCTTTAAGATAGGGCGGATATGGTCCGTATTTCAGCATTTCAAGGTCGTGGTTGGATTCTATCAATACGGCGCTGCTGCCTTTGAAATACTCTTTCACCTCGGGGGAGATGACGCCGGTGTCCGTTGCCACGGTGATCTTGCGCCTCCTGTCGGAAACGCAGTATCCCACCGGGTCCGCCGCGTCGTGGGAAATAGAAAAATAGCTTACGCTGAGGTCTCCCGCGCAGATCTCTCCGGGGAAATCCTCCAGGACCAGCCTGCGGTCCGGATCGATGGGTCCTACGGAATCGCCTATGGCTTTCCAGGTGCGGCGGTTGGCGCAGATCCTGGTGCCGAACTTTCTGGACATTACGCCCAGGCCCCGCACGTGGTCGATATGCTCGTGAGTCACGAAAATATAATCAATGGCCGCCGGATCTTCTCCGACAGCCCTCAATTCAGTTGCTATGGTCTTGGCGGTCACTCCCGCGTCGATCAGCAGCTTCGCCCTGTCGTTGCCGACGAAGACCGAATTTCCGCTGCTTCCGCTGGAAAGCGTGCAAAACTTAATCATTCAGATCTGACTCTCCGAATCGTGTATGCGGGCAATATGCGCGCCGAGTTTTCTCAGTTTCTCTTCGATGCGCACGTATCCGCGGTCAACGCAGTATATGTTCTGGACCTCCGTGAGCCCTTCGGCGGCCAGTCCGGCAATTATCAGCGCGGCTCCGGCACGAAGGTCCGGGCACCTCAGCTGGGCGCCTTTCAGCCCCTCGATACCTTTTATTGAAGCGGTCTTGCCGTTCACCATTATATCGGCGCCCATGCGTCTCAGTTCCTCGGTGTACTGGAACCGGAACCCGGTGACGCTTTCGGTGACCTGGCTGGCTCCGGAAGCCAGCGTCAGCAGCACGGCTATCTGAGGCTGCATATCGGTGGGGAAGCCGGGGTATACCTGAGTCGTGACGTTGGCGGATTGGATCTCGCCTTTGTTATATATCCTGATCCAGTCTTCGCCTTCCTCCACGCCCACGTTCATCTCTTCCAGTTTGGCCGTGAGAGATTCCTGGTGGCGGGGAATAAGGTTGCGTACCGTCACGTCTCCGCCGGTCACCGCCGCGGCAACCATATAAGTTCCCGCTTCGATCTGATCGGGGATGATGGAATAACTGACTCCGCCGTGAAGGGAGGGAACGCCTGTGATCTTTATGATATCCGTGCCGGCGCCGCGGACGTTGGCGCCCATGGCGTTAAGGAAGTTGGCCACGTCGACTACGTGGGGCTCCTTGGCGCAGTTTTCGATGACGGTCTGACCGGTGGCCTTGACGGAGGCCAGCATCAGGTTGATCGTAGCGCCCACGGAAGCTATGTCGAGATAGATATTCGCACCGGTGAGTTTGCCGTCGGGATCCCTGGCAACGCCTTTGACCGCGCCGAACTGGGTGTTGATATCCACGCCCAGGGCCTGGAAGCCTTTTAAGTGCTGGTCGATGGGCCTGGCGCCGAGATTGCAGCCGCCGGGAAGGGAAACTTCCATCTTGCCGAACCTGCCGAGCAGGGCGCCCATAAGATAATAGGAACCGCGCAGCTTGCTTACCACGTCGTAGAGGGCAGAAGAAGAATTGACCTTCGCAGGATCCAGACGCACGGTCTCGGGATCTATCCACACACAGTCAACGCCGATCTTCTCCAGGATCTCTATCATGAGCCTGACGTCGACGATATCGGGGAGATTTTCTATGGTGCAGGGAGAATCGGAAAGCAGCACCGCGGGCAGTATTCCCACGGCGGCATTTTTACTTCCGCTGACGTATATATCACCGTGAAGGGGGATCCCGCCTTCGATCACAAATTTTTCCAAGATCGATCACCTTTCAGTGGCTCCGGAGAGCGCCTTTTATCTTTCGCTTCAGAGAGTCAGAAAACACACCCGGCCGTTTTTCCGGTTGAGACAGTCCGACACCTAAAGGTATTCTATCATATTTTTCACCGGGGGACAACATTAAAACCACCTCCCCGGCAACATTTTTTCGATATTTTTTAAAAATTACCGGCGATTGTTCCAATTGAGAAGTATTTATGATATAATCCCCAGAGGCAAGTACGCCAGACGGTCGCGGGTACACGACGAAAGGACGTACCTGAGGAAAGTCCGGGCTCCGCAGGGCAGGATGCCGGTTAACGGCCGGTGAAGGCGACTTCAAGGAAAGTGCAACAGAAAATAACCGCCCGGATCAGTCCGGGTAAGGGTGAAAAGGCGAGGCAAGAGCTCACCGCCGCCCTGGTAACAGGACGGGCTGTGTAAACCCCATCCGGAGCAACACCGCATAAGAGACGCTTAGTTGGCCCGACAGTCTCAAAGGTGGCTAAAGAGGCGCGGCAACGCGTTTTCGCAGATAGATGACCGTTTAAAACAGAACCCGGCTTACGTCGTGCTTGCCAGATCTTATTGCCGCCTGAGGGCGGATCGGTGAAGGAAAATGAGAAAGAGCATAAACTGTCGCAAGATCGATATATTGACGCTGACGCTGCTGACCGCGGTGCTTGTTGCCGCGGCGCTGTGCCTTCACGGGTGTGCGGGGGACAACGGCCCCGACGTGAACGACCCGACTTCTGCCCCTGCTTCGGCCACCGCCGGGACAGGAGACGCCACTCCCGGCTGGGAGGATCCGCTTGCCACGGACGCGTATCCCACTTCCGGCGTCAACGATCCCACCGCTTCTTCGGGGACGACAAAGACCGACGATCCGTCTGAAATAGGCATCGACACCACTCCCACCGCACGGGTGACCGAAGTACCTGTGGAAACCGCTACGCCCGACTCCGGCCAGCATGGCTCCACGCCTACCGCCGGACCATCTTCCACCGGCGTTCCAGGCACGGACGCTCCTGCCAGCGACGTTCCGGCAACTCAGACTCCCGAACCCACGAAAGACCCTCAGGAAGAGTACGTGGGTCTCGCGGGTCTCACTTATACCCAGGTACAGTACGTCAGATCCGGCTCGGAACTTAAGCAGATCGACGACATCCTGTTCGCAAACGTTGACCGCAGTCTGCCGGCTCAGGAACAGATAAGGCAGATACACGAGTGGATGGTGCGGAATATCGCCTTCGACAGCACCTTGAAATCGCTGCACTTAAGGTCTCTGCTGGAGACGGGAAAGTCAACGAGCCAGGGTTACGCGGAACTGTTCCACGTGTTTATGACCGAGCTGGGCATACCCGTTCAATTCCTCAGCGGCAAAGTCGGAGGCAGCACCCATTACTGGAACGCGGTCAACCTCGGCAATGCCTGGTATTACGTGGACTCCATGCTGGGCGACGCGCTGGTGGGAGGCCATTCCGATTATCCTGACGGCAGCAATCTTACGTTCAAATATTTCCTTGTGACCGAATCCGAGATCGGCAGGGACCACAGCCCGGATACCGAGCTTCCTGCGCCTGCAGGACAGACTATGGAATATCACGATCAGGCCGTTGCCGCCGCCAAGGCGGAGGTCATCGCCAAACTGTCTGCCGCCATCGCTTCCGGCGAGGTGGAGAACGGCTTCATCATCAACGGCCCGGAGCAGGTCGAGACCAGGCTCCTGGAACTGGAGCAGGGTGTTGAAACAGCCGGCATGCGCAGAGTCGTTCCTTTTAAATTTACCGTTTACATCATTGAAGGTTCGGGAGATTCCAAGGAACTGAGCCGCAAGTTTGCCGCGGCGCTCACGGACGTTGCCACCGAGGCGTACTTGCATAAAGCCAGCTGCTCCATTACGGTGGTGCCCGGCGATCTGTATTACACCTTGTTCGGAGAGATTGTGCTCTAAAGCAATGATGCGTGCTTCGCACATGATGCCTGCCCTGACGGGCAAATGATGTTGCCTTCGGCAATGATGCCGTTCGCGTTGCTCACTAATAGATAGCATAAAGATGAGGAAATACAAGAAAACAGTCTGCTCTCTTTTCAGCTTTCATTGTGTGTTTCACCTCCTTGAAATGTGGATTTGTATGGTATTTGTAATGGTTTTGTGTGCGTATGTATTGACATTTCGGCAAATACTTGGTAAAAAAATATGGGTTAATATTGTTAACACATCGAAAGGGATAACAGTCATAAAGATAATTGTTAAACTTCTCACCATGATGATTCCGCCTCTTTCAAGAATTAAGGCTATCAAAAGCAGGCGCGAGCAGCGTTTTTAAAAAACAACTACAATTCATTTTATACAAGAAAAACAGGAGATAAGCAATGAATAAATCATTAAAAACCCTATCGGTCGGTCTGGCGTTGATTCTAATCGTATCTGCCATGAGCGGATGCTCTTTCAACCGGGGCTCTTCAAAAAAGGTAAAAGTACAAAAGGCTGAAGGCGTGTCAAAGACGACCGTGTCCGCCGGATCGGAAACGCGTCTCGGCAGCGTTAAGGAAAACGGATGCGAACTCACGGTCGGCAAAGAAACGTTTTCCGAAAACGTTGAAATAGAGATAATATCTGCTTCGGATCTGCTTCCGAAAGAAGCTCTCGACGCCGGCAAGACCGAGCTTGTAATATCGCCGGTAAAAATAAACTGCGAAGGATATGACGGTTCGATCTTCGACAAGGACATAAAGCTTACTCTCCCTATGCCCGAAGAGGCGAGTCCGGAGCAATGTCTTTTCGGTTATTACGATGAAGAAAAAAAGGAAGTCAGATATTTCTTCCCGGACAGCTGTGATCCCGAGAACGGAACGATGACTTTGAATCTTCCTCATTTCTCGCTCTGGTGGTCTTCAAAGCCGACAACAGAACAGCAGATCGACGCTTTCCTTGACAGCTACTGCACGCAGCTCGCGGTAAACAGAGGACAGAGCAAAAAGGCCGCGGCGGATCTTGAGCCTTACGTCCGCGCGAAGGTCGAGGCTATGGGACTGACAAAGCAGGCAGCCGCGGATCTTGTCCAGAGTACCGTCAATTTTCTCGGCGGACGCTTCACCGGAGACAACGCGAGCTATATCGAGATGGGAACAAAATACGTGTCGACTCTTGCCCGCGGTTACTACGACGGCGACGGCGAAGCGGCGCTCAATGGACTGAATGACGCCATCAACGACGCTTTAATGAACGGCTGGGACGAGCTGAAGTTCTCCGACCGTCTCGACGACGTTTTAGGCAGCGAATTTGCCGGAAGTACGACCGAGACTCTCCTTTCAAGCTCCAGCGGTATCGCCAGGATGGCCGGTTGTTTTGCCGGAGGAGATACGCCAGGCGCCATGAAGGAACTCGGAGACATTATGCAGGGTATCCATCCTGCTGTTGAGCTCAGTACAAAAGCGGTCGCGCTGCTGGGCTCTTCGGTAAACCTGGCGTTCACATACTGGAAATCCAATCAGATAGAAGAACTGTATCAGATCTATAAAAACGGCGCCGAGGACGTCTGGGGAAACGAAGTCATTTCTCAAAACAGAAAATCATTTCTGACTTATCTCAACACTTCAAGCGGTTTTACCATGGCAAAAGGCGTGGGCAGATTCTATAAACTCGACAAAGTTGCCGAAATCTGCGAAACGTACGGCTGGCCTTACTCAAGTTACGAGGAATTGCCGCCAAGATTCCGTGAAGAGTTTGAAAAACGCGCCGAAGCCGGACTTATGGAATACTTTGAACTGCGCGTACAGCAGGAAAAAGAGGCGGAAAAAATCAAGAAGGACGAGAAAGTCATTATCGAAACGATGCTTTCAACGACCAACGGCGCTCTTTCATCTCTTAATTCGGACGCCCGGAAATTCTTCCGTGAAGAAAGCGCCGGCGACTATAACGTTACGGCGAGACTTCAGAGACTGATAAACGTCAGACAATTTGTCTCTCAGTTTGTCGACGAGAAAAAAATCGCCGAAACGACAAAAGCGGGGAGCTTCAACTACGGCGACGTGATCAACTGGTGGGTCGGATACGCGGCGAATAACGAAAAAAACGTTGCCGTTGAAAACCTTCTTGACGATCTGGACGAATACGGTCTTCTGAAGGAAGGCTTTAAGCTGAAAAAGGTCGGCAAGCTTTCAATTAATGCTTTCTGGTCGTATCGGGTATACTGCTGCGACGGAGACTGTTCACTGACTGTTCATATGGCAAATGACAGTACATCTACTGTTGCCGGAACGGTCACTCTGCAATTTGATGAACAAGTAAGAGAAACAGTTAAAAAAGCACTCGAAAAGATCAAGGTGGATGATAAAGGAGATTTCAGCGTCGACACGGGAAGCGACGGCAGCAACAGGGTCGTATTTGCCGGTCACATAGATATGAAAACAATGACCGGAAGCGGAACTTACAAGTTCAACCTGGGCGGCCACAAGGTTACCTGGACGCAGCAGGATTATATCAACGCTTTCAGAGAAGGCGGCAGCGACTGGAAATGGACAGGAGGTCTTGAAGGCGATTATACGTGGCTTGAAGAAGGCGAATTCACGATATCCTATGATCCGGAAAAAGACGGAAAAAACGTTGTGACTTTCCGTTTGAACGGCAACGTGACCGCAACCGCATCAGGCACCAGAGTCAGTTCGCTGTATAACGTGGACTATTCAGGTTCACCCGGTCTTTCGGTAGGCGTCGAGCCTTTCGCCCTGTCGCGCGCGGGCGAATGGTCCTCGGTCATGAGTTTTACCGTATCTGGAAAAGAGTGACGGCATCGATTTTGTTTCTGACGCTGATATGAAAAAGCGGATTAATCAGGCGTAAACAGATATGAAAGAACCTGATACCGTTAAACACCTCGAATCATAATTACGTCAATTGTCCCAATGCCCCCCGGGAGAAAATCCGCGAGGCATTGGTTTTTCTTATTTTGACAAGTTGAATTTTGGTTCTACACTCCAATAATCTGCCACTATTAACTCGCACAAGGTTGTAAAGCATAAAATTAGCGCCCATCAGTGCTTGACAGGCGCTTTTTTGAACTATTTCCGGTCGTTTTTACATTCCTCTGTAATAGTTCAGCTTTCGGAGATCTCACCTACGAAGTTGTAGATGATCCGGACGTCGCGTTTCTTTTCTCCGTTTAAAGTGTAGTTTTCTCCGATGATGACCTTGTCTATTAAGCTGAGAAGAAGCGGGCGATCCAACTGTTCGTATCTTGCATACTCCTTGATCAACTCTATCCAGCGGTCGATGTTCGCAATCTCGTTGTTAGCGTCGTGCACTGTGTTTTCGTACTGTTCGATGCCGCCGAGCAGTGCATGGCGCTCGTCCTGGTATTTCTGCAGAAGTCGTCCGAACGTATCATCCGGAATCTTCCGCAGCAGATGTTCCTCGTACAGGGAGTCGATCATACTGTCGAGATCCGTCACACGTGCTTTGTTTTCCGCGAGAATCCGTCTTGCATCGTAGATGTTCGCGTTGAATTCGCGTTCCTTCCTGGCGATTAGATCGGCGCGTACGGCTTCTTCGTCAAACGCGATTGCCTTTGCGTGTTTCAGGATATCCTGCTTTACGATCTCGATTAGATGTCCTTCGCGGATATAGTGCATGGAGCATACTGAAGTGCCGCCGCTCGTATATCCGGAGCACTGGTAGTTTACCTTGTTATCTCCGGCGCGTCGGCTGTCCCTGGCGCCCTTCATCGAACGTCCGCAGTCGGCGCATCTGACCAGCCCGCTGAAAAGATGCACCTGTCCGTCCGCGTTGGTTCTGTAGACTTTGTTCTGATCGAATGACTTCTGTACCGCGTTCCAGGTTTCCATGTCGATGATCGCCGGGTGCGTTCCCTCGACGCGTATCCACTCGTCTTCTGGTTTGTTGATGACTTTTTTGTTCTTATAGGAAATGTGTCCGGTCTTGTTCTGTACCATATTGCCGATATAGGCTTCGTTGGTCAGAATCTGCCGTATGGTAACGTCCGTCCAACTGTGGTTGCTAACGCGCGGATTAGGCTGATTGCGCTGCTCGTACCAGTAATCCCTCGGCGGTGTCACCTTGTCGTCGTTCAGCGCCTTAGCAATTGCGCGGACGCTGAATCCGCTGATTCTCATCTTGAAGATTCGCTGTACGATCTCAGCGCCTTTTTCATCGACCAGGTAACTGTATCTGTCATCCGGATTAAGCTTGTATCCGAGCGGAGCATACGATCCGAGAAACTTGCCGCTCTTGCAGCGGATGCTTCGTCCGGTCAGCACCTTTTTTGAGATGTCGCGGCAGTAGAATTCGTTGAAAAGATTCCTGAACGGAGTCATGTCGTTGTCGTTCTTCTGCCTGGTGTCGACCCCGTCGTTCAGTGCGATAAGGTGGCAGCCGGCGGAAGGAAGAATATAGTCGGTAAACTCTCCGACCTGAATATAGTTCCTTCCGAAACGGCTCATGTCTTTGCAGACGATGATGTTGATCTTTTTCTTTTTGACGTCCTCCATCATCCGCTTAAAAGCAGGACGGTCGAAGTTTACTCCGGTATATCCGTCGTCGACATACTCGGTAACATTCGACCATCCCTGTTCTCTCGCATAATTGTTGAGGAAGATTCTTTGGTTTTCTACACTAAGGGATTCGCCCTGGCGCAGATCGTCTTTTGAGAGCCGGATATATAATCCGACCAGTGGTTCATAGCGATGTTTCAAAAGCCATTTCTCCTTTGCTTTGCAGATTTTTGCACATACACAATATCACAGATTTCCGGGAAGTCCAGAGAGAATCCGAACTATTTTTCGGATTCTTTCATTTCATCCATGACGCGTTCCATAGCACGTTCGTAAACTGTCTTCTGCAGGTCGATCTCGTTGCGGAACGATGAGGTAACGTTGTATTTCACACCGCCGATCACATACTGGTTGGTATCGGTCGGCAGTTCGGTTTCGTTGGTGTTTTCAGTCTTTTCGTCAGGCATGGTAGCTCCTTTCTTCTCAGTTTACAAGACCCCCTACGCCGCGTTTCACAGCGTAGGGGTGTGGTGGTCACATTACGAGGTTGATGCCGTCTTTAACGGCTTTGATCTCTCTGCGCAATTCCTTATCGACGTCCTCGTCATCATCGTCCGGATTATGTGGTCGTCTGTCGCCTTCGGTCATACGTGCAAGACCGCCGACAAGATTAAGTGCAGCAGTTCCAGGACGAAGACCAGTCCGGACGGTATGAGCGCGATCCACATGACCTTTTTCAGCCACCTTTTCATATCGTCCTTCATTTCTAAGCACGCTGAAGAGAAGCTGTCTTTCGCTCTCCCAGCCTGTGACGATATCTCGGAGATCGACTTCTGCGTCTGTGCCAGGATCATGTCGCTCTGACTGTTTTGTTCCGCCTGAATCTTTGTCAGCAGATCCTCTATCGTCGCCTGCGTTCCCGTCAGATCCTGCTGCAGAAGTTCTGCCTGTTCCGCCAGTTTCTCGTCCATCTGTCGCGACGTCGTAAGCTGACGGATCATATTCATTGCCTGAACTTCCATCTCGCCCAGCAGAGACACGTTCGCGTTCAGCGCCGACCAGTTCTTGTCCGAGAGCGCTACCATCGTCGGTGTGTCTACCGCCGCTGCCGAGTTCGCTTTCGCCATAGCTTTCAGCTGTTCCATAGATAAAGGTGTTTCTGATCTTGAACTCATTTTCCATGTTTCCTTTCAGGTATTTTTCTTCGCCGAGCCTGTAGTCCCGGCACTTCTTTCCGTTGGGGTGCGTGTAGCAGATGTGCTGCCTGTCCTTCGTCCAGCTCACACCGTAGCCTTCACTTCTCATCAGCTCTATGAAGTGTTCGCGGCAGGTCGCGTATCTCATAGCGTCGTCTATCGCAATACGCATTTCCATCTTCCAGCTCTCGCCTTTCATCGCGGAGTGGTATTCGG
>JAEEGJ010007590.1_pt1 | contig 30919 bp, 23 predicted proteins | sample 8958761 | NCBI WGS metagenome assembly JAEEGJ01 (sample SAMN16246546, study PRJNA631951) | gut metagenome | biome: gut microbiome; feature: rumen; material: RS-attached | host: Bos | place: Iran: Karaj | collected 2018-10
GAAATTCGGCTTTCTCCAGTTTAGCACGGCTGTGGGCTATCTTCACACGCAAGGCAGCATCGCTAAGTCGTGCTACGACCTGGCCTTTTCTGACTTCCTGTCCAACATTATCTATGGCGAACATGGTGATCTGTTCTGAGATACGGCTATAGACAGGAACTTCGCGCACTGATTCTACCTTACCCTTGATCGCTGTTGAATAATTCGGAGCCTCTTGGCGCGAAGGGGCTTTTACTGATTGCACAGCAGTCGTATCACTCTGCTGCGGAATAGATTTCACATCGCTTTTCGACTGACAAGCAGTGAGAAGCGAAAAGAAGATGGCGAAAAGTAAAAAACTGATATACTTATTCATAATTGATGAGAGTTTGCAGATGATAGTGACTTACCCAGAACTCCTCCAAGGCAGCCAGATAGTTGGTGTAGGCAGTAGCCCATCGCGACTCTGCCAGCGTAAAGGTGTTGATGTCGCACAAGCCATTGGCATAGTTGACGGCCGTCTCATTGTACGTCTCTTCAGCCAATTTGATGGTCTTTTGCGTACTGAAAAGCCTGTTTCTGCTGGATTGCAGCTTCTGCAGGGTCACAGCGGCGTCTTCAGACAACAGGCGCTCTACCTCCTGGGATACCAATTCCTGACGATTCGCCCAGGCCGTAGCTTTCTCATGACGCTTTTTGGCTGCGCCATGATCCATCAGCGGTATCGAGAACTGCACGGCGCCTACAGCATACAACTGCTGGTTCTTGAAGGCATTGCCAAATGCATCATGGACTTGTTGCATACCCAGATTGAGGTCAATCCCGACATTGATCCCCCGCTCCTTGCGCGCCTTGTATTCCTGATGGCGCGCTTCTGTTAGCTCTGCCAGCTGATGCTGGTACGCAGGACTGTTGGCCAAAGCAAGCTTTACGACCTCCTCTGATGTATAGTTGACAGGAGGGAGCACGTCGGGTATGGCCAGCAGAGTCAGGTCGGCAGGCAATTGTTCCAAGCGCAACAAGGATGCCAGTTCTGTCCTTGCATTCTGCTCATTTTGTCGCGCCACTTCCAGCAGGTTGGCGGCATTCAATTGCTGCACCTCTATAGAGTGAAGTTCTGCCAGAGAGACAATAGCTATGGATGCCTTTTCGCGGGCAATGGCCAGAAGCGTGTCGTTCAGAGTCATCTCCTCCAGACGCATCTGCAACACCCGTTGCTGACAGGCCAGGCGGAAATAGCGCGCGGCTGCTTGTTCAGCAAGAAGTCGCAGATCGTACTCATGCTGGCATCGTGCTGCCTTCAGGCGCTGGTCTTCCACTCTCTTCTCCCAGCGGAAGGGATTATACCCCAGCAGGCTATGACTATAGCCTACCAACACAGGACTGGACACAAACTGGCGCGGATACCCAGAGGCTTCCTTGCGGAAGAACTCACTCCAAATGGCCTGCGAGCCAACATAGGCCTCACCGCCAAAGGGTAGCACCTTCTGGCTGAGTCTCAACTGGGCTGCAGTGGATAAGATGTCAAAGTTGCGCAAATAGACATAGTCTCGGGAAGGGTCGCTGACGAAGCGAGAGTAATTGGGTATAACCTTCAACGAAAGCTGTGGCTTACGCAAAGCCTCGAAAGCCGCGTAGGATGCCTCCTGACTATGGAATTCCTGCTGGCTCTGGAAGGCGGTGATGGCACTGTCCTGAGACAGCCGTATCACCTCGTCCAAGGTCAGCGATACCTGTCCCCTGCTATTGAGGGGAAGCAGACAGAGGAATGTCAAGCCGACCAACTGGCGTATATCTATTCTATTCTTCATATCCTTCTTAATTTTTTACGTCAGGGAAATAACCGCGAGCGTGAAGTTCCTCGAAGGTGCCCTCATCTGCCACGCGTCCGTCTTTCAGCACGATGATGCGGTTACATTGTTGAATAGTGCTCAGGCGGTGGGCAATGACGATACGCGTACATTTCAGCTTGGCCAGGTTGTCGACTACAATGTGCTGGCTGATATTGTCAAGTGCTGAAGTAGCCTCGTCAAGGAAGAGCACCTTGGGCTTTCTGACCAGTGCACGGGCTATCAGTATTCGCTGCCGCTGACCGCCCGACACGCCCTTGCCATCGACGGTGATGAGCGTATCCATGCCTAAGGGGAACTTGCGGATGTCGTTGTCGATAGCTGCCAGGCGCGCAGCCTCCCAGGCATCCTCGTCAGTCAGCAGCGGGTCGTTGAAAATAATGTTGTCGCGGATGGTGCCCTCAATGAGTTGGCCGTCCTGCATGCAGATACCGATGCAGAATCGCCTCAGGCTACGCAGATTGATTTCATTCAGGTCATACTGATCGTAGAATACGGAACCCAACAGCGGGTGCTCCAGACCTTGCATCAGTCGCATCAGCGTGCTCTTGCCGCAGCCCGAACCTCCGACAAGTGCCACGTAGTCACCGCTATTGATGGTCAGGTTGAGTCCGTCGAAGAGCAGCGGCATGTCATCGGCATAGCGGAATTTCAAGCCACGTATCTCTATCTGTCCAGTAATGCTCTTTACCACCTGGCCTTCGGCCTTGACTTCTGTCTTTTCATCCATAAAGGGACGACAGAGTTGAATCTCTGGCAGCAGACGCGCCACCATCTTTGTGATTCTCTGCAATTGGAATATGGCCTGACAGACAATGCCAAGAACGGCACAATAGGCAATATAGTCAGAGAGTCCCATATTGTAGTGCCATGCCGCCCACATCGTTACAATCATGGGCAGGAACCTTACGCAATAGCTGATGCTGGTCACATAGAAGCTGGCCAATGGTTGGCGGCTGCTATACATCTCAGACGGCGCGTATGCCTTTGCCCACCGATAGAAGGCCCTGAACTCAGAACCAGTGGTCTTGATCTTCTGAATGCCTGAAAACAAGGCGAACAGCATACCTATAAGGCGTGAAATGCTGGGGTTCACATTCAGCTGTACTTTATTCGTATAGTAGAACTCCATCATGATGGCCACAAGTTGTATGGAGACGACTAAGACACCCGTGTAGAGTAGCGGACCGCCATAGATGAAGAACTGAATGAACATAACGACTGAGAACAGGAAGGTCAGCAAGGACGATAGGAAATCGGCCGTCAGGTTAGAGCTGATGCGAGATACCGACAACAATCGGTTGGAGAGGTCGCCAGGCGTATACTTCTTGACAAAGGTGGTTGGCAACAGCAGCAGGCGCGACATGAAGGCCGTCTGCAGCGCATACTCCACCTTATCCTTGATGCGCACTACCACCAAGTTGCGCGCAATCTGCACCATCGTCAGTCCGAAGGCAGCACTGACGAGCAGCGTGGCAATGGGCACAAGCTGACTGGAGTCGCCCGAGGGAATGACCTCCGCAAAGATCTGTTTGCACACATATGGCGTGAACATGGTCAGCAGCGTAACACTAAGGCCAGCCACTAAAGCGTAAATCCAATCATAGATGCAGAGACAACGCGCGGCATAGCGTACAATTTCCTTGACAGTCAGTTCTCCATCCGAAAAAGGAGAACAGGCAATCACAGCCGTATTCTTCAGCAGGTGACCATCTTTGCTCGCCTTCATGCTCTCGCCTGTCTTGGGGTTGACAAAAGTATAGTCCGTGAAGCCTGGCACGAGTACTACATGCGTGTTGTCATCGGCCATGAATCCTAACATCTTGCCCGTACAACGGCTCCACCAGCCGTCACTCAGGGTGATGTGGCGGAAAAAGACGTTGTGTTTCTCAAACAACAACTCTATCTGCTCAAAGTCAGTTGGCAAATCTGTGCTCGACTCCATCTGCTTCCACAGCTTACGGTCTATCATGGAGCGCAGAATCTCCAGCGTCTTCGTCATGGCCTTACGGTCACCATCCACGCGCCGGGCTAACTGCTGTAGGAATAGATTCTTTATCATCGTGTCAGGCGAATTTTAAAAGGTTCCTATATAATCCGTCCATCTGTCGCAGTTCATCATGCGTGCCATGCTGGGTGATGTGCCCCTGCTCTACCACGTAGATCTGGTCGCACTTGGCAATGGTTTCCAGTCGGTGGGCAATCATGATCATCGTCATACCCATGCCGTAGAGGTTCTCCATCACCTTGGCTTCCGTCTTGGGATCGAGTGCCGAGGTGCCTTCATCCATCAGGAAGATGGTGGGTTCCTTGGCCAATGCGGTAGCTATCTCGATGCGCTGCCGCTGGCCGCCACTGAAGTTCTTGCCGCGTTCCATGACGGTGCCCTGATAGGCTCCAGGACGTTCCATGATTTCATGGTGTATCTGCGCATCGTTGCAGGCCAGCACCATAGCAAAGTCTTCTATCGACTCGTCCCACATCTTGACATTGTCTGCAATGGTGCCCTCAAAGAGCGTCACATCCTGATTGACCACCGACACGGAGTTGACGAAAGTCATGCGGTCGATGGCGCTGCGGGGCTTGCCGTCGAAGAGCACCTCGCCCTCCCAGGGCTCATACAGTCCTGACACGAGGCTCAGCACCGTGCTCTTGCCGCAGCCTGAGGGGCCTACGAAGGCGATGCGCTCACCGGCCTTGATTTTCAGTGAGAAGTGTTTGAGGATGGGTGGCAGGTTGCGGTCGTAGCCGAAGGTGACGTCGCGCAACTCTATCTCACCAGACAATTTGGCAACATCGGGCATATCACTGTCTTCTGGCAGGCTTAATGGTGCGCATTCCTGACCACAGTCGGTTACGTCCTTGATGCGTTGGATTGACGAGTTAAGCCTCATCATGATCTGGACACTGTCAATGGCTGTGTTGATGGGATAAAAGGATTTATTGATTAGTCCTTGGGCAGCCAAGAGCATACCCGGCGTCATATCGCCTTGCAGGATAAGCCACGTGCCCAAGCATAATATAATACTGTTAGTAAGTTCAAATACCAGAACAGGCAAAGCGCTTATATACACGGAGTTAGTGGTGGTAGTTGCACGGGCGTTCATGGCCTGTGCATATGCCTTCTCCCACTGCGCATAGAAATACCGCTCGCCACCTAAAGCCTTGATGGTCTCCAGATTACCTATTCCCGTCATCGTCACATTCTGTAGTCGTGCCTCCGTCACCTCCAAGTCCATTGCGATTTTCTTCTGCACACTGGTCGTTGAACGCATCACAATGACAAGCAATAGGATGGAGAAAAGTGCCAACAGGCCCAATTTCCAGTTGAAGAGTATGACAAAGTAGCAGCAGAGAGCCGGAAAGAAAAGCGCGCTGACGGTTGGCAGAGTGAAATCCATCAGTTTGATGGTCTTGGGGATAGTCGTATAGCGGGCTACCAGTTCGCCAGGACTAAACTGGCTAAACAGTGTCATCGGCAATCGCAGTACCGTCCACAGATAGTTTGACGAAGTGGAGATGCTGATCCTTGCCTGACTTTTACGGCGTAATATGGAGAACGCTATCCAGACAGCCAGTTCAATCAAAAACAGCAAGACATAGAGCGTCATCAGTGGAGTAAACCATTCCGGGCTCTTACGAGTGATGATATTGTCGGTATAGACCTGCTGGAACAGTGACGGGAATATGAGGGCAATGGAATCAATGGCATAAAGCACAAGTCCGTTCAAGGCAAATATCATATTGCCCTTCAGGAAATAGCTAAAAGCCGAGATTAACGACAGTTTAGGTTTCTTACCTCGAGTTTGCTCTATATTCACTCAAACTTCAGCTTTAGGTTACGGAAATGTGTGCGGCTCGCCTCGAAGAGATATTGGAACATGCTGCGGCGGCGCGTCTCGGTAAGCACCGAGCAGTAAGTGCCGATGCCCATGCTCACGTCGTCGGGCTGGCCGAACGACCAATCATAAGATGTGGGGTCTGAAGGGTTGCGCTGCAGATCGATAATGACCTCATAGACCACCTTTTGGCCTTCGCCTAAGAGTCGCTGAGCCAAGACGTCGGACTTCAGTCTCTGGCGCACATCGTCGGCATCAACCGGATAGCGCACCACCTGAATAATGCGTCCGCGAACATAGCCTATCTCGTCGCGCTTCTCGTCAGCGGGCCACACCTGGGCCTCCATGCCCACTTGCAGGTCGCGCTGGGCCTCGTTGTCGGCGTAGGCTATAAGCTGTGCGGATTGCTGCTTCTGACTGTCAGCGTCGCCATCGACCACGCTCACGATTGGGTCGAAAGCCTCAAACGGCTCGTTGTCGGCCTTGGTACTAATCACCAGTCCCGTCACCGTACTTGTCAGAAAACTGTGGCTGTTGCCGATAGACACCATGGCTATCGCCTGTCCATCATGCACGCTGTCACCATTATGCACCAACATAGTGCGCACAACGCCGCTGTTGGGCAGCGTAATGTCTGTAGTACCCTGCACGGGAAAGACTACGCCCGAATAATAGGCCTTGTCACTCACATTACCCAAAATGCCCCATACAATGAATGCAACAAGTAGCAACGCTGAAGCCGCAGCCAACAGATAGGTGGGAATATAAGTCACCCGCAAATGGTCGGACAGTTGTTCGGGCGATTGAATTCTTTTCTCTGAATCTTCTTTCATATTTTAGTTTTAGTTTTTGCAAAGGTAAACAAAATCCTCAAAAAAAAAACAAAAATTAAGGCAATTTTTCTGCTTTTTTGCTGTTTTCGATATCATTTTTGCTGATTTTGAAACTCTTTTTGATGATTTTGAAAGTCTGGATGCTGATAATTAGCCAAAGCAAATGTACACACGGGACGCTCCCCATGTGTACGTTTGCTGGATTACATGGCCTTACAAACCTCCTCACCGTCAATGATGGTAACAACTTGCCAACATAGCTATAGTTGTCACCACTGCATAAAGCATACTATAGAGCGTTTCTTCCCGAAGTTGATCGTACATGATGGATCTCCTGTTTCCTGCCAATGTTATAATTGCGAAATCATCGTTGGGCCATCATTTCTGTGTAGGCGACGTATCAGGTATCTTTGTTATTAAGCATCTGGCGGGTGAAAACGGCTATCGGTAACGGATGGCAAGCATCGTTAAGTCGTCGCTTTGTTCAGCTTTCATTGTATATTGATGCACTGCGTCGATGACGGTGTCTACAATATCCTTGGGTTTCAACTGCCGCTTCACGCAATCTTCCAGAATCTGTTGTGTACGTTCTGGTCCTAGTTCCTCTCCTTTCGCGTTATTAGCCTCAGTAAGTCCGTCGGTGTAGAGGAAGATGGTGCTGCCAGGAGTCAGCGTGGTCTCCTGCAGGGTGAATTCGACATCCTCCATCGGGCCAATAGGCTGGTTGGGATCACAATCAAGCATCGTGAGCTTATCACTGAGTATATATGGTGGATTGTGAGCTGCATTACAGTATTGCAGAAGACCTGTCTGCAGGTCGAGCACACCGTAGAAGAGGGTGAAGAACGTACAAGAGACATTATCCTTGCTTGCGACTTCGTTGAGAGATTGTAGGATGCGGGAAGGATTGCTCTCATCGCGCGTGAAAGTCCAAATCAACGAATGTGCATAGGCCATAAGCATGGCGGCGGGGGCTCCCTTGCCGCAAACGTCACCAATACAGAAGTAGAGCTTCCCGTCACGAACCATGTGGTCGAACAGGTCACCACCCATCTCACGGGCTGGCAGCAGTGTTCCGTAAATCTCCACGTTGTCGAGGATCTTGTGGCCGAGCGGCATCATACTCTGCTGAATCTGGCTGGCCAGGCGCAACTCGGAAGTGATGCGATTCTTTTCTGAATTTGACTTACGGAGTCGCTTCAGCTTTTGATTGGTACGATAATGGTTATACCCAAGGATCAGCAAGCCTGTGCCTGCTACAACATTAAAAATCTTACTCAGATATGACATAGCTTTAAATTGTTACATTTCTAATTGTTACATTTTTACATTATTACATTTTTACATTCTTCCTGACCGTCAAGATATTCTCGTCCCCCGTGTAGTCGTAGGTGACTGAGTCCATATACTTGACAACCATGAAGATGCCAAGGCCGCCGATCTTGCGGTCTTCCAGCGGGAGAGTGAAATCAGGTTCTTCTTTCTCAAGCGGGTTAAACGGATCGCCCCCATCGCGGAAACGCAGTGTGATGCTCTTTTCATCGCGTATGATTTCCACATCGAGATAGTCGGAATTAGCATAGTCAACTATATTCAGCACAAGTTCTTCGACCACCACACTGAGTTTTCCCCAAACATCATCCGCCGACGCCACCTCTTCATTCTTGAGGATGGTGTCGAGGATATCAAGCGCCTTGCCTTGAATAGGTTGAAAATGCAATCGGGTCATCACTTCAAGACATATCGGTTATTCATCGTCTTGCCCCATTCTCATGGAGTAACACACCACATCGTTGTTGGCGGCAAACTCTTCCAGGGACTCCTGGCTGCGTACGACTTTCTTATTCTCTACCTTCAAGAACTTGATAGCGGAGGCAAGGCCGATCATCTTGAGCGTATTATAAATCTCCTTGGCACAATTCACAAATACGATTTCAGGTTTATTGCCCAACCTTTGTTTTGCAAAGTAAACTGCCCTAAGACCACTACTCGAAAGTGTCAACAACTCAGAGGCGTCGAAAACAACTTTCTCAATCGCTTCGCCCATAAACTTGGACATCTCTTCCTGCAATGCGGGTGCATTGGTCGTATTAAGACTCCTACCAAGTGTGATAATCAGTGCTGTACCATTCTTTGATACTTTAAAATCATTCATCATAATATCTGTGTCATTTATTCATTAACTAAACAGGGCCTCGATTTCGGCATCGTGAGAGATTTCCATCTCATCGTCATCCGCATTCGGTTCGTCATAGCGGTCATTAAACTCAGTAAGGTATCGCTGGTATCCCTCCTCAATCTCGTTTTGCTTCAGCTGCAGGATCTTGTCACACTCTTCCCTCGCCTTGTCATAGATATTCTTGAAGCCTTTCCTCGCCTCGTCAATATCCAAAGGCGACATCTTGGAATAGGGCTCCACGAGCCGCGCCTGCAGTTCGGCATAAGTGACGTCCAGGTTTACCATGCACTCCTTGTGGAAGGTCTTGGCGGCATCATTCAGCAGTTTGCGGCGGTCCTTGTCCACCGGCGGCATGGTATAGAAGGCATGGTGCTTATCCTCAGCCCCCTCCTGCTCCGCCTTGTCGGTCTTCAGTTCCATCTTGAACTCAGGATGCGCGTCGAAGATGCCGTTGATCATCTCCTGCAAGTTGTTCGGGTTCTTAGGATAGACATCGAATGAGAAATCGTCGGGCCTCATGATATTGGCCACCTCTTCCAGATTGTACTCCGTATCGGCCACAAGAACCGTTACGGGCATCAGCGCTGTAGGTTCTGCCTTGACGCAGAGGTTTGACAGCCGATAGTTGAACAGCACGTTATAGCCCTTCAGCTTATTCGCAAGATCATGTATCTCTAATGCAATATAATTATTCATAACTTTTCACTTTTCATTCTTCATTCCTCACTCCTTCGGAGCATCCTCCGTCTTCAGTTTGGCGCTCAGGCTGCCGCCTCCGGCAGCGGCGCCCATGCCGTCCTGGATGTTGGGCGACTTGAACGAAGTCTTGGCCTCGATGTTGTCGATGGTAGCCTTCGGTGCCTTCAGCTCGTCCTTCACCTCTGTCTTGCCGCAGATCTCCATCTTGCTGCCGCCCAGCGAGGTATTGCCTCCAGAGAGCTGCACCAGGGCCTTGCCCTCGTCCTGCTGGATCTCCAGCGTCTTGTCGGCAAAGGCACCGATCTCTTCCGACATCACCTGCACCTTCTTCGACTTCACATCCTTCGACTTTGCACCCACATACATCTTCTCCGCGACGATGGTCATCGTACTGCCTGCGGCCAGTTTGTCGTCGGTGCGCTTCTCCTTCTCCACATCCATCGACTTCAGGCTGACAGCCTTGGCATTGATGCTCACGCTGCCCGTAGCCTTGCCTTCGGTATCGGTGGCCGATACATCGGTCTTCTCGGCACGGATAGCCACCTTGCTGTCTGCCGTGAGGGCTTTCTCCTTAGCCTCGCCGTTCTCTATGTCTGTATCGACACTCTCCATGGTGAAGGTCTTCGAGTGTACGATGATGTCACCCTCCGAGGTGTAGTTCGCCTTGGTGATCTTGCCTTTCTCATCCACCTCCACGTTGGCCGAGTTCTCGGTGGATACCTCGATGGTCTTGGCGCGGAGTTTGATCTTGCTGTCTTCAGTGAGCTGTTTCTCCTTGTATTTCTTGTCGGCCACCTCATAATCGACACCCTCGATGGTGATGTTCTTCGACGTCAGCTTGAAGTCGCCCTCAGCAGCGAAGGTACCCTTCTCAAGTTTACCCTCATCGTCGAATTTCAGATCGGCAGTGCCTGCTGTAGCCATCTCAATGTTCTTGGCCACAACGCTCACCCTGCCTTCCTTATTCAGTGCCCCATCCTTATCCAAGGAAGTGATGCCCACCGTGTTGGCTGTGATGGTGACACCCGACTCCTTGTTGTCTCGCAGGTTGTGCTCGCCGTCGGCAGACAACAGGTTGATGTTCTCACCCGTAATGTTGACAGCAGCTCCCGTCGGCTTTTTCTTGAAGTCGTCGCCCTTCTTAATCTTCGACTTCTCGTCCTTAAAGCACTTCAGCCTTCGGTTTGTCTCTGCCAGCATCGACAGGATCTCCGCATAGGCGTAGGTCTCCTCCGTAATCGACATGGAGAGCGCCTCTATCTCTTCAGACACATTCTTGATTTCCCGGTAGTTAGTACGGACGTTGCCGTAGTCTTTCGCCAGCGTATCTCGCTTCTCTATCAGATCCTGCATCTCTTTCTTCAGATCGGTGAACGACTTCTTATGGGCACTGGCTTGCTCTTTCAGGTAGCTTTTCTGTTTCTCGGTTTCACTGATGAGATTCGTCAGACGCTCCTCACGGCTTTCCGCCGTCATGGCGGCATGCACGTCGATGGTCTTGTCGGCATGGATGCGCACGCCGCTGCCGCCTGTGGGGGCAGCGGGGGCTGAGAACGCCCCTTCTGCATCGTCGCTCTGGATGATGATGTTACGTGCCTGGCTGACCACCTCGGACAGCGATCCCACCACGTGTTCACGTCCGTCGGTGCCCGGGTCTTCGGCAATCTCACGGATGCTAGGTGCTCGGAGATCCAGTCGTCCACCCTCACCTGCTCCCTCGACACCTACCTGCGTACCACGGACGATGACCTTGGAGCCTCCTGCAAAGAGGGTTCCGCTGCGGTCTACATTGCCGATGATGATCTCGGGTGCCGACAGCACCAGCCGCTGAGTATCACGCACATAGCGGCCTTTCTGCAGCTCTGCCACCACGTCGAGTTTCATCTGCTGCATCTCCGCCTTGCACTTCCTGATCTCCGCCAGGTCTTTCTCTACGCTGCTCTCAAATGTGGAGAGCTTTTTCTCCCAGTCCTCGAATATATAATCCATTTTTTACCTTTTTACTTTTTCACCTTTTTACCTTTTTACTTTTTCACCTTTTTACCTTTATTTAATGGCCATCAGTTCCTTCTTCAGGTGATCCAGCGTGCCGATGTTCGAACTGCTCTCCTCATGGAGGCCCTCGCCCTGGAAGTTGAGGGTCTTGCTCTCTTGGTCGGAGAAGAGTATTTGCCCGTCGGCTGCGTCATTCCAGATGTCTCGGTCGAAGGGAGCCGCGATTTTCTTGGCCGTGCTTATGAAGATACCAGCTGTGCTGTCACGCAACTTGCGCTTGTAATTGTTCTTTTGGTATTTCTCTGCTCTGTCGAGATTGAACACCATACGGTTCCAATAGTATTCCTGACGAAGTGACTGGGTCGTCATCACATAATCCATCTTGAGGTTACACTCGAAGTACTTGTTTTGAACATTCTGCGGAGAATGAGCCACCTCGTTAATAAAAGCCAGCAGCAGTTTGCGCTTGTGGAATGTTTTGTTTTGCATCGCAAACTTGTCTGCTTTGGGGTTAGGATCCAAATCATTGAAAAGCTGATGTTGATTACCATCGTTATATAGCGCTTTCCAGCCTTTTGCCCATAAGATCTTTTCATCCATGTCAATAAGCGCAGCTGAGAAGTTTTTATCCATCCACTGAAATTTGCCTAATGGAAGATCTGAGCCGTCATTTAAGAAACGATCGAAGGACTCCATATGTTGGTACATCTTGAAAGCACTCTCGCCAAAGGCCCTTGCAGAATCCTTGATGTAGTCGAACTTCAGGATGGGGCTGGTTGTAATCTGATTGTGCTTCGCTCCTTCTCTGAACAGAATACCTGTCTCAACAAAATGACTCTCAAAGGTGTCCTGGGTAATCTTCTGATCGTCCCACTCATTGGCTTTTGATGCTATCTCAGCCAAGTCAGGTTGCTTCTCATCCTTCAACACCCATCCGGCCTTTTCAAGGTACTCGGTCTTCTTCTTGTAGCCGTCTATCCACAACGTCTCATAGGTATCGTAGAAGAGATCAACCTTCTCACTGATGAACTTCACACAGGTGAGCAATGCCTTGTAGAATTCCTCCTGCGACTCCTTCTTTTCTTCCACCGCCTTGGCATAGCGGTCACGGCGGATGGTGGCATTGCCATTGCCGGCCTCCAGCATCAGGTAGCGCTTCGACTTGAGTTTCAGCGTACCGTCGACGGGTCGCACGAACACCTCTACGACGTGGCGGATGTACGACAGGTCAACGATCGAGGCGAACATATACTTATTGATTTCTGCAGGTATAATCTCGGCGAAGATGTCAGTAAGAGCCTTACCCCACTTGTACTTCGAGCCTTCCGGGTCACCCAGGCCCGGGTCGTCAATATTCATTCCCGAGCGGATGTTGACCTTATTGCCGGCCTCCAGGTTGATATTCTTTCCCCTGATGGTGACATCGCCATTGGGGGCACTGATGGTGATGCCCGAGAAGGCATCGATTTCCACCGTGCCGAAAGGCGACTTGATCTCGATGGAGCGCTTATGGCTCTTCATGTCAATCTCGTAGATGCCGTGACGGTCGCCGATATGGATGCCACCTGCCAGGTCCTTAGCGCCTGGCAACTGATCAGTGAACGGCCCTCCCACGATAGTGCCCAACAGTCCCAATCCCGGCGAAACCAGATTGGACAGGAAGTTGGTGCCGCCTACGGGGTCGGTAAAGGTGATATGATGGCCGTTAGGCGAAACCAAAGACATGGAGACATCCTTGCCCTGCAACTCAGTGCCACGCTGGCGATACATCTTCTCGTCGGGGGTGAGGTTGTTCTTGGAGAAAACGCTGCCTATGACGTATGGACGCTCCACATTGTCGTTCTCAAAGTTCACCAGCACTTCGTCGCCTACCCGGGGGCGGAAGAACGTGCCGCCGCCTGGCGTGGCCATCGGCGTGACGACGCGCACCCACGGCGTGGCCATGGCCTTCACGTCGAGCTTAACCCTCTCTTGCAGTTTCTGGCTTTGTCTTTTCGTCTCTTTCTGCTTGCTCTCGGCCCGGCTCAAGTCGGCTGTTGCTTTCAGGTACGCCTTGTTCTTCTTATCATAGATTTCTTTATACTTACAGATGACCGTATTATCCTTCTCAAGATCCCGATAGTCTGCCTTGCCCTTCTTCGCGTCGTGCTCCTTGGCTGCTGCCACAAATTCAGCAATTTCATCCCGGCTCTTTTTTAGCTGGGCACTCTTTTCTTCACTGCCGGTAATAGTCTGTGAATTCTTGAGTTTTTCGAGATCCTTTTCGAGTTCTTCAACTCGACTATTCCTGGACTGAAGCAGCTCTATACGGCCTTCCTTCGTGGCTTTTACATAGTCCTTCAGCTCCTCGACGAACTGACTGGCTCTTGTCGCCTCATCCAGAAGCACTTTCTTCTTGTTTCTGAGGGTCTCAATATAGTCCTCTACCTCTTTAAGCTTGATGACCACTTTACGTAGCTCCCCCCTTTCCGGACTATTGAGTGATTGCCATGGGAAGGCAATGCGCACACGCCCCTGGAACTTCGGGTCTTCATTGTCGGCTATGAAGGCAGTCTGCGGGCCCACTTTCCGGATGACAGGTACAGGTTGCACAGGAGGAATGAACTGATTCTTTTTTTCACCATACCCGGGAATGGCATAGATCTTGAGCGAACGGCTGCCGGCGTATTTGTCATCGGCCGCCTTGTCGTATCTATCGTAGTCGCGATTCCAGGCCTCCTCGGAGTTCTGCTCTATCTGAATGATGACATAGGTATCGTCGAGCCCATTGACCTTGATCTTCTGCCCTAACTTCACGTTGGCAAATTTGGTGCCCATGTTGATGCACACGATCTTCCGCTGCTGTTCCTCCTCATGCCGGTGGATATCCTGATAGTAATTCAGGGTAGTCCATCCATCGCTGTTCAGCGTACCGAACTGCACGGCTTTCTGCTCGTTGCATTGATCGCTTTTCCCTACCAGGCCTCCCATATACCGCGCGGCCTGTCCGCCGTTGAACGAGAATATCCTCAAAGAAGCCAATGCTTGTGGAATAGCTTCGTTTAAGACTCCGTCCAGGAGAAAAGTGACAGCAACTCCTAACCCTGGGTCCGGTATTTCGTTGCCTAACAGGGTCTTGCCGAAAAGCATCATTCTGCCCAGGGCAGCCTGGCCGGGATCGCCGTCATAGTTCAGCTCACGTGTCCTATTGGTGAATTTGTCCACGTAGAGCGGGAAGATGTAGTCATCCTGAGCCAGTTCGGCATTGCTCGAAGCATACACAGGGAAGACATCCTCGGGGAAACCGGTCTTCTCTCGAGCAATGGCCGAAAAGTTCAGTTCGGGAAATGTCTCGCCCTCCTTAGTCGGCTTGGCATCTGGCGTTCCCTTCACTGCGCCTTTACCGTTCTTCACACTGTCACGGGCATAGCCACTGATCTTCAGCGGATCGGCCGACCTCTCCAAGGCAGTCACCGTCACATAGTCACTGATCTTTACAATCGATTCTTTTTTCGGATCGCTTTCTGATTTCCTTTCCGGCAGGCCCAGCACCAGTTTGCCGTCCTCAAAGAAGAGGAACTCTCCACAACGGTTGGAGGTGCGCACCAGGAAGTCGTAGAACGACTCATTATACTGTACCAGATAGGGCTGTATGAACTCCATTTTCACGCCGCCGTCGGTGTACATCAGATGCTGCATGCCTGTGACGTCGGACGCTATCAGGGGCTCTTTCTCCGAGAAGGTTCCGAAGTTCATGCTCTCCGGCTTCAGTATCTCAGAGCCGAGCTTGCGGGCCACGTAGGCCTTGCTGTACTTGTTAAGGGTCATCAGCTTGTCCACGCTGAAGATTCTCAGCTTCACATACATCTTAGTACCGTGGATATCATGCTGCAGCTGGGGAATCATCTCATACACATAGCAGTTCGTGGCAACGTCGTCAGCAAGACCGTCCACCACGACATCAAGCGTCACCATCCTCTGCAACAGCAGCTGGCTTACGTCGTCGAACTGGGGCGCAGTAGTCTCTTGCTGGTTTGATGCGCCTTCGATGAGCTCTATGATGTCCAGTTCAGCCTCTATCTCCGTAGGCTGATAGATCTTACGGTTGACCTTGATGCCGCAGAGCAACAGGAGATAGTTTTTCTTACCATCGGAGATTTTCTTCTGGCTCCCCTGTTCCAACATGAGTTCTTGCGGCTGATCACCATCCAGGTCAATGATGTTGCCGAATATAAGCCTATATTTTAAATCTATATCCATCTTTGTATCAACTTAACTTGGCCATGTCATATTTAATATATCATTGTTTTAATTTAACCATTGTCGTTCTTACCATACCAATGCTCTCTTCTCCTTGGGGATGAACATCTTGTCGGTGGGCTGGACGTTGAAGGCGTCATACCAGCTGTCGATCATCGGCAGGGCGGCATTCACACGGGAGATGTGGGGTGAGTGGACATCGCTGTTCACGATTCGGGCAAGGAACTCAGGAGTAATATTGCTGGCCCAGAGGCGAGCGTAGGCCAGATAGAAGCGCTGAGCAGGGGTAAAGCCGTCGATGGTGCTCAGAGGTTCCTGCTTCATGCGGTTCTCAAAGGCACGATAGGCCACCTGAATACCACCGTTGTCACCGATGTTCTCGCCCAGAGTCTTCTGACCGTTGACAAAGAGTCCGGGCAGAGCCTCCTGCTTTGAGAACCATTCGGCGAGCACCTTCGTTCGCTCATCATACTTGGTCTTGTCTTCAGCAGCCCACCAGTTCTTCAGATTACCGTCCTTGTCGAACTGACAACCCTGATCGTCGAAGCCGTGACTCATCTCATGGCCGATGACGGTTCCAACGGCACCGTAGTTGCAGGCATAGTCGGCCTCGGGGTCGAAGAACGGGGGCTGCAGGATGGCAGCGGGGAAGTTGATGCTGTTGAAATTGGGCACATAGCAGGCATTCACCATCTGTGGCGGCATTGGCATCAACTTCTTGTTGAAGGGCTTGCGCCAATACTTGCGGTAGTTGGCTGCGCGTGTCTCCTGTTTGATACGGATGAAGTTCTCTACGAGGTTCTGGTCCTCGCGGATGTCGATGAATTTCTCCATATCCTCCCACTCATCGGGATAGCCAACGTTGATATACATGGCATGCAGCTTCTCCAGAGCCTTGGCCTTGGTGGAGTCGCTCATCCAGGTGTTATCCTTCAGACGATCCTCGAAAGCCTGTTGCAGGTCTTTCACCAGGCGATAGACACGCTGCTTGCTGGTCTCGGGGAAATATTCTGCCACATAGAGCTTACCGATGGTCTCAGACAGGTTGTCGTCGATTTCAGCGACGGCACGCTTCCAGCGGGGCTTCTGCTCCTGTACGCCGCTGACAGCCTTTCTGTACTCAAACAAACGGTCTTCAAAAGCATCGCTCAGGTAGTCGCAGTAGGAGTAAACAGCCTTCAACTCCATATAGGCCTTCAGGTCATCGACACTGGTCTCTGCCAGCACCTTCTCCACCTCGTGCAGCGGCTCCAGCTGTTCAACATTCAGCGTGTCAATGTCCTTGGGCGCGTTCAGCGCGTCGCGATAGGCCACCCAGTCAATGCCCTTGAAGTCTTTCAGCAACTGTTCCCACGTTGTGAAGTGGATCGTCTTCATCGGGTCGCGACGGTCCACCTGGTTCAGTGTCTTGACACCGATTCTGTGCTCGATGGCCCATTCTACCTGCATCATGCGCTCGGCATCGGCATCGCTGTTGCCCACCATCTTCAGGAGATCCTTATACAGACTCTTCTTGGCTGCCACTTCGGCCTTTTGCTGCTCGTTGGGCTCGGCATAGTATTCCTGATCCAGCGACGCACCGCCATGAGAGACCTCCATCATAAGAAACGACGAGTTGAAAGGATTCAGTGTCAGATTGAGACCATAAGGCGCTGTGTTGAAGCCTTTTACATTGAGTTCAACCATCACCTTCATCGCCTCCTCGCGGGTCTTGATGCTGCGTATCTGCTTCAGGTAAGGCAGGATCGGCTCATAGCCCATCTTGTTGCGGCCCACGCTGTCCATGTAGAGGCGATAGAGGGCACCGATCTTCTGCCCGTCGCTACCCTGAGGCAGGTTCTTTTCATTGGCATACTTCATGATCAGCGCATTGATGCGCAGTTCGTTCTGCTTATGCAGATCGACGAACGCACCGTTCATCGGGTACTCCTTGTCAATCGGGTTGTTCTTCAGCCAGTTGCCTACAGCATACTGCCAGAAGTTGTCACCAGGTTTCACACTCTCATCGAGATTCTCTCTAAAGTTCTGTGCCGCGCCAGCCATACTTACCAAGGCCAGTACAACGAGCATCATTAATTTTTTCATCATTGTTTTATAAATTATAGTATATTTTTAGTCTTAATACTTTGCAAAGATAAGCAAAATCTTTAAAATACCGACAATAAAAACATGTTTTTGCTTATTTTTGCTTATTTTGGAACTATTTTTGCAGATTTTGAGATTCGGTTTGCTGATTTTGAAAGACGGCAGAAAAACTTCCGGCAATCAATCAGCATTAAGAAAACATCATTGCTTTGTTCTGGGGCGCAAAGGTTCCAGGAACCTTTGCGCCCTGGGGATGAGGGAGGGATGAGGGAGTTTTGCAAAAGGAAACCGCCCGGAAGCGGCGGGATGGCTTTCGGGCGGTTTGTCAGGCAGCTTTTATCTGCTGCGGAATATGGGATGCGGCTTAGTAGCGCTTCTCTACTATCGCTGCGTAAAACTGTCGTGGAGTATAGTTTTTCCACTTATGATCGTCGGTTAGCTCTCCTATATCTAAAGATTCATAAGATGCAGCCGAATACGCTATACTATACATTCTAAGTATTGTCAACCATTCTCTCGGAGCGAGCATTACCGAAGGATCGATCTCTTTCTCTTTTACGTATGTGCTCACACCATTTTGTCGTGCATTCTCATGATTATACAACAACAGAATTGGAGTTGAGTCGGTCTGTTTTTTTGCACAGACCGCACCGCCTGCTTTCTCATGACCTCCTATCAGTAATTTAGTCCATTCCATTCCAGAACCAAAATAACCGAACATGGCATCCATTTCTTTCTTATAAATCAGTTTTGTTTTCATTTCCGCAGGATTAGAGATCTTGATGGAACCTGCCGCATGCCAATTAGGCCTATAGATAGCATCGGAACCGTAACATCTCGGATCTGGAGCCTCGCGACCTGTGTCACCATAGTTATACTCCTGCAGCTGTTTGTGCATGATGAAGTGGGCACCTGGAATCTGGCAGACAAGGAACTCATCTGGGTTAGTGACCTTAAACTCGCAGAACTGCTTGAGCTTGGGCTTGTTGACCTTGTAGTTGTTGTAGAGTCCTTCTTTCTCTACATCGCCCAGTCCGCCATAGGCTGAGTAGAGGCTGATCATGAAGAGGCACTTGGCAATCATCGTCAAGTCGTAGGCACGATAGCTCTTGCGGTCGCCTATGCCCATGTGCTCCCAGGGGTACTTGTCGAATACCAGTCCGTCGTAGATGCGGTCCAGACCTTTGCCGTAACCAGTATGCTCCACAGTGGTAAGGTACTCTATGTACTCCCAAGTGAGGTTGGCAAATTGTTCGTCCTTGCCCACCCATGCCTTGGCATATTGGCCTAACTTGGGGGCGTTCTTGTCCTCTTTATATAGCTTGTAGGCACTATCGAAGTATTTGGTGTTTTGCACCTTCAGCCTATTGTAGAATTCTTTATTGCGATTGTTAAAGATGTTCACGATCTCTTGCTTCTTCATCCTTTGGGCGATTTCGATGAGGCGTCCGTTTATCTCGTCGAGCTTCGCGTTCATCACCTGCTGGTTTTGCAGCACATTGTCGAGTTTGCCGAGAACGGCGTCCAGCTTGGCGTTGATCTCCTCGTTAGGGTCTTCCTCAAAGAGGGAACCAAATACTTTCAAGCCCGTGGTGATGGCTGAAAATATGGCAATTCTGGTATTGGCTCTAGTCGACGCTACCTCATCGTCCCACACAAGCGGCTCGTCGAGGTCGGTCACTGTCACTTCCTTCTTCACAGTTTTACCCTCATCATCCACATCTTCTACTGTCACAGTTGCCGATCCACTCCAGTCGATGCTTGCGTCAGGGCCTTCAGCGGATATGGCATCATAGTAAGCCATCAGCTCCTGCCAGTCGGCATCAGTGATTTCCGAGCTCCAGTTGTCCAGGTTCTCGCAGAGCCAGGCGAAGTTGCCTGTAGCCTTCTTGCCCTCGTAGGTAAACTCGAACTGCATCGTCTCGTCGCTGGTCATGCTGAAGTTGACCGTCTGGATTGAGAGCGGGCCTGCGATGTAGGGGAAGGTGATGGTTCCTGTGTTCGCACTCTTGTTGTAGCTGATCTGACCCTCCACGGTCTCGCTTACCGTCTCAGCCGTGTAAGTGAAGAAGTAGCCCTTGTCGCCTTGAATCCACATGGCGACGGTAGGCATCTGGGCCAGTTCGTCTTCGGTGTACTTGCCTGAGGTTAGAAGCGCCTCGTCATACTCTGTCCAGATGCCCTGCTTCAACTGGGCAGCGTCGTTGGTCGGTGTGGTCGGTGTCGTCACCGGCTTGTCCTCTGTTCCTACAATTGCATCCATCAGCCCTTGGCATGAGGATAGCGTAAACATGGAGCTGCAACACAACATCGCAGCCGCTAGGTAATTAAAAAACTTTTTTGTACGCATAAAATATGATTTAAATTAATTGTTTTAGCTGTTTTAGCTTTTTAGCTGTTTTAGCTGCGTGCAAAAGTAAGCAGATTTCCCCGAACAAACAAATATAAATGCCGCCTAACCTGCATTTTTGCTGATTTTGAAACAAATTTTGCTGATTTTGAAACTCTGTTTGCAGATTTTGGAAGTCGGCTTCCCAAGATCTGCTCTCGTTTATTCAATGAGTTCAAAGCATTGAAGTCCAATGAACGGTCGCAATATGGCTCGCCAGGGCAGGCTGGATGAGGAGCGTGCCGTCATCGAGTGTTTTGATGTCGTTAAAGATTGGTTCTTTTCTTATAAAGAATCCCCGCTCGGTGATGGGCGGGGATTCTTGTTGATGCGTTTATAAACAGAATCTACAACCGTTCCTCTTTCAGCGACGAGGTGATGTCGGTGCCGTTCACGCTGATGGTGAAGGAGTTGTAAACGGCATGTCTAACCGTCCAGAACTTATAGGTGTTCTTTACTATGTTGAATTTGATCTCGAAATTAGTGTCAGTGACAAACCAGTCTTTTATTACTGTTTTTACTTATTTTGAAACGCTATTTGTTCTGTGGCGGATGAAGAGAAGGAGCAGGAACATGGCCACGATGCCGAATGATAGCGAAATCAACGCACTCTTAGTGAAGCCTGCCACGAGGAATGTGAAGAACGACACGGAGGCTGCCGTCAGCGCGTATGGCAACTGAGTGGTGACGTGATTCAGATGCTCACACTGAGCACCAGCCGACGACATGATGGTTGTATCGGAGATGGGCGAGCAATGGTCACCGCACACTGCACCTGCCATACAGGCGGAGATGGAGATGATCATCAGCTGCGGGTCAACCTCCTGGAAACAGGACACCACGATGGGGATGAGGATACCGAACGTGCCCCACGACGTGCCCGAGGCAAAAGCCAGAAACACGGCCACGACAAAAATGATGGCAGGCAGGAAGCCCATGAGTCCGCCGGCAGAGTGCTCCACCACACTGGCTACATAAGTTGCCGCTCCCAGACTGTCGGTCATGCTCTTCAGCGTCCATGCAAACGTCAGGATCAGCATGGCAGGCACCATCTGCTTGAACCCTTCAGGCAGACAATCCATGCAGTCGCCAAACGACAGCGACTGGCGCGCCAGATAGTAGGCAATGGTGATGAGAAGAGCTGCGGATGAGCCCATCACCAGACCCACTGAGGCATTGCTGGCAGCAAAGGCAGCAATGAAACTCTTGCCTTCGAAGAAGCCACCTGTATAGATCATGCCGATGACACACCCGATAACGAGAAACACGATGGGGACTACCAGATCCGACACCCGTCCTATTTTCCCTTCCTTTTGGCGTTCTTTTGCGGTCCGCTGGTTATTACCGGTCGTGAAGGGGTCGCCCTTTCGGGCATTGTTCTCATGCAGCAGCATGGGGCCATAGTCCAGTTTCATGATGATGATGAGCACCATCATCAATAAGGTCAGCAGGGCATAGAAATTAAAGGGAATGGACTGAATGAAGATGCTGATACCATTCCCCTCTTTGACAAATCCCGACACGGCAGCCGCCCACGACGAGATAGGAGCAATAATACAGATAGGTGCAGCCGTTGAGTCGATCAGGTAGGCCAGTTTGGCACGGCTTATCAGATGCTTGTCGGTGACAGGCCGCATGACGGAACCCACGGTCAGGCAGTTGAAGTAGTCGTCGATGAAAATCAGACAGCCCAGCAGCATGGTCGACAGCTGTGCCCCCTCGCGGCCCTTAATGCGTTTGGCAGTCCATGCCCCGAAAGCAGCCGAGCCACCCGTACGGTTCATCAGCTGCACCATCGTGCCCAGGATGACCAGAAAGACGAGTATGCCAACGTTCCACTTGTCGGACAGCACGGCCATGATGCCGTCGGGGAAAAGCCGGTTGAATCCACTTACGGGGTTGAAGTCAGCATTGAGCAGGGCCCCCGTCAGCATTCCGAGGAAAAGCGAGCTGTACACCTCTTTAGTAATCAGTGCCAGCGAAATGGCGATGATGGGTGGTGTCAGCGCCCATACCGTATTCTTCACAGGCATGTGATTGATGCCCACGGCATAAACCAACCAAGCCAGAAACAGCACCACGGCTATCAGCGACAGATATGTCAGCCGTTTAGGCTGCCCGGGTCTTACCGATTCTAATTTCGATTCTATTTTCATCTTTGCATTTTTACATTTTTACATTACCTGAAAGGATAGAAGGTGGCCCCCACGCTCAAGGCACGGTTCTGATAAAGGCCAGTGAGTTGCTGCCAGTAACCCGTGACATAGCCAGCTATATCATGGAATTCTGCAAATACGTTACACTTCTTGCCCAACTGCTTGTTGGCCTTGACGGTAGCAAAGAGGTGGGCATGACGGTCGTCCATATCGCGGCGGCTGCTGTAGAGCAGCGTCGACGACAGGCGGAATCCATGTGAAAGATTCAGGACCGGAGCCAACTTGAGTGTGACAAAATTGTCATGGTCAGAATCCGAGTAGGCGCCAGCATCCACATGGTGGTAATAATAGTTGGCGCCCAGCGTCAACTCCCAAGGACCGGTTTTCCAGAAAACGGAGTTCCTGAAGCCTATTTCCTGATAGTTGGGGGTGGGCAGATGGCTGTGCCAGTTACCTTCCACACTGCTGTGTAGGAAGAAGTTCTTATGCTGATACGAATATCTCACCACGCCCTGATGAGCAAGGTTGGTGCTGTAACCGCCTGCGTCGAATCTACGGGCGTTGGTCGGAGCCGTCTCATCTACCAGGAAATCGTTTACCTCAGGAATGAAGAAACGGCGTGCGAACAGCCCCTGGAAGAAATGGCGCCCCGCCTTGTAACCAACACTGGCCAGATAACAGTGGTTGTTTCGATCATGCGTCCACAGGCTTTGGTCCATAGAGTCGTACTGGCGGTTCCAGTAGTTCATCATACGGAAGCGATCGCCGAGCGTCAGCACCCAGGGGCCATGGGTATAATCGAACTGGGCATAGAAGTCGGTCACCAAGTACTGTTCGCGCCTCTCGCCGATATACCAGTTGTTCTCGTAGTCCATCTCAGCACCGATCATCAGCCAGAGGTCGGGCGTGAAGAAGGGGGTGTTGAGTTCGACAAAGGCGTAGGGATAGCAGTCGCCCTTCTTGGAGTCACTGGTCGTACTGGTGTAGTCGCTGCCGATCTCGGCAAAGAGCAAGGCGTCGTTCTTGAAAGTATGCGCGTACGACAACACGAGACCAGTGTACCGATTATAAAAAGGAAGAGCTTCGGCCTTGCCAGGGGTGAATAGCTTCTGTTTGGTATTATCAAACTCTTGGAACGCTTTGATGATGAGCTTGTCGCTTTGGCTGATCTTCCAGTCCAGGTTCAGATACAGGTTTTCGGCCAATCCACGGTCTGTCATGTAGTCCTTGTCGAGGGGATAAGCCTTTCCGTAGGAGGTGCGAACCATGCCGTAGCCCTGCACCGTGAGCTTCTCGCTGCGATTCGTCACATCGGCATAGACCATGCCATTGCCGTAGGTACTGCCTGCCACAGCCACCTTGCCGTCGGTCTTCACGTCTTCACGATAATAGATGTCTATCACGCCCTTCGTGCCGCCCACAGCTTTTGCCACAGAACTATTGCTGCAAATCTGGATACGGTCTATCTCGCAAGCCTTCACATTGGCCAAGAATGATTCCTGATCGACGATGATGTTGATGTTGTCGGCACGCAACGTGTAGTTGAGATCAATCATCTTGCCGTTAACAGACAAGTATTCGGGGCAGGTGTTCAACACGTCAAGCAAGGTCATCTCGCTGTCAGGGTTCATCTTGTCCACATGAATCACATAGCGGTCGCCCTGAAACTCAATGATCTCATCGTTGTCGGCAGCATGAGCCGTCAAGCCATTCATACAGAGTACACACAGAAGGATGCAAACAGCACAAAGCTTATCACAAATATATTTTAGATTCAGTTGATTGTACATATTTTATAGTTTCATAGCTGCAAAGGTAAGCAGATTTCCCGAAACCACCAAAAATAATGCCGAAAAAAAACAAAAAACTAAGGGGCTCGCCCCGCCCAATGCGAAGCCAGCCCCCCTTCTCTTCTCTTACGCGAAGCTTTCGCGCAGCCCCTGGGGTCTGGCCCCAGCAAGCCTGTGTAATATGTAACTTTGTACCGCCGGCGGATTATATTCCAAATTATCTCATGATTGCTCAAAAAAAGAGATTTACGGGTATTCAGCACAGTCTGCGCCATGAAATTTTCTCAGAGAAAGTCGATTTTTAATTCTACCTCTACTAAATAATCACGAATTCCTTTCAAACATGCCGATTTTACTAGGTTTTTGCGAGTATTTCCTTAAATTTTATCCTCTACTAAACCTCTACTAATCCTCTACTAATCCTCTACCTATCCTCTACTAATTATCTACAAGCCATCTACTGCAGAAGCATACCTTTTGTTGCAATAAGCGTTCCTTATTCTGCAATAAGGGTCCCTTATTTTGCAATAAGCCTTCCTTATTGCCGATAAACAACTACCCACAGTATGCAGATAAGCGCCCCCAAAGCTCGTTATGCATTCCCAACGTGGGAACACTTTATTCCCAGTGTGGGAATCATTTGTTCCCAACGTGGGAACATCACGCTCCCAACGTGGGAATAATTGTAGCCTTGTAGGACAAACAACACATTTGTAGTAGAGGTTTAGTAGAGGATAAGTAGAGGTTTAGTAGAGGATAAGTAGAGGATTAGTAGAATTAAAAATAGAATCCAAACAGATAATAATCAAAGACTTACACAGTTATTTGTAGAGACAAACAACAATTTACAACTATTAGTCAATGAAATAACCACAAGACAGGTGGCAAATCAAGCGCTCACTACCATAAAGGGACAAGGGCGCAAAGGTAAAAGACAGAAACCTTTGCGCCCGTGTGACACATTGTCTGTGACACATCATTTTTCACTCCAGCATCACCATTTTATTTTTTTATCTTATCACTGACCATTTTTACCCATTTTAATGTGTAAAAGTGTAACAAAGGAAGACCGAGAGCTTCATCCGTCTGACATACAGATAGTTAGTTCTGTCTGAGTGCTGTTACACATTTGTGACAGATCTGTGACACATCAGAATGTGTAACAAGCTGTTGTCTCCTCAATAACCCGCCATTATTTCGCAATAAGGCACCCTTATTTGAAAATAACCCTGCCTTACTTGACAGAAGTGTTCTGATGCTGCTGACATGCTGACATCAAATTCTATAGACAAATTAAAAAATAGGATAACAGGTACAAAAATGCCTATATCCTATTTATATAATATCTCTTAGAAACCGATGTCAGCATGTCAGCAGCTTTGGCCTGTTCGGTGAACGGCTGGTTGAACATCTCCAGGAACCCTTTCGTCAAGCCCCCACTAGCTTGCACACAATATGCCTTAGAACTTTGGTGAAACACAAAAACTTGGCCTAAAATTTGGAACTTTCAAGAAATCTCCCTATATTTGCAATCGAAATTATATAATGTACGCATATGACGAAGGAGACAATGACAAAGCTGATTGCAGATTACTTCAAGACGCAACCCGTCCTGAACGCATGGCTCTTTGGCTCCTTTTCACGTGGTGAGCAAAGGGATGACTCCGATGTTGACATCCTGATCCTGCCAGACAAGTCGCAACATTTCTCCCTCTTTACCCTTAGCGGAATGTATGAGGACTTGAAGGAACTTCTTGGGCGCGAAGTCGACCTGATTACAGAAGGTGGCTTGATGCCCTTTGCCCGTGAAAGCGCTGACCGCGACAAAATCCTAATCTATGAGAGAGCAGCGTAACGACCCTAAACGCCTGAAGGATATCTTGCAGGCCATCGACACGATTTTCCAGTATGTGGATAATCGTGAAATGAAGGAATTCTTGTCCTATGTTTGAAACGCAGCATTATTTATTAACTATGAGAAGATTGCTTTTTACTTGTATAATCGCTACTTTAGCTTTATGTGTTAACGCACAGCAAAGTTTGTCGTCTGTGATTCTTAAAAATGGAACAGAACTGAGAGGCTATATTAAGAGTATAGATCCTTCTGATGCTCTGACCATGATTATTTCAGATAAAGAGGTGAAAATCAAGATGAGTGAAATCTTGCAAGTTAATTCAGCGCCAGCTAATGATTCTTCTCAGCCCGATAAAAGCGATGTCAGCCACAAGGAGCGAATAATCAAATACCCTTATGATCCATTAGCTGGATACAAAGGTTATTTGTTAGAAAAGGGTAATAACGTTTATATCTACGGTGACGATTCTGAATTTGAGAAAGTTGGCGTCAATGAGTTGAGACGTCTTTTGATAATGGATGGCTTCTGGAATGTCGTTGACAATATGAATGAGGCTCATTTTACAATCAATTATTGTATAAAGAAGAGCAATGGAAATGGGAGCTCTTATATCTTAAATCGTACGATGTATCATGTGAAAGATCCTGATTATGTCTTGTTATCTGTAAGTTCCTGGCGAAGTAATGGTTCTGAGTTTCTCAAGGAATACAAAATAGACAATCCAGATTCAAAAAGGAGCAATGAATTACTGAGCAATAAGATGTATTATGAAGTTATCGTGCCTTTCCAAAAGAGTATTGAGAATGGGAAGTTGAAGAAGAAGATACGTGAGAAGTTCGTTGTAAAATAAGTTTTATAATGCTAGTTATATTACATGAAAGTAAGATATTCGGAAAATGTTAAGATTGGGTGATTTGTAATTAGCATGATTGAGCTTGATGATTATAATGAAGTAAGAGAATGTGTCTATAAAAATGAGCATTATTCTGTACGTGATAATGGGGCTGTTATGAGGCACCAGCGTATAGGGATACGCAGACGTAAACTAGACTATGTGTGGAGTTTCGGTATACCTAATCCCCAATCAGGATATATGGAATTCTGCGGTGAGAGGGTCCATCGGATTGTTGCGACTGCTTTTCATGGTAAAGCACCAAGTGATCAACATGTTGTTGACCATATTGACACGAATAGACAAAATAATCGTCCAGAAAACCTGCAATGGCTTACAAGACTGGAAAATATATTGAATAATGAAATTACAAAGAAGAAAATTATAATTATATGTGGTAGTATAGAAAATTTCCTTGCAAATCCATCTTTATTATATGGTCACGAGTCTTTAGACAAGCATTTTTCGTGGATGCGAAATGTTTCACCTGAAGAAGCTAAGAATTGTTTGGATAATTGGAAGTTGTGGGCAAAAACCGCAGATCCCCAATCAAAATCAAATAATAATAAGAGCATAGTTGTCGAATGGGTGTTTGATAAACCATTTCTTCATAAGACCCAAGCAAAGAGTACATCAGATCAAATAGAAGTATATTCTGATGGCGATGTTATTAGTGATACTTGTGAAATCACCAAAGTTGATACGAAAGAATGGTTGGAAGAAACTTTTACACCTAAAAGAGAAAGAGACAATATAGATGTGTTCGATTTATCTTATGAGTCTTTAACACTTTCCGCAAGGCAATCTTGGTATACTCCATCAGAGTTTCCATCCTGTCCACCCAATATAGATAATGGGCTTATAAGTTATCGAGACAATTTGGGAATTGGGGCTGTTTTGTGTTCAAATAGAGACTTTAAGTTGTTTGTAATAGACAGAGCAATTATCCCTGATAAAGATGATATGATAGTTTTATGTACTAATAATGATGGAGAAAATGTTTGGGGGGCATTTTCGTTGATTTCGGTGGAAATTGTGAGGGATAAATATATTCATTCAATCATCAGACGCTTTGGTAATAGAGAAAGAGCTACAAGGTTTTATCGATTGATTATAGGTGAGGAAGAATGGACAGATGATGATCTGATTATGTGGGATACATAAGTTATTAATTTATATCATTTCATATGCAATGATTGTTACAACAATGTCATTCAAGGAGATATTTGACTCTCTCAATTCAGAAGCTGAGAAAGTGAAATACAGATTAGACGCTTGGGTTCCAAGAGCAAAAAGGTCTTTTCAAAAGATCTTTGATTATCCTGCATGGCAGTCTTATGAATATACAATACCATCGACTAAGAATAAGCATATTATGTTCTACTATGCTTATTCTCCATTCGGATTTACATCTACAACGTATTGTATCGTTTTGGGTTCCGAGCCAAATACAAGATATATTATTAAATGTATGAAAATGGGATATAAGTACCCTGATGGCAGGTATATCATGTTACCTCAAGTTCATATATATACAAGTCATTTCTTTAAAAGATATAATGAACGTTTCCTTCATAATGAGAAACTCAGTGCAAATGAAATTGCAGGTATTTATTTTGCAAGAAATCCTAAGCCAACACCTCTGAATATGAACGAAAACATAAATACAAATTATAAGCAGTATGGGGAGTTTAATGAGATAGGAGTTCGTGTAAATGATGGTTTTTGTTTTACAAGAACAGCATTAGATTGCGAAAAAGGTGTAGATCCAGCAGATAAAGTCCTTGCAATGGGTTTAATATATACAACATTTATGAATGAATTAGCTATGACAGAATCACAGAGAGATGCTATTAATAAAGAACATATAGAAACTTTAGAACGCTGTTATGAAAAATAGAAAATTGGTTATTTCATCTTAATTTTAAGTTTACCATCGCTGAAGACGATTTCAACATTCATGAATGTATTTGATGAAAAGATTGACAAAATTTTGTTATTTAGAATATTATTATTAATTTTGCAAGCAGGAACTCAAAACTATAGAATTATGCGTAAATTATTGTTATTTCTATCCTTGTTTTCATTTTTGACCATAAGTGCACAAAGAGATGTAACAAAATTCCTTGGAATACCTGTAGATGGCTCAAAAACAGATATGATTCAGAAACTTAAGAGCAAAGGTTTTGATTATATTTCGAAATCAGACATGTTAACTGGTCAGTTTAACGATTATAATGTGGAAATCTCTATTGTTACAAATAATAATAGAGTATCACGAATTGCTGTGTTTGATAAATACATAGTTGACGAGGCTGCTATCAAAATAAGATTTAATAAGCTTTGCAAACAATTTGAACGAAATTCCAAATATGTCTCTTTTGGTGAGCAGACAATTCCAGAGGATGAGGATATTTCATATAAAATGATGGTTAACAATAAAAGATATGAAGCGGTATTTTATCAAAAACCTGTTACTTTTGATACATTATCAATACAACAAGAGATTAGAGAAATATTACTGGAAAAATATTCAGAAGCAGATCTAGCAAATCCAAATGAAAAGATAGAGCAAGAATCAATCTCAATAGCTAAAGATATTATATTAGATTTAATAGAGAAAAGTCCCGTTTGGTTCATGATTAAAGAAGAATATGGAAAGTACAGGATATTTATGTATTATGACAATGAATATAATAAGTCTGATGGTAGTGACCTGTAATCCGTCAAACTACTGAAAGGAATGCTTCACAAAGTGACGTTCCTCCTGTTATTATAAAAAAGAAATTGTCCCTATCCATTTATGTGTGATACAATCCTATAAACAGCATTCAAGGCTTGCATCACTGCAGGCCTTGAACGTTTTTAACTAAAACCAAATAACAAAACATGAAGAAAAAACAAACTCTAACTAACGTATGAATCTTAAATCTGATGCAAAGGTAAGGGGATTTCCGGTTGATTCCAAATAATAGGGTCTTTTCTTTGTCGACTTGTTGCGACGGGGTTTCGGATTTGCGACAAACTGCGAGCATCTACTCATTTGCGTGTCGCATAACTTTAGAAATGGCAAATTTTCGAAGTTTTTTAGCGAATGATTTGTTAATCCCGGGCTTTATTTGTAACTTTGCAGATAATATGAAACCGACTATCATCGAAGACGAAATATTTGAATTTGAACCGTTTGAAAAAGATGGCTCTGGGCTGATGGCAGCCGAGACCTCATGGAGAGGTATGGCTGAAGAATTGCAAGAGTTGCATTATCTGAAGGGTGCCAGTTTTATTAAGCAACTGAAGTTGATTGTCTACTATGGCGAATTTCATCGTGTAGAGGGCGAAACGTGTATATATAGTACTGGAGGTGAACAAAGTCCAGATTATAAAAACCTGTTGAATGCTGCCCGTAAAGCAGTAGAACATGGATATCGGGTGTATATCCTCCCAAACCCAAAAGGCACACGTACTCCAGACTTTATCTTTGAACAAAAAGGGAATTATAAGGTATATGATCTTAAAACGATCTTAGGTAAGGCATCTGTCGGCAATCGACTCTGTGAGTCAATAGGCCAGACGAACAGAGTGTTGCTAAATATAACGACGGAGTATAACCCTATAGCATTAGCGCGTAGTATACGCTCTTATTTTGAGCGAAACCCTCAAGCAATTGAAGTGTTAGTTTACAAAGGGCGCAAGAGCATCTCAGTATTAAGGGCAGATACTATAAATGGTGCTTCGTTCTTTAAGTATTTTGTAGCGAAGTATATACAATAAAAGAGCTGCCAAAGCAACTCTTTAAAAACGGGCAGTATCGATAAAGCCTTACCCTCACGCGGGAATGTTACCCGGATAGTCATTTCTGACGCTGCAAAGATAAGAAGAATTTCAGTAACTTCCAAATAATTCTGCATTTATTTTTGTATTTTTCGCCCTTATCTTTGGTAATCTCGGTTTTATTTTGTACCTTTGTAGGCAGATAGAGAGGTGGTTTCGGCCACGAAAATAACCCTAATTATTCACCATTTAAAACATCAGAAAATTATGAACAAGACGGTTAAGACGATCCTTCAAGTGATCAGTTACATCATCACCCTCATCCTCGGCGCAGCCGGGGGCACGATGGTGTAAAAAGGTAAAAAAG
>JAEEGJ010007591.1_pt1 | contig 30916 bp, 26 predicted proteins | sample 8958761 | NCBI WGS metagenome assembly JAEEGJ01 (sample SAMN16246546, study PRJNA631951) | gut metagenome | biome: gut microbiome; feature: rumen; material: RS-attached | host: Bos | place: Iran: Karaj | collected 2018-10
GCGACCCTCTTCCTCTCAGGGTGGAATGTGGGATTCGAACCCACGACCCACGGAACCACAATCCGGTACTCTAACCAGCTGAGCTAAATCCACCATCTGATTTGCGGCTGCAAAAATACAACATTTTTCCGATATAACGACGTTTTTTAGGCAAATTTTTCGATTTTTTCTTTTTTGACTCAAAATCATGGTGGATTTGCGTATTTTTGACGGTTGAATCGAATGATACATCATGAAAGGCAAACCGAAACAAGAACAATCACCTAAAGCATTGGCGTGGAAGCGTTTCCGAAGCAACAAGCTTGGAATGGCATCTTGTGGCTTCGTCATCCTTTGGGCTTTGCTTGCTCTGTTTGCCTATGTCATCATCCCCGACAAGACACCCAATGCCAACAGACAAATCCTTGAAATCAGTACGAAAAAGCCAGGTTTTGAGGTTGACATGCTGATGATTCCTAAAGAAACGCCTCCCACACCGACACCTTTTTCCCAATTCCTGTTCAATGGGCGACCTGATGACTGTATTTATCTGCCCTTCGACAGTTTGCATATTAATAATGAGCAAACAACTGTTTTTCTCTATCAAGCGGAGGAAAGCTCAACAGTAAGAACAGAAATTATTGACAACAAAGAACTTATTAAGGCTAGCTCCTCAACACTTCGACAGGCCCAAGGTTCGGAAACTTTAATTTTTGCTTCTGCGGCTGAGGCTGACACATATATAAGAAGCCATTGCGTGAAGCACAGAAAATTTCTGCTCGGCACCGACCAGTTTGGCCGAGACTTTCTCAGCCGTTTGGTCTTGGGTAGCCGCATCAGCCTTACTGTAGGCTTCATAGCCGTGCTTTTAAGCCTGATGATTGGCATCATAATGGGTAGCTTGGGCGGGTTTTTCCGAGGCAAAGTTGATGACGCGGTAGTTTGGTTCATCAACGTGGTTTGGTCCATCCCTACCCTCTTGTTGGTCATTGCTATCACCTTCGCATTGGGCAAAGGCATCGCTCAGGTTTTCATAGCAGTCGGATTAACCATGTGGGTAGAAGTGGCACGTATCGTTCGCGGACAAATTCTTTCCATTCGTGAAACCACCTTTGTTGAGGCAGGCCGCGCCTTGGGCTTCAAGAACTTGCGCATTATCTTCAAACATATTTTGCCCAATATCCTCAGCCCCATCATCGTGGTCTCAGCGGCCAACTTTGCCTCTGCCATCCTACTTGAAGCAGGCTTAAGTTTCTTGGGCATTGGCGTACAGCCGCCTATGCCCTCATGGGGTAGCATGATCAAGGAGAATTATGCTTTCATCATCTTGGACGCAGCTTATTTAGCCATCCTGCCAGGTATAGCAATTATGTTGTTGGTCTTGGCGTTCATGCTCATTGGAAATGCGCTGCGCGAAGCTCTAGATGTCAAAAATTAACGCAGTAATGTGGAAGAAGATTACTGAATGCGAGATTTCGTCATTCATAATTCCGAATTCTTAATTCTGCATTCAATAAAAAGTTGTATCTTTGCGCCCTCAAAAGCTGACCTACATGCGGGTGTGGCGGAATTGGTAGACGCGCCAGACTTAGGATCTGGTTTCTCACGAAGTAAGGGTTCGAGTCCCTTCATCCGCACTAGTTATAGACAATCAATAATTTAGAAATGAATATCACACAAACAGCAAAAGGAGAAAACCTCCTTTCTATCAAAATCAGCGTTGAAAAAGCTGACTATCAGGAAACCGTTGAGAAGACCTTGAAACAGATGCGCCAGCGCGCAAACGTCCCCGGTTTCCGTCCTGGCATGGTGCCTATGGGAATGATTAAGAAGATGTACGGCGCCAGCGCAAAAATGGAAGCATTGAACACCGTGGTTTCAGATAGCCTCAATAAACATATCGTAGACAACAAACTCGACCTTCTTGGTTATCCGCTGAGCGATACCGAGTTGCAACAACCCGCTGACCTTGAAAAAGAGGACGATCTCGACTTTTATTTCGAAGCTGCCCTTCGTCCTGAAATCAACGTCGACTTCACCAACACAATGGTCGATTTTTACCATATCGTTCCCACCGATGAAGAAGTGGACAAAGTCGTAGAAGACTTGCAACAACGCAATCCCAACACAAGCCATCCTGAGACAGTAGGCGAAAACGACCGCCTCGAGATGAAAGTGCGGGAAGCCAAAGATGGCAAGGAAGTGGAAGGCGGTTTTGAAAAAGACGGCTTATACATCCACATGGATCAAATCAAGGATGAGGGAAGCCGCAAGCAACTCATCGACAAAGAAGTGGGCTCCGAATTCATTATCAATTTGGCCAAGGCTTTCGGTAGCGAAGAAGCTGTCACTAAAGTGCTGGGCAATGACGCTCCCGCCGCCAGCGACTATAACATTATCATTGACGACTCCATTCGTGACGAAAAACCTGAACTTGACGAAGATTTCTTCAAGAAAGTTTTCCCAAAAGAGGAAATCAAGGATCTTGAAGCCTTCAAGAAAGCTGTCAAAGCTGAGATGGAAAAACAACATGAAGCAGAGACCGACCCCATCCTCTTCAACAAGATGATTGACGAATTGGTGGCCGCCGTGAAATTCGAGTTGCCCGACGCTTTCATGAAACGTTGGCTCATGGACAACAGCCAAGGCAAGATTACTGCTGAAGACATCGAGAAAAACTACGAAAAAGACTATGTGAAGGGGTTGCGTTGGCAACTCATCGAAGACAGCATCGTGAAGGCCAATCCAGAACTCATTATCAAGGATGAGGAAGTGAAGGATTTCGTGCTGAAGCAAATCTTCCCAGGTATCGACTACGCCACGCTTGAAGACGACATGAAAGCCAATTTGGACAAGATTGCCGCCAACTACCTCAAAGACGAGCAACAGGTGAACGGCCTTAGGAACCAACTTGCCGACATCAAGATGACCGCCTTCCTGAAAGGCAAAATGAATATCAACTACACTGAGACCACTGCCGCTGATTTCGTAAAGAAACTCGAAGAGGAGCGGAAATCTAAATAATGGTCTATAGCTAATGGCCTATGGTTTGCCGTTCTATAAGGGCAAACCATAGGCCATTAGCTATAAGTCAAAAGCAACTAAAAGAACTGTTTAACTCAAAAACTCTCCTAACAAATGAACAACGAATTCTTCAAATACGCCACCAAGCACATAGGTTTAAACACCTTAGGACTCGAGCAGTATATTTCCAAAATCAATAATAGTGGCTACATTAGTCCTACAGTTATCGAGGAGCGTCAACTCAACGTCGCTCAAATGGATGTGTTCAGCCGCTTGATGATGGATCGCATCATCTTCCTCGGCACCGCCATCGACGACTATGTGGCTAACATCATCCAGGCCCAACTGCTTTTCCTTGAATCGACTGACTCGAAGCGTGACATTCAGATCTACCTCAACTCGCCTGGCGGAAGTGTGTATGCTGGCTTGGGCATTTATGATACCATGCAATTCATCAGCCCCGATGTGGCTACCATCTGCACTGGCATGGCCGCTTCAATGGCCGCAGTTCTGATGTGTGCCGGAACAAAAGGCAAGCGTTCTGCCCTACCTCACTCCCGCATCATGATCCACCAACCTATGGGCGGCGTGGAAGGCCAAGCTACCGAGATTGAAATCACGGCACGTGAGATCCAGAAGTTAAAGAAAGAGTTGTACGAAATCATCGCCTTACACTCTGGCCAAACTTACGACAAGGTTTGGGCCGATAGTGACCGCGATTATTGGATGACCGCAGCCGAAGCCAAGGAATACGGCATGATTGACGAAGTGCTTATCAAGAACAAACAGGCATAATCCATGGCAAAAAAGTCAGGAGTTTGCGCTTTTTGCGGAAGAAAAGCCTCTGAAGTGCGGTTGCTCATCCAAGGCATTGATGCCGAGATTTGTGACCACTGTGCTGAACAAGCTCACCTCATCGTCAAGGAACAATTTGGAGAGGGAAATAAAAATTTCAACTCCAAAGGCCTTGCATTGAAAAAACCTGCCGAAATCAAGGCTTTTCTTGACCAGTATGTCATCGGACAAGACGAAGCCAAACGCACCTTGGCAGTTGCGGTATACAACCACTACAAACGCATCAGCCAAAAAGTGGAAGCCGATGAGGTTGAAATCGAAAAGTCAAACATCATCCTCGTTGGCGAAACGGGTACAGGTAAGACTCTTTTGGCCCGCACTATAGCCAAAATGCTTAATGTGCCCTTTGCCATAGCTGACGCCACTGTACTCACTGAAGCAGGTTATGTGGGAGAAGACGTGGAGAACATCCTCGTCAAGCTGCTGCAAGCCGCTGACTACGATGTGTCAGCCACCGAACGAGGCATTGTATTCATCGACGAAATTGACAAAATTGCTCGTAAAAGCGACAACCCCAGCATCACCCGCGATGTGTCGGGAGAAGGCGTACAGCAAGCCATGCTGAAGCTTTTGGAAGGCTCAATCGTCAACGTTCCACCACAAGGAGGACGCAAGCACCCCGAGCAGAAGATGATTGCAGTCAACACGAAAGACATCCTTTTCATCGCAGGAGGTGCCTTTGATGGCATTGAGCGCCTTATTGCGGCACGCAAACGCACCAATGTCATTGGATACGGTGCTGGAGGCAACGAGGCATTGGATAAGGACAACATGCTGCAATACCTCTCGCCTGCCGACTTGAAGAAATACGGTTTGATTCCCGAAATCGTTGGTCGTCTGCCTATCATCACCCATCTCAATCCCTTGGATGCCGATGCACTCAAACGCATCCTCACCGAACCAAAGAATGCCTTGGTGAAGCAGTTCCAGAAACTCTTCGCCATGGACCACATCAATTTGGTCATCAAGGATGAGGTGCTTGATTTCGTGGTGGAAAAAGCTATTGAGTTCAAAGTGGGCGCACGCGGACTGCGTTCCATCATGGAAGCCATCCTCAACGATGCTATGTTTGAAATGCCCTCCGACATCAATGCTACAGAGCTAGTTATCAACCGTGCCTATGCTGAGGCGAAACTTGAGAAATCAGGACTACAAAAGCTACATGTAGGTGACTGAGACAAAATGCATTTCATCAAAAAAGCATCGAATTTCGGTTCGATGCTTTTTTTTGGCATAATAGTTGCATTCTCTTTAGCGTTTAACAATTAAAACATCACATCGCCATGAAAAGAATAGTCTTAGCTGTACTGATAGCCTTGATGAGCCTCACCAGCTTCGCACAAATGATAGCCAAAGGCAGCACAGCGAAGAAGGTCTTACTCGTCAAAAAGTCAGAGTCCGAACAGTCCAAATCGGCAGTGATTGATTTCAGCAATCCCCCTGACCCAGTAAAAGGCAGTGTGGTTTATGGCTGCATCGACGAAAATGGTGACACTACACTCATGGTCTACCTGCCTGAGGTGGACATCGACTTGATGCAACGTTATTTGCAAATCATAGACACCCGTCAAGGCCGTCGTTTGGCTAACAATGTAAAGAAAGTGTACCCATACGCCAAACTCGCTGGTGCCAAGATGCAAGAATACGACTCCATTTTGGCTAACATCTCAGACAAGTCGGAACGTAACCGCCTGATGAAACAAGCCGAAAAGGAAATCACCGACCAATATACCGATGAATTGAAAGACCTCACCATCACGCAAGGACTCATTCTTGTCCGTCTTATCGACCGCGAAACGGGAAGCACCACCTATAAGGTCGTGCAAGAACTACGTGGCAAGGTGCGCGCTTTCTTTTACCAAGGCTTCGCACGCCTGTGGGGATACAACCTGAAGACGGAATACGATCCACACAACAACCCTGAGGACGACGAAATCGAGACAATTATGACCTTGTTGGAACGGGGGGTAATCTAAAACAAGAATTAGAATTAATAGGCAAGACAATTCTTGCATCTACAACGGGGCCAGATGGCTCCGTTTTTTCATTTCCTTTTTCTTCTTGTTCTTCTGGCAGCACTTCCTTGGCGTAGTCTTTCACCAAATCAAAACCTTTGTAAAGATACGGTACTGTTTTTTCCACGTAAGGATACAAATACGAAGTTTGCTTCACCTCCTCTTTGACCAGCCCTGCCCATTGCAGATTGTTAAGTACCAAGACAAAAGTACTACACAGCAACAAACCTTTGGCTAAGCCAAACAGAAATCCGCCCAACCTGTTGAAAAAGCCCAAGTTCATAGCCTTCACCGCATCGGAAACAAGCCTTCCGATAACATTGACAATAATGACTAACAGTATGAAAGTCAAAACAAAAGCAATAGTATCAATATATTTTGGATTAACTTCCATAAATTCCTGCAAATGGGACGCAGTGAAGTCGGAGAAATGCATGGCACCATAAATGCCAACGCCAAAAGCGAGCAAGGTGACCACTTCGATGATAAGACCTTTGCGGAAGCCTTTAAACCCAAATAGGAACAAGACTATTGCAAATATGATGTCCAAATAATTCATTTCGAATAATACAATATCATCCTTTCGATAGCGTGTTGGCATACAGGGCAGAAATCATGACCTTTGAAGGTCTTCATCAGACAGTCCATATGAGGGCTATAGACTCCTTCAGGTTCGTAGCCACCACCCTCAAATGCTCCTATAGTATGTTCGTATTTCGTTTCACGAGGTGTCGGGATGGGCGTTTTCTTGTCCATCATATCCTTCCATTTCGCATCAAAATTGACGAGCGTAGTAATGTTCGGTTCCCAAGGTTCAAGGTCGTTGTTATACATGTCACCGTAAGTGTCATCGTCATAATACTCATCGGCCAGTCCTGCAAAACCGTGTCCAAATTCATGAATGATGACATCACTTGAGAATCCGTTGCTACTCGCGCTGGAACAATAAAAATTATAAATACCGCCGCCACCATATTTCTCCGTGTTCATGAGGATATAAATCTGGTCATATGGCACTTGTCCGGCCAAGTCGCGAATGTCACGGTTATCTGTGCTCATACAATAACGCTCAGAGTCGAAAGTCCAAAAGCTAAATTGCATAACAGTGTTCTTGTAAATGTGGTCGCCTGGCATAGTGCAGCCGCTTTCTAACGAAGGCGCCATGACACCACGAATGTTGAAGCTTTCACGGTAACGGTCATAAGGTGCGTAGCTAAACATACTCTTCACAAAGAAGTCGCAATCTTTGATAAACTTACCCATCTCGGCTTGGGTATAGCCTTCGGGCAAAATGACAATGTCAACAGCTTTGGTAATGTCTTTGTTGCCAATCCAAGCTTCATAAATGGGGAGGTTGAGATTGTTGTAATTACGGATGAAATAGTCGTCTGGGCTTACAGTGAAGCGCATCCCTTCTGTGAGTTGTCCTTCCCAAGTCTTATAACATAAGGCTATGTCAATTTTCACCTTTGGGAAAGGCACAATAACGGATTCGTCAAAAGTCTTTGTAACCTGCTTGGCCTCATCAGTGGTTTGCCACTCACCGTATAGGTTTTGATAGCCCTTTGAAAACAACAAATTATCCGTTCCATTCTCGTACACTTTAACAATGTAGCTTCCATATTCCAAATTGTCGATAAGGTTGGTCTTTGACCCACTCCAAAAAGGTTCGCGGATGAGTTCCTTTAGAGAGAAAATGGTTGTTTTCTGGTTGCCCGTCAAGCAATAATCGACGCGCAGAGAAGCTTCGGTAAAATACTTGTCAAATTGAGCCCATGCTATTATCGGCATAAAGGCGAGGAAAAGAAACAATGGCTTTTTCATATCATGAGAATTTTCCACAAAAGTAGTCATTTTTTTGATACCTTTGCATCAAATTAGTTGACATGTCGTCCCTATTAGCTATACGAAACCTCAAAGTCTCATTTATTCATGAGGGAAAGTGGATTGAGGCTGTGCATGGCATTGACCTTGACGTGTTTGCCGGGCGGACTTTGGGACTCGTGGGCGAGTCGGGATCAGGCAAGTCGGTGAGCTCGTTATCTGTGATGCGGTTGTTAAACGAAAAACAGAGCCGCATTGAAGCTGACAGCATACAAATCGAAGGCGAGGAAATCAAAGATTTCACCGAAAAGCAGATGGCCGAGGTACGCGGCAAACGCATCGCCATGATTTTTCAGGAGCCTATGACCTCCCTCAATCCCGTTTACAAATGTGGTTATCAGGTATCGGAGATAATCCTGCAACACGAAACTGTGAGCAAGACAGAGGCCAAACAGCGCGTTATCAACCTATTTAAACAAGTGATGTTGCCTCGGCCAGAAGCCATCTATAACAGCTACCCACATGAACTTTCGGGTGGGCAGAAACAACGCGTGATGATTGCCATGGCCATTGCCTGTAACCCCAAGCTTCTTATTGCAGATGAGCCTACCACTGCCTTGGACGTGACTGTACAGCTAGAAATCCTGAAACTATTGCACAAACTACAAACCGATACGGGAATGGGCATGATTTTCATCACCCATGACCTTGGCGTGGTGGCTGAAATCGCCGATGATGTGGCCGTCATGCACAATGGCGAAATACTGGAATGTGGCACGGTGCAACAAATTCTCAACCAACCGCGGCATCCGTATACCCAAGGATTATTGGCATGCCGTCCTCCCATGGATGTGCGTTTGAAACGCCTACCCATCGTCAAAGAATTTCTCGATGGACTTTGGCAGGGTGGCAAAGAACAGATTCTGCACGACTTACAAATCATGGACACGCAACGACAAGACCATCTGCGTCAACTCTACAGCAAACAACCTCTTCTAAAAGTTGAAGGTCTAAAAACATGGTATCCTTTACGGAAGGGAATTTTCAACCGAGTATATGGTCATGTGAAGGCAGTAGATGACGTTACGTTCGAAGTATACGAAGGCGAGACCCTTGGACTTGTGGGTGAGTCAGGTTGCGGCAAAACCACATTGGGACGCAGTATTTTGCGTCTTGCTGAGCCTACAGATGGCAAAATATGGTTCGATGGCATTGAAGTTACAGCACTGAAAGGGCAGACATTGCGTGACTTTCGCAAACAGGCTCAGATTGTGTTTCAAGACCCCTACTCTTCTCTAAATCCTCGTCTTACCATAGGTGAAGCCATTGCGGAGCCCATGCGTGTACATGGAATTGAAACAAATAGTGGTAAACTTCGAGACGCGGTTTGTGATATGTTGGAACAGGTGGGCTTGCAAGCCGAGCATTACGACCGTTATCCACATGAGTTCTCTGGGGGACAACGGCAACGTATCTGCATTGCCCGTGCCTTAGCAGTCAACCCGCGTTTGGTCATTTGTGATGAGTCAGTATCGGCATTGGATGTTTCGGTACAGGCCCAGGTTTTAAATCTGCTAAACCGACTGAAGAAAGAGCGACAACTTACCTATATCTTCATTTCTCACGATTTAAGTGTGGTACGTTTTATGAGCGACCGTGTGGTAGTAATGTATAATGGCAAGCCTGTGGAGACGAACGACGCTGATGTCTTATTTGAGCATCCACAAAACGACTATACCAAGAAATTGATTGCGGCATTGCCAGGTAGAAACCATTACGAGACAAATTGATGCTCTTGTTGAGCAATTCACAACTTATAATTAGGTATAATAGACAAAAATGGTTGGTGAGATATAATGTAAATCACTGACAATAAGACGCATAAAAGCGATATAAAGCAGTTAGATGAAAGCGTTTTCATCTAATTGCTTTTTTTATGCCAAAAACTAGAAGAGAAAGATGCCCCCAATGCGGCTTTTTGGATGTCGTCAAATGGGGCAAACGTGACGGACACCAGAGGTACAAGTGCAAGAACTGCGGTAGCCTTTTCACCTTCAGGCGGAAGGACATCGGCAAGAGTAACCGCTTCGTGTGGTTCGAGTGGTGGATACTTGGCAAGCAGACGCTTGAGCAGATATCCGCACTGAGCGGGTACAGCACGAGGCAATTGTCCCGATGGTTCGACGAGTACCTTGACAGCTGTCCCGTCTGGAGAATCAAATTCCACGAGAAGGTCAACCTGCTGATAGACGGCACATGGTTCCCCAACAAGCTTTGCCTCGTGCTGTACCGAAACGAGACTGTCAAGTCCACGCTGTTCTATAGGCTGACCGATGACGAGTGGGAGGATGAGATGGTGGAGGATCTAAGGAACATACAAAGTCTCGGCATCGAGATAGAGAGCGTCACCTCCGACGGTGGAGCCAACATCATCAAGGCGGTGCGCAAAGCGTGCCCAAACGCGACAAGGCAGCGTTGCCTGGCCCACATCCAGCGCGAGTGTCTCACATGGCTTACAAAGCACCCGAAGAGCGAGGCCGGACAATCGCTCAGGAGAATCGTCACGCTCGTCTGCAAGATACAGACACGCAATGATATGCTCTATTGGAAGCAGATGCTCAGCGAATGGCACGACCAACACGTCGGCTACCTCAACGACAAGACCGTCAGCGAGTCATCGCATGCCGAGTGGTTCACCCACAAGATGGTCAGGAAGGCCTATGTGCACATCCGAAGGGCTTTGCCCGACATGTTCCGCTTCCTCGACAACCCGAGAATACCTAAAACCACAAACGCTCTCGAATCCTACTTCGGCCACCTCAAGGAGAACGTCTCGCTCCATAGAGGACTGTCGAAGAAGCATTACCGCAACTATGTCAAATGGTACATCTACTTCAGGGAAAGGGACAACAAAACCAAGAGGATCACGCCAAGCCGACCGAACGAATGACGCTTGGGTTTTTTAAGGCATTGGTGAAAATCCGGCATATCAAAAACAAGTGGGACGGCCTTCTCGACCGCCCCTTTGATATGCTGTGATATCACACGAACCTATCCCTTGGAAGGTTGCTCCCCAGCAGAGCCTTCCTCCGTTTCAGCTCGCACTGCAAAGATACGCCTTTTTGACTTATCTCTGCCTATCATATTTTGTCGTTTCTTGACCTCCGTCACCAACCATTTTTGGCAACATTACCAAAAACGATGATTCAAAATTTTACGCCGTTTTATCGCGTCCCTATTTGTAATTCAATTCGTTTCCCAATCATCCAATTCATCATCTTCCATCGCCATCTGTTCCTCAACCCGCTCAAGGGCGTAGCTCGAATAGATGTCGTGGAAACGAAGGTCGAAGGAGTTGAGGTGGTCCAGTTCATAATATCGCGGCACGATGCCACGGAATCTCATGTTGTGCGTTATCATCAAGGCCTCTTCATAGGCTTCCCAGTTGAAGGGCGAGGCCTCCTCTTCCGTGAGGTCGTCGTCAACATCCCAGGTGTGCCCGGTGCCGTCGGGGTCGAATCGGTAGTAGATATGTCCGTCTTTTTGCCATAGTCCTACGAGCATCTCCTTGTTGGCACTGCTGGCATGCAGCGTGCGTGGGTCGATGGACTCGGGATAATAGGCCTTAGGACGCAACAGGAAATACAAGGTGATGCCTATAGCCAAAGCCATGGCGGTTATGATGAGGATGATGATCCATTTTCTCTTGTTCATATTCAATTGATTTTTACGATTTCGTAGTTGACATTAGCATATTTGGGCATGACGGTGCCGATGTTGGCGTTCTGGTAGGTAGGGTCGCAAACCATGTATTGTTTGCCGTTGTAGTTGACGCTTCTGCCGGTCAGTTGCGCATCGTCGCCAAAGCAGACTGCCGTCGCTAGATGGTCGGCATAAAGCACGCCGATTACGTCGTAGCCCACAAACCTTTTGACCATCCAGGCAAAGAGGGCGGAACGGTCCTCGCAGTCGCTAAAGGGCAGGCCAATGGTCTCTTCAGGGAAGAAATATTTTTCGCGTCCGAATTGCAGCTCGTCGATTTTGTAGGCGAAAGCGGTTTGCACGAAGTTGAGCATGATGTCGACCAGTTGCACCTTGTTGTATTGTTTGCTCAACGAGCCGAAGGTTTGTGCTAATACTGCCTCGGTCTCTTTCGACACAGGGGCATTGAAGTAGACGGGAAACACCGTGGTGGGAATTTCGTCGTAATAGCGAAGATGCGAGGTAGAGTAGGGTAGCTCGATGTCGAGGTTCACTTTGTTGAGGTGTAGCTTGCGCGACTTGTCGCAAACGGCAATGTTGAGCGTCTTCGAGAAGTCGAGCCCGATTTCTTTCAGACCGCTTTGGTCGGCTTTTTCGTCATACGAATAGATGCTTTCTCCTTGCTGTCCGTTGCCATACACAATATAGTATTTGGTACCGTTGATGCGGAAGAAAGTTTTTGAATACACCTCTTTGCTGTTGTCCAAGGCGAGCAGTAGCATGAGTTGATTGCTTTTTGAGCCTCGCCCTATCCTGACATTGAAGCCGTGACTGTGCAGCATATAGAAAGAAAACAAGACGCGGTCGTTCATGTTGGTGTAGAGCCTCTCAGTGATGGCGCGAAGCAAGACGAAATACCCCCATTCGTTCAATCCCATTTGGCTGACGGCATCGTCTAATTGCTGTTGCAGAATGTGGTCGGCATCGTTTTGATGAAGGGTTGCATAGTATTTCGAGACATGTTTTTCTCTGACGCCATCTGATGACACCCTGAGATTTTTTGGAATGTTAAATGCCATGTTGCGACCGTAAAAGTTAATACTGATGTTATTGGAAGGGCTGGCGTCGAAGATGATGCTTGAGTTTCTGTTTTCGGGCTCGGTCTCAAATATAGGATTTTCACTCTCCAATGAGGGAGCCTGCACATCTATAATGCCCGACTGAACCGTGACGGAAGGCATGACCGTTGGCTTCTGTTCAGAAAAAGCCCCTGATTGTCCTGCAAAGCTTTGGTATTCAGTCCAGGCCTTGGCTAAAAACGCTTCGAATTCGCTTTGCGCATGTGATACAAAATCATCGTATTCTTTTTGTGCCTGCTTCTTGAACTTTTCATAACTGTTTTGGGAAGAGGAGCCGTCGTTTTGTGCCCTTAATCCTAAAGGAATGAGTACCAAACTGATGAATAAGATGCGGATCGTTTTTGCTTTCATACCAACGTGTTTTTTGTGTTGTTCTTTCATTAGAGGTTGTCATTCGGGATTATTAGTCCAAAAATCTTTGCAAAAATATAAAAGTACACCTTATGTCTATATTATACCCACCAAAAATCACGTTGATTTGGGCTGAAAGTTTTTTTTGTCCGAAAAATGGACTAATTTTGCACTCTGATAGTCTCTAAGTTATCGTATTCTAAAATCAGATCCTATGAAACGATTGACAATGACAGGAATAGCATTTTTCATGGTTGCTACTCTGAATGCCCAAGTTGAAGACGACTGGACAAAAAAGATGAGAGAAGAGCAAAACAATGCGCTCAAGGAGTTTGAACAATTTTCGCAGCAAGCCTATCAGGAATATGAGGATTTTCGCAAGCAGGCCAATGAAGAGTATGCCAAGTTCATGGAAGAAGCTTGGAAGATGTTTGAAGCGCAACCTGCAGAGGAACCCCCATTGAAGCCAAAACCTCATGCTCCGATGGTCGTCGGTCCAACTCTTTCGCCTATTCCATCGCCAGAGTCTGTTCCCAATCCGGTGCCAGTTCCCGAGTATGTCCCCCAACCAGAGTCTGTTCCGGTGCCCAATCAGGTTCCAACTCCCGACCCTGACGTAATAATGATGACCGAACCAGTTCGGATTCCAGACCCGATTTTGCCTCCCTTGCTTTCGAAACCCAATTTGAACCAAAAACCTGAACGTCCGCAACCTATGGAGCCCATCGTTCCGAATGCCATTCCTATGACGGCAGCACAAAACGTGTTTCTGTATGGGTCGCCGTTTGCTTTCCATTTAGAGAGCGAGACGACGTTGCAATTAAAGGATGCTTCAGAAAAAAGTGTGTCAAAGATGTGGAAACAGTTGTCGGATCCTACCTACGACCATATTATTGCAGAGTGTCTCCAGCAGCGCGAAAGCCACAACTTATGTGACTGGTCCTATATCCGACTCACGCAACAAGTGGCCGAAAAGATCTTCGATAGAGGCACTAATGAGGCGATTGTGATGCAGATGTATTTGCTCACTCAGTCGGGCTACCAGATGCGCATTGGGCGAGATGATGACAACAAACTCATGCTGTTGATCGGTTCGAAGGAAAAGATTTTCCGTTATCGCTATTTCGTGTTGGATGGTGTGAAGTTCTATATCATGGATAGGGAATTCAACGGAAAGGGACTGAATATATTTGATCATGCTTTTCCAAAGGAGAAGTCGCTCTCACTGGCATTGACACAGCCCGATTTGAAGGTGGAAAAGACCGAAATGAGGACAATCACTTCGAAGCAGTATCCTGATGTTTCGATAACGGTGCAAACCAACCGCAATCTGATCGACTTCTACAATGATTACCCTATCAATTTTAATTGGAATTATTATTCCTTGGCCTCAATCAGCCCAGTGGTGAAAGAGACATTGTATCCGGCTTTGCGAAAGGCCATTGAAGGGAAAAGTGACTTGGAAGCAGCAAATATCCTGTTGAATTTTGTGCAGACAGGCTTTAGCTACCAGACAGATGACGTGCAGTTTGGTTACGAGCGTCCGCTTTATCCTGACGAATCTTTCTTCTATCCCTATTGCGACTGTGAGGATCGATCCATTTTGTTCTCATGCCTTGTGCGGGAGTTGCTCGGACTGGAAGTGGTGCTTCTCGACTATCCTGAACACATTGCCACGGCCATCTGTTTCAAACAACCAGTTAATGGAGACTATTTGGTCATGGATGGTAAGAATTATGTCATCAGCGATCCGACCTATATTGGTGCCAAGGTGGGAGAGTGTGCTCCGAAATACAAAACAATCAGCCCCAAATTGATTGTTTTTTAACGCAATTAAGAAAAGATGCTCCCAAAAAATGAAATACAGCATTTACTGTCAAAAGAAAATGTATTTTTGCAAAATGAAAAACAAATAGAATTTTTTAAGCTATGAGACGTTTCTTTATATTTGGATTGGCTTTACTTTTTTCGATGCCATTGAGTGCCCAAGTGGAAAAAGACGATGACTTCCAGAAGATGAAGCAGGAGTCCCAAAGCATGTTCGAACAATTCAAGCAACAAGCCGTTGCAGAATATGAGGATTTCCGCCAACAGGCCAACGCTGAGTATGCTCGTTTCATGGAGGAGGCTTGGACACCATACAGTGTTATGGACGCAGAAGAAGTCCCAATGCAGCCTAAACCGGTAACTATCACGTTTGAGCATGAGGCTCGTGTGACTAATTCAATGATAGAGTACGATGTTATCGACGATACTCCATTGGAACACATGCCCGATTTTAGATTGCCCTTGGGCTCTACATCCAATGAAGGTCTTGAGCTGGAGGGCCAACCTATGCCTCTGGATCCAATCATGGACGCATTTGATGCCAATGCCACCATGCAGGCCTTGTCACTTTATGGATCGGAAATTAAGGTTCGCGTTGAACCTGAACCAAAGAGACCGATCAAACTTAAGAATACATCGGAAAAGAGTGTCGCCAGGATGTGGAAGAGTCTCTCCTGTCCCTATTTTGACAATATTGTGGCTGAGTGTCTGCGACAAAGAAAGGCTTGCAACTTGTGCGATTGGGCTTATGTGAAACTGGCGGAAAAGATGGCTGACAAATATTTCGGCCAAGATACCAATGAATCGGTTGTGCTGCAATTGTACATCTTGATTCAATCGGGATATCAGATGCGTATTGCCAGGGTCGACGACCAGTTGACCTTGCTGGTGGGCTCGAATGAAAAGATTTATCGACACAAGTATACGGTGATGGATGGTATCCAATACTATATCATTGATGATTCTCTGCAAAACAAATCGATGTTGGTTTACGACCGGGCGTTTCCTCAGGAAAAAACGCTTTCTTTGACTATGGTTCAGCCCAAGTTCAGCATTGAAAAGACGGGAAAACGGACTTTTTCGTCCAAACAATATCCCGAAATTGTAGTATCGGTCGAAACGAACAAAAATCTGCTTGACTTTTATGACGACTATCCGAAATGCGGTCAGTGGAATTACTATTCTTATGCCTCCTTGAGCGAATGCGTGAAGCGTAGTTTGTATCCTGTATTGCAGAAGGCTATTGAGGGAAAGTCGGAATATGTTGCAGTCGATATGTTGCTGAATTTTGTCCAAACTGGATTTGGCTATTCTTCCGACATGGATCAGTTTGGCTATGAGCGTCCCCTTTATCCAGATGAAACCTTTTTCTATCCCTATTGTGACTGTGAGGACCGCTCCATTTTGTTCTCATGTTTGGTTCGCGAACTGGTGGGCCTCGATGTGGTTTTGTTGAGCTATCCCTCGCATGTGTCGACTGCCGTTCGCTTCAACGAGAATGTGAAAGGTGATTATCTGGTGATTGACAACCAGAAATATTATATATGTGAACCGACTTGGGTGAGCGGAGCGCCTGCAGGTCTCTGTCCCGACCAATTCAAAGATAAGAAGCCTAAAGTGATGCCTTTGTAACTGAATCTAAGGCCAATGTTAAACTTGTTGAGATCGAATATGAAAGCGTTATTTGTTGGAAAAATGAAATGGATTGTCGCGACATGCCTAATCATGTGCAGGGGCATGTTGTCGGCTCAGATGGTTCAATACGGTCGTGTTGTGGAAATGAATTCGGGCGGACACTCGCTCTCCAACGTGGCAGTCTCCATCCCGATGGCGCATGATTGTCAGCCCACTGTAAGTGATGTGCATGGCATATTCCGCCTAAGCTTTGGCGAACATAAGGTGGGTGACGTGGTTATGGGTCTCAGCGCGCGCAAATATGGCTATGAGCTGGTCAACAAGCACATCATTGAAGGTTATACTTTGACTGACCGTGACTCGCTTCGCATTGTCATGGCACCCTCCAAAAAGCTGAAGGAAGCGCGCGAAAAATATTATGCCTTCCTTGAATCTGCAAGTGTCAGTCGTTATGACTCCACCTTGGAATTCCTGAATGGACAGTATGGCCAACATTTGATTACGAAACCCGAACTTGACTATTGGGTTTCGTTAGCAGAAGCCGAATTAAAGACTGCCTACCAAAACATGGACGACTATGCTGACCGAATGGCGCGTGTTAATGCAGACGATTTGGATGCAGGTGAGCGGTCATTTTACGACATGATGTTGGTTGGCGATGTCAGTGCAGGTTTGGCACTCATTGGCAATTTGCCAGAGAGTAATGTAATAGACGACTATCTTGTCTTTTCCGGGGCCTATCCTATGATGGATCCTGAAGTGCATGTGGCCTCAGGCAACCTTGATTTGGTCAACATTCCTGACACACTTTATTCCGATGTGCTTGCCCTGAATGGTTACAACGACCATTATGAATCTGATTTCATGACGAATGGTGTGCATTATGCACAAAGTTGCCACCATCTAGGTACTATTTTCTTGAACATAGGTGACAAAGTCATGGCGGCGAGTTGCTTCAGAAAGGCTTTGAAAATGTATGAGCTGTTGGATGAAATGGGTTCGGAATCCTATGCAAAGCAGATGGGGGAACTGAAGGAAATACTTAAAGACTTGGAGTAGACATGCGCGAAAGAACCAAGGCTTTTTTTGACAGCTTGAGCGATCGGGAATTGGTGGACCTGCTCTTAGCCAATGACCAGGATGCCATCGAATATCTTTTCTTTATTCGATGCAATGCGATGTTTGCCCACATCGCTTGCAGTGTTTTCCAATTGCAATCTTGCAAAGAGGAATTGATTACCGATTTCTATTTTTTTCTCAGCGAAAACGATTGGAGCAGACTGCGGCAGTTTGAGTTTAAGTCTGGCTTGAACACATGGCTGACGGTGATTGCAGTAAGATTTTTTAAAAAAATACGTATTTCTCAGACTAAAATGGTCGCGATAGACCCTCAATTGATTGTCGAGACCCGAAAGAACGAGACGGACGACTACGACATCATCAATGAAATGAGCCGTCTCGAACTCTACAAAGCCATCGACCGGCTGTCGAAGCCTCGTGAACGTTACGCCCTGTTGGCCGACCTGACGGGCAAGCGCGCTGAAGACATCGCAGCCGAGATGGGATGTACGGTAGCGGCAGTATACAATCTGACAAAAAAAGCCAGGTTGGAATTGAAGACACTAATGCAAGAAAGGAAGGAAGTGTGACCATGAACAACAAAAAAATGCAAATCACCGATGAACTGATAGCTTGTTACCTCGAAGGCAAGGTGACCGACGAGGAGAGATTAGCTGTGGAGGCATATCTCGCCGAGAACGAAGAAGAGATGGAAGTTCTCTTTGCAGCTCGTGCAGAGTTGGCCTATCAAAATGACGTGGCACAACAATCATCGGTGTTTGCCCGCTCTATGATTGAGTATGACGAGTATGCTATCGCTGCTGCATCCGAGAAGATGGATTGCGCCATCAAGGCACAGCAAATGGTGTTGCGCAACTACGGCATCGAAGTGAGCACCGACGAACTGACTGCATTAGCCAAGAAGCAAGGCTGGTTTGAGGAAGGGAAGGGCAGCGCTTTTGATTTTGTGGGCGAACTGCTCAACCACTATGGTGTGGAATCCGTACAGATGCGCAATGCAGGTGTCTATCACATCATGCATGAACTGAGCCAAGGCCATAAGATTATCGTTGGTGTTGATGCCGACAAAGATGATGCAGCTGAAGCACAGCATGTGATGCTCGTGGCCGGCATCGACACTACTGATCCCGACCAGTTGAAAGTGTTGGTGCGCGACCCCTCACATCCCGAGAAGGACAACTCTTATTCGGCCAACGAATTCATGGAGCATTGGAAGCACACAGGATGCTTCATGGTGTCGACCAAGCAACCTGCACCCTTGTCAGCCAATCCCGAGATGCAGCATTTCGATTATGAATTGGGCTATGTGCGCAAGTTCGCCGATGTGGCCTACGAGGAAATCATCAAACGGCTGGCGGAAGATGGATATATCGGAGATCCTGCCCATCGACCGGCTCAGGGTTCGGGGACCGCGAAAAAGCTTAGGTTCTATATTCTTGGAATTGTAGCGTTGCTTTTGTTAGGTGGAATCGGATATTATCTCTGGCGTGTTTCTACACCTTTGCAGATGAAAATCAACGTCACCGAAGACAAGAACTACAGCATCCCTTCTCTGCCTTTCACGGAAGGCACGTTGCAGTGCGAGTATGCCGACAATGCTGTGCAGACCCTCAAGGTAACCGCCAGCAATGCCACTGTGTTCCTGAATGAAATACCTTATAAATACAGAAACTCCGACGTACATGTCGTTTTTGAGGCCGAAGGTTATCAGTCCATTGATACCGTAGTAAAGGTGCAGAAAGCGTTGAGTCTGAGTCTGAAGCGCAACAACGATTTGGGTGTGGTGTTTGGTCGTGTGGTCGACTTTGAAACCGAGCAGCCTGTTGAGGGCGCCACGGTGACGCTTCAGGACATGACCGTGCTGACGGATGCCCTTGGACAGTTCAGGATAGAGATTCCTTTTGCTAAACAAAACAAGACACAGCGTGTGCAAGTCACGAAGGATGGATATCAGGTGTGGGAAGGCATGTATCGACCTTCGGCCACTGAACCTTGGTACGTGGTATTGTCAAAGTATTAGGGAGTAATTAATTGATGGTCAATAAACTATATAAATTTGAAAAGATAATTCGAAAAATTGGACTAATCTTTGTAGGTTAACGACTCTATTAAGCAAATCAAACAATAAACAAATATCAATTAAATAAAAGAAAGGAACAGTAAAATGAAAAAACTAGGAATGTTTATGATGTTCGTCATCTCTATGGTCATGGCAATGCCGACAATCAACGCCCAAGAACTCTCGAAGCGAGATATAAAACGAATTGAGAAAGAGGCTCGTAAGGATGCCAAAAGATTGACGAAAGAAGGATGGAAAGTCGCTCCTGGAGTGCCTTCCTTGGAAAGACAACTGATCTTGTCGTACACAAAACAAGCCGAAGTGGATACACAAGGCGTTGAGAAAAACATCAAAGGCGAAGCTATGAGCGTCGGCGAGTTTTATGATTCCGCATACACTCAGGCTACCGTTTTGGCCAAGAATGATATAGCTGGCAAAATGGAAACCTTCGTAATGGGAAAGTTGCAAACTGAAGTCGGCAATGGTCAGCTTTCAGAACAACAAGCTGCTTCCATGAGCGAGATTGTTTCGAACACCAAGTATACCGTCGCGCAGCATCTGGGTCAAGTGAGTATGCCAGTTACCATCTATCGTGACCTGGATAATGGCAATGTACAAGTTCGTGTGATGGCTTTCTATAGCAAGGCTGCTGCTTTAGAAGTCGCCAAGGCTGAGCTGAAGAAGACATTGCGTCAAAAAGCCAAAGAACTTGACTTGGGCGAAAAAGTTGTTGATGATATCCTTGATTTTTAATAAAAGCCATACATAAAAAATCGTTGTTTATACAATTTTAGTGTTATTCCCTTGGCGCTTCCTTGCCCAAAGAACGCAAGAAGTGCCAGGGGAATACACTTTTTATGCGCCATGGAACTCATGGCTTTTCTGATATCGGCAACCGTAGCTGAGCCCAAGATTTGAACGTTCGACTTGTTCGTAATTGGAATAACATGTCCGCTCTTCCGAATTTGCCGATTTTTCGCGTCTCGGAAATAAAACGAGTCCGATAATGAAAATTGTGTGTTTTTGCATTGTTGGCCAGTGCGAAAGCATTATTCATGTCTGAAGACAAACCAATAAAGACCGACCGATGTAGGAAGCCGCATATAACGGCGTGGACTAATATTCCTATTTTTGTGGTCGATTAGTTGAGTATTATTTGGGTAAGATGAAAAAACGCTGAGAATCGTAGAAATAACAATCGCTTCCCTTTTGGGGCTGGTACTGGTCGTGGCTGGCATTGCTTTGGCTATGATTTCCTCATCTGGCCAACTCACCCAATTGGTGAAGAAATATGCACCCGAATTCATCACCTGTGAGATGCAGCTCGGCAAGGCCGAATTGACCCTGTTTAAGGCGTTCCCCAATGTGGGTGTCGACATCGTGGATGTGGCACTTGTCAACCCAATGGAAGGCTCACCATCGGATACCTTGGCCAATATCGATAACCTAATAGTGGTGGTAGATGCCAAAAAACGTCACTGTGGACGGTCGCATGACCCTTGACAAGAATGGTGAATATCATTTGTCGGTGACGGAGTCACCCATGCCAACGAGATTCGGACTCAACCTCTCTGGGCCACTAAATAAACTGGATTATAAATTCGAAAAGAGCAAGTTCCCGACCCTTTACAAACCTGACAAGCGCAGTGATACGGAGCAGATGTATATTGAGTTAAAGAAAAGGATCGCCGATCGGCTGAAAGAGAATGTTAGAAGCAATAGGAATTAGCGCAAGCTTATTTCTTGTGCTTCAGGCAGAATCCCAAGCCTACTCTATACTCAAACAATTGCTTGTTGCCAGTAAGAACTTCTTGGAGGGGAATTAGCGCGTCAGCGTTGATTACAATATTGTAGATACAACATTGCAGTCCTAAAGCGCCCTCAAAATCTTGCCAACTGACTGGGTCAATGATCACCCATGAGTCCTCAGTGGTTTTCCACGCATTGCGTCGAAGCCCGTAGCCGCCACTAACTCTAAGGTAAACGGGTCCGGCTACTTTCAAGGCTACACCGAAAAGGGCCGAAGCTCGGATGAGGGTCCTTTCTCCAGTATAAGAAATTTGTTGGCCGTTGCTGATATTGCCTTCTCCATCTGCCAATAGATGGGCATTGAAAATCAAGTTTTCTTTGTTGATGGGTTGGGTGATGAAATCTGTATTTGTCATGATGCTGAGGAACCATCCTGCTTGTCCGCCTTTGCAAATGTCACCAATGTTGAGTCCATAAGAGGTCTTGCCTCCTTTGTTCAAAAACCCCAAGTTGCCCGTAACGAAAAAGGCACCGTTTGAAAGGAAAGAGCTCGGGCTTTGGGTATGGGTCTCGATGTTGATGCTGCCAACGGGATTGTCCTTGGATACTATGATGTTTTGTTCACCAACAGCCCATCCATGCTCGGCTCTAATACGGTGCTGCCCGTTTAGGATGTAGACAGCATTCGGAGCACGGCATATATATTCGTTGTCAAGGTAAAGCCTGGCTCTATGGTTACCCGTTTCAATGTTTACAGTTTGGCCAAACGAGAAATCGAAGGTCGGCTCCAAGTTGTCGGCAGTCAAAGTGATTTCTCCCTTTTCGCTGCTTTGTCCAAGACGCGTTACGAGAACGGAATAAGTGCCATAAGGTCTCTCGATAGTCACCGGAGTTTGACCCACGAATGAGTTGTCGATATATACTCGGTCACCTTCTTGGTCGGAAATGATTGTGGCAAAACATGAATGATCCAGTTCGAACAAATAAGGTGTCTCCTTCTCTTCCTCCACATTGATTTCTTCAATGAGAGTGGTATATTTTTCGGCGGACAATTCAATTTTGTGAGCGCCCACCGACAAGTTGTCAAGAGTTACTGGCGTGAGTCCATAGTCGACACTGTCGATGCTGATTGTTGCTTGTGGAATAGAATTGATGGTGAGTTTGCCAGTGATGGGATAAAACCGTGTGCGTTTCAAATTGAATGTTGAGTCTGTCTCGAAATCGGTATTATCAGTGACATCATGCGTTTTTTCATAGTTCAAACAAAGCTCATCTGCTCTATTGATGCTGACCAAATGCTCCTTGACTTCTATTTGACTCAATGACTTTATGGTGTCGCCAGATTTCAAGGTCACCTCGTAAAAGCCTTGAGCAAGTTTTTCACTTTCGAAAGGCACTTTTCCTTTCGGTACACCATTAATATAAACGCTTAATTCTTCGTTTTCATCCGAGTTATAACCTTCTTGGATCTTCATGTACCCGTAGGCAGGATTGAGATTGATGATTAACGTGTCGGTTTGCCCTCTGGTGAGTTCCACACTTCCTTCGGCAGAATGGTATAGAGGATGCTCTATTGCCCACTTATTGAAACCTGGATGGGTAGGTACGGTTCTGCTTCCTGTACCACGGAGGGAATCACCGTTCAAGTAGATGGTAGCGTCATTTGGAGTTGGGATGAAAACGATTTTGCATGATCCATATCCCCCGTTGCCAAAATTATTGCCAAAATTATTAGGTGAAGGATCGGCTTGTTTCGTTCCCACAACAGTGATTCGGTAGGTTTTGAGACTTTCTATATCGCCAGCTAGATAATCAGGGAAGTAGATGTCAAGGTCTCCTAAATTGCTATGGATGGTCAGATATGTGATGCCTGGTGACACCCAAAGCACCCATTGGCTATTTTCGAGTCTTATTTCGGGGATAAATGATCCCAAATCAGGACTGAAACTGAATGTGCTACGGTCTTCTACCGAGATGTTTTGGGTGGCGATTTGCAAAACTGCACATTGTTGTCCACTATTCGGTCTTTCTCTACGTTGATCAATTTGTGCTTTCAGTACATCTGGAAGGTACTCGATGTTTTGGACTTTATAGTCTTGTGCAAATAAGGCAACAGATGCCGTAAGAAGATACAGGATGATAAATATAGGTTTTTTCATAACACTGATGATTTGTCGAAATGATCATAAACGGAAATGTCTAAGGCTAATTAGATTCTTGAGAGGCAGTTTGTCTTCCTGCCATGCCCTGACGTGAATTACGGGTGTGCTTTCTCTCAGGTCGACAAGCAGGAACAAATAGCCCTCGTCGCTGTAATTGCTTGAATAGTATTCTTGCCGTAATCTGATGCCAAAGATATCCTTTAAGCTTGAGGCTTGGGTAAAGTCTGTTTCGGTGAAATTCAGGTTGATGTATTCCTTGGCGTTGAAATGTCTCCTCAGTTTTGATATGTATTGTGTCTTGGAAAGGGTGTCCAAGTGTACGTGATTCTTATACCTTATCCCGTCGCCATCTTCTTTTGTTATCACTTTGTAGCCTGAAATGATAAGAGCGTTATCGGAGAAGATTTGTTCGATATAGTCAATACGTCCCAAAGCGTATGCTGTTTGGTAGTCTTCCATAAAGGTTAGCAGAGTGATTTTGGAATCACGGCTCCAATCTTCATTGTCCATAATATCGTGCTGGGCAATATCTGTCAAGGTGAAGGCCAACGACTCAATAAGGTCATCGGTATTGAACCGGAAAGTGACATTTTCCACAAATTGCTTGTTGTTCTTGAACTTGAATTGCATGGTGATGCTGCGGCAGATGATTATGTTGCCGAATTCGATAAAGTCGTAGCGGCTGGGGGCTTCAATGATGGAAGCGTTGCCGTAGCGAATCAGCTTGTCGAAGCAGTCTAAGCCGTTTTCAGTGAAATAAGGTTTCACCGCATTGTAGTTTTTGCTTTGTATGGCTTCTTCGATGTCAATCATGATGTCAGTAAGGTGGTCGAAGCGCGAGATGTCTTGTTCTTTGATAGACTGGATAGGGTCGGTTTCCTTTTCAAATGTGGCAACCTCGCCATCATATTCTATCTTGGGAGACGTCGCAAGATGACATTCAACGGTCTTGTCGGCAGAGGGTAAAGATAAGGCTTCAACAGTCTTGCTTTCCATGGCTTCCTTCGCTGTGGGATCCAGCTCGTTGATGTCGTAGGCATAGACGCAAGATAACTCAAATGTATTTAGGTCGCGTCTTAATTCAGCAGTGCTTATGCCATTGCGTACACGAGCACCGTTGACGTACTTGTTTCCATCGTTATATTTGAAATCCAAGCCGTCCAATTTCTTGAGGACGTTGTCGTTTGTGCGGTAATAGAAGCCCAATTGCTTCTTGAAAATAGTGGTCTTGCCTGTTTGTTCCTCATCATCAACTTCGCAAATTATTGAGATGTTATGCAAGGTTTCGTCAAGAAGTTGGATGAATACGGCATTAGCGGGTTGTTCTCCGTCTCTTTTAATGGTGGCTTGGGTGCCATACGATATGATATAACCGGAATAGAAAAATTTCAGCGCGCTGCCTATGCGTAGGGTTTCCAAAGAATTCAAGCCTTCTTTATAGTAGAAATTGACATTTTTGTCAAGCTGTTTTTTCCTTTCGGCCGCAGCTTTCATCTCTTCTTCTTTCAATGCTTCTGCTTTTTTGATCTCTTCTTGTTTCCAATCCTCGACGATTTTTGATACTCTTTCGGAACTGATGAAAACAAATGCGGTATATTTATTGCTCTTTTTTGTAGGCTTGCCCACCATCAGTGATTGATAACCTGAAATTTGGACATCAGAGATTGTATTGATAACGTTGGAAAAAGTTATGGAGCTGGAAATTTCACCATTGAGGTGCTGTTCCTGCATGATTATCGTGCTTTCATTTTGCACAGTTGTCATTATCTGCCTGGCCAACAACCCTATAGCCTTGTCAATGGCCTTTTCATACGTCTCGGCTGATGCAGTTTCATGAATATAATGCTCTGTGTCCTTAATGATTTTATCCCTGGTTTTGAGGTTGGCTTCAATGTTATCGATCTTTTGAGCATAAGCAATTGAGCCCAACAATAGGATGATGAAGAAGGATAAAAATGGTTTTACCGTTTTCATATAACGCATTGATAAAGATTTTTGCAAAAGTACAAAATTCATTTAGACGATTGCTATTGTGTTAAACTTTTATTTTGTTGAAGTCATCCAATAGATGCTCCATGATGAAAAAACTAGTCCATTTTTTTTGTTTTTTTCTTACAACAAGAAAAACAAAGCCACGCCAACCATTGTAATCAAGGTACCAATCACCTCTTTCGCGGATATCTTTTGTTTGTGGATAATGGCGTAAGGCACAATGATAAGCACGGGCGTGAGCGCCATCAGAGTGGAGGCGATACCGGCCTTGGCGTATTGCACCGCCATGAGCGACAACGACACGCCGAGGAAGGGCCCGAAGAAGGTGGTCAAAGCGGCGAAAGTCATGCCTTTGCGGTCGTGGAGTCCCTTGCCGACCAAGTGCAGCTGCTTCGTTAAGGCCAAGATAAGGAAGAAGCCAACGAAACCGGCCACGGCGCGGATGTAGGTGCCCGCAAAAGGCATCATCTTGGCGATGGCTTGCGGGGCCTCTGCGGGGATGGACAGGGCGTAATGGTCCAAGCCAATTTTGCTGAGCACCAACCCGACACCTTGTCCAACGCCAGCTCCGATGCCAAACAGCACGCCTTTCAATGGGAGCTTAAGCGTGAGTTTGTGGTTCTCGCCGCCACGCGCCAAAATGGAAATGGCGATACCTGTCAAGGTGACGAGCATGGCTAACCAAGAACGCCACGACATCGACTCGCCCAACATCAACCAACCTGCGATGCCAGCCATAGGCGGGGCCAAGGTCATGAAGAGCTGTCCGTAGCGTGAGCCGAAGACGATGTAGGAGTTGAACAGGCACCAGTCGCCGAAGACATAACCCACCAGCCCCGACAGCGCAAGCCAAAACCAGGCTTTGCCACTGGCATGCATGGGGTAGGGCGCTCCCGTGACGATCCACAGCATGACGGAGAGGAAAGCCCATGACAGCACCATCCTGATAAGGTTGAGTGGCAAAGACCCCAAACGTTTGCTGGCAGTCTCGGCAAACAAGGCTGTAGCCGTCCAAGAGATGGCTACGATGAGGGCGATGATTTCGCCGAAATAGGGGGTGGTCATGAATTAGTGTTTTGACGCTACGCCACAGAGGTGGAACAAAACGCGGGCTCCCACATTGCCATCCCAGTCACCACCGTCAGGGGCAGGCGAGACCTCGCAGAGGTCGAAGCCTATGATGTCCTTGCCCGCCTCGCGGATGCGGTTGAGGAGGTACATCAATTCCTCGTATTCCAAGCCGCCTGGCACTGGCGTGCCCGTGTTGGGGCAGAGCTTCGGGTCGAGGGCGTCGATGTCGATGGAGAGATAGACTTTGTTGGGCAGCGCGGCAATCATCTCGTCCACGATGTCTTTCCACTTGGCACCTTCAAACATCCTACGGCGGCAGTCGCGGTCGAAGAACACCTTGATTCTATTGGGTTGGCTCTCGGCCAAGGCTTTCTCCTGATGGCAGTAGTCGCGGATACCGACTTGCACGAGTTTCTTCACGTTGCTGAACTTCAACGTGTTGTAGAAAATGGAAGCATGTGAGTATTTGAAGCCCTCGAAAGCCTCACGCAGGTCGCAGTGGGCATCGGCATGAAGGATACCATATTCCACACCTATTTCATTAAGGTATTGATGATAGGCGAGGGGACAGCTGTGGTCGCCGCCCAAAAGGCCGACTACCTTGCCTTGTGCCTTCCAATAGGCGATGCGCTCGCGCAGCCAGGCGTTTTTCTTCTCTGTGGCCTTTTCAATCATGGCGTATTGCAGCTCGAAGGCTTTCGGGTCATCGTCGATGGTGCCTTCATACAGTGCGTTGATGATGTCTTCGCTGATGGGCGCCATCTTGTCGTGAAGCTCACGGAGCTCGGTCGGGAATTCGTCCATCCAGATGCCTTTCTGCCAAAGGTCGGGGTAGTCGTGGTGGCAGAGGTCGACTTGCAGGGAGGCTTCCATGACGGTGGCGGGACCGTCGACGGTGCCACGGTTATAGCTCGTGGTGAGTTCCCATTCGACGGGGATGATGATGATCTGCGCCTCTTCGGCGGTGCAGGGAAGGCCGTAGATGCCGGAATCGGCAACGGCTGCGGCATTGGGGTCAAAGGTGTTTTTCATTGTTGATAAATTTGGGGCCAAAAATAGGGAAAAAACCAATTTAATTTCTACTTTTGCGCCCAAATTTGACTCAGATGGATCTTTTCTCCTGCCTTTCCCCCTTTGTGTTTTGCAGCTTTGCCTCGGGCAGCAGCGGCAATTGCTACTATGTGGGCAAGCAGGACGAAGGCATTTTGGTGGATGTGGGCATCAGTACGCAGCAAATCCTGGCTGGGTTGAGAAAAAATGACTTGCGAATCAGAGATGTCAAGGCCATTCTCATCACGCACGACCATATTGACCACGTGAAAGGGCTTGAGATTCTGACCAAAAACACGCCTATTCCAATCTATGCCCATTCTGACTGCCTGCAAGGCTTGACCGAGGGCAATGCCACAAAAAGAGTTGATGCAGGACTGTTCCATGAGATTGAGCCTTCACAACCCTTTGAGATTTGCGGCATCACTATCGAGGCTTTCCCCGTGATGCACGATGGTCGTGGTGCAGTGGGCTATCATTTTAATTTTGAGGGACATACTTTGACAATTGCCACCGATATAGGGATGCTCGACAAGGTGGTGAAGGAACAGATTCGTCGTGCCGACAACCTCGTCATCGAAGCGAACTACGATGTGGAGATGTTGGAGAAAGGCTCCTATCCTTATATTCTGAAGCAACGCATTGCAGGACCCTTTGGCCATTTGAGCAATGAGGAGTCGTCACGGTTTGTGGCCGAAATATATCATTCGGGCATGAAGAACATCATGTTGTGTCATCTCAGCGAGAACAACAATACGCCTGAGAAGGCCATGCAATGCCTCTATCAACAGTTCAGCAAAAAGCATGTCCGACCCGATGTGAACACCTCGATTTTCCCTTTGCCACGCCACAAAAGCACAGGCTTTGTGTACTTGTAGATTCTACGCTTTTCCACAACTAATTGTGGAGTTGTTCCGTTTCCACACTTTTCCACAATATTTGTTGATTTGCTTTTTGGTTTCAAAGTACTGATAACCAATTTATTAAAACAAAATTAGGTTTGCGGCACGGATTATGCTAAATAAATAAGGTGCAATTAAAACGAGCAAATCATGCAACACAAGATTTTCATAATTTCCATGCTTTTCACCGCCGTTTTGGCGACTTCCTGTAATGTGGAACGTTCTGAGAAATACCAAACCCTTTTGGCTGAACGCGACTCGCTGTATACAGAGGCAGTGGCAGCCAAAGGTGGTTTCGACAATGCGTTGAATACCATCAACGAGATTGAGAATGCTCTTGAGGCAGTGCGTGCCCAGGAAAATATCATCATGATGGAGAACCAAGAGGGGAATACCAACAAGGCTGTTTCGGAAATTAACGCCATTCAACAGACCTTGCAGGAAAACCGTAAGAAGATCGAGAACCTTGAGAAACAGTTGGCTGAGCAAGGCACCAAGTCGAAGGCTTTGACCCAGACCGTGAATCGCTTGAAGAAGCAACTGGAAGAGAAAGACACCTATATCAATAACCTGAAGGACGAATTGCAACAAAGCCGCCAGCAGATTGCTGAGCTGAACGACCAAGTGTCAGATTTGAGTAACAATATCAGCGAATTGAACTCTAACCTGGATGTGATGACGGTTCAGAATGCGGCGCAACAGGCCACCATCGAGAACCAAGACGCCATGCTGAACACGGTGTGGATTTGCATCGCCACGCAGCAAGTGCTGGTGGAGAAGGGCGTCCTCAGTAAAGGCGGTTTGTTCCAAGCCAGCGAGATTTCCAAGCAAGGCTTTGACAAGAGCCAGTTCATGCAAGGCAACAAACGCGACTTGGATATCATCCCGTTGCATACCAAAAAGGCCAAGATCATGACCAACCACCCGGAAAGCAGCTACAAGATCAACGAAGGCGAGGAAGGCATGCTGAGCATCCAAATCCTCGACAAGGACGCATTCTGGGGTATGTCGAATTATTTGGTAGTATCCATCAAATAAAAATCCGTTTATACGGAACTGCTCGTTTTCAATTTTTTTAAATCGCCTCACATTTCCCCAATGTGAGGCTTTTTTTTGTGTGTAATTTTGTGGAATCTACAGAAATTTGTTATTTTTGCACCATGAAATGTAGAATTCTTGTTGTGGAAGACGATGCCTCCTTCGGCATGATGATTCAGACCTGGCTGAAGAAGAACGGTTATGAGGCAGTGCTTGCATCGCGTTACGAGCAGGCTAAAATTGAAATATCCAGTGGGGAATTCGGATTGATCCTCACCGATTTGCGCCTTCCCGATGGCGACGGCATCATCTTGATGACTTGGGTCCGCGAGAAGCTGAAGAGCAAGGTGCCCATCATCGTGATGACGGGCTATGCCGAGGTGCAGACCGCTGTATCAGCCATGAAACTGGGTGCTTTCGATTATCTCAAGAAACCCATCAACCCGAGTGTGCTGGAAGAGAAAATTGCCGCAGCTTTGGCTTCGACTGATGAGGAACCCACTGAGACCTTCATTCCCAGCAACAAACAATGGGTGAAGGGCGACAGCCCATCCATGCAAAGACTCTACAAACATGTGGAATTGGTGGCACCTACCAAATTCTCCGTGCTGATTCTCGGCGAGAGCGGCACGGGTAAAGAATACATCGCCCGCATGATTCACGATATGAGCCAGTACAAAGATGGCCCCTTCATCCCTGTGGATTGTGGAAGCCTCTCCAAGGAGTTGGCACCCAGTGAGCTGTTTGGACACTTGAAAGGCTCGTTCACCTCTGCCATTGCCGACAAGAAAGGCGTGTTCGAGCAGGCCAAAGGCGGCACGGTGTTTCTCGACGAAGTAGGTAACCTGCCTTACGAGGTGCAGATGCAACTGCTCCGAGCCTTGCAGGAACAGAAGGTGAGGCCTGTGGGGTCGGCCACCGACATTCATGTGGATGTGCGCATTCTCGCCGCCACCAATGAGAATCTGGAACATGCCATCGAGGAAGGACGTTTCCGTCAGGATTTGTTCCACCGAATCAATGAGTTCGCCATTGAGGTGCCGCCACTTCGCGACCGTTTGGAGGACTTCGATGAGTTGACTGCATTCTTCATCCGTCAGGCTAACGAGGAGTTGGGGAAGAACGTGAAGGGTATTTCCGACGACGCTTTGCAGCGGATGAAGGAGCAACGCTGGAACGGTAACCTGCGCGAGTTGCGCAATGTGGTGCGTCGCTGCGTGCTGTTTGCCGAAGGCGAGAACATCGAGCTGGACGACCTGCCGGTGTTCAGTGCGCCCAACAAGAAGACCGTCATCGCCACCGATGAGGACGACTGGGCCTTGCGTCCCGAGCACGAGAAGGAGCAGATCGAAGCTGCCTTACAGAAGGCGAGGGGCAACAAGACCGTGGCTGCCAAGCTGCTGCAAATCGACCGCAAGACCTTGTATAACAAGATGCATTTGTATGGGATAGAGTTGTGATG
>JAEEGJ010007593.1_pt1 | contig 30911 bp, 26 predicted proteins | sample 8958761 | NCBI WGS metagenome assembly JAEEGJ01 (sample SAMN16246546, study PRJNA631951) | gut metagenome | biome: gut microbiome; feature: rumen; material: RS-attached | host: Bos | place: Iran: Karaj | collected 2018-10
TTGCTCCAATTTGAAATTGGGCACAAAGGTACGCATTTCAAAAGTGGGACACTATTTTCAGGAACTACTTTGTTGTGCATAAGAGAGTTAACTATAGCAATTAACAAAAATTAAGAGACGCTAGTGAATTCAATGTATTATAAATAACACGCTATCACTTCCCTAATAATTACATTCCCTTCTTTACCATTTTCTCCACAAGAGGTTACCATCAGCCGTTTGCCCTTCAACCTCAATGTTTAGGCTCGTTTGGCGTGAGTTGTTGTAGAAGATGACGTTGGCTTTGCCGTTCTCGTCTAATTTGAGGTTTGGGTTCCAATAAAGTATCCTTCGATAATCCACTGGTTCTGAAGGTGTCTGTCGCGAATAATCAGGGCTATAGAACTCGGCTTGTTGTAACAGCCACGCGTGTTAAATCTTCTTAAAGCCTGCAACTTCACTTCAACAAAATCTTCCGTCCGCCCCAAATATAGATGCCCTTTCTTAAAGTTGAAAGTCTGGAGTTAAAAGTTGAAAGTTTCCGCCCGCTGAGGTCGTACATGTCGTTTTTCATTTTCTTACCTATTATCCTTTTCGAGTCCTGTCCCATTGTCGCGGAGCACGATACTCAAAAGACTTGACGTGCACAAGCGACACTGCTATTCCCACCAGGTACCATAGAAGTAATGAATTGCATAAGCGGTGTTAATGCGTCGTTGCATTTCCTCAGGCACGTTGTTCTGCATGATGAGTTTTGACTCACCGAGGCGGATAGGATAGAGAAACTCAGATTCAAAAATCCTGATGCCCTCCTTGTTTTTAAAGCTCTTGTAAGCATCTGTCAGCAGGAATGGACCTGTGGAGTCTAAGATGTCTCCGCCATACCTCACGTCCCACCCGTGAGGGTGGCTCATCATTCGCGCTATAATATGCTCTAAGAACGGGTGATTGGGCACAGATGCCATGAGCGCATTGCAGATGATATGTTTACGCCCATAGCGTCTTGCATGGTCGTAAGGTTCCTTGCCTGCCACGAAGTCGGCATCCTCAAGCAAAAGGGTAAACTCTCGTTTTAGGCACTCAAAGTCGAGGTCAACATATAGGCCTCCGTAAGTTTGGAGAAGAAGATAACGGATGGCATCGGCGCGCTGGATGTTCTTGGGATAGGCATCATAATTCTCAAGGAATTCTGGGTAGTGCGTCCGCACGAACTCATGGTTCATCTCATCCGTCCAAAGTTTGTATTCCCATCCTGGCAACATATCCCGCCATGTCTGCGACAGGGCTTGAAACAATCTCGGAGGTTGGTCATCCTTCCATGTCTGATGGATGATTTTGGGTATCTTAAGCATGTCCCTCCTTTATTGTACTTCTTTTCTCCATGTTCCAGCATGCAGATGTACGGCATAGTTTCCGAACAGGCACGACTCCTTGCGACCGTTGGGTAATGTCACGTATTGGCCTGAATTACGCAGGAGCGTGATGTCAGGGTAGGCAGAGAGATTGTCCCAATATGTGTCGGTTAGCAAGCCAGGTCCTGTGATGTCAAGCACTTCCTGCTGCGATGCGACCTTTACCGAGGCACGGCTTGCCATCGTGTCCATCACGGCTCGCAGAAAGGGATGCCCTGCCTTGCCGCCAAACATATAGTTGGCAATGCGGACATGATATTTCAAGTGCAATGCCTCCTGTGTAGCCTTGCAGACAGTCATCTCCTCGGCCAACACAAGGGAGCAGTCGGCAAGGTCGTCCAAAGATCGAAGGGGAAGCATATCCATATCCATGTAGAATCCGCCGAGGGCATAGACAAGTGCCAGCCGCAGGAAGTCTGCCCGCTGCACATTGAACGGGAATGCCAAGTAAGAATTGATATATTCTGGCAGATGCTCCTCAAGGAACAGCATGGCATAGTCCTCATTCCATAGCATAATGTCCCACGAGGGGTGCATCTTGCGGATGCGCCGCTTGCAGTCTCTGAAGACGGGCGGTATCGACTCTTCCTTGCGAAGGAATATCATATGTATGTTCTTTGCCATGACAACGAATGGATTCTTCTAATACTATTGATTACTTATTTCCTTAGGCTTAGCTTTCTCCCCATGAGGATAGAAGCGTAAAATTAAGAAGCGTGTGTACATGGAGTCTGGAAAAGGAATATATTCTCCGTCCTTATGATTCTGCTCATACGAGAAATACATACTTTTCAACGTAACGGGTAGGGGCACTCCTAATTCCTTCATTCGAGCTACAAGATTTTCCTCCGAAAGCGGACCATACAAGTCTGTCGTCATACGATTTATAAGCCAATAATCAAAATCATCACTTTCAAATATCTGGCGTTGCCCTTCGTATGTGTATAAACTCATGTCGAGTTCATCCAAGGGAACACCTCTGTATGTTTCATCGAACAGGTAATTATATCCGAGGATGCGACCAGGCAAGCGACATTCCAGGATTACCCACTCGTCAAGAAAACATTCGCGATGTATGTGCCCAAAATCCAAACGATTTCTACTATAGATAGCGAGGGGCAGGAAAAGTGTATCTGTCCTGTTTGAAGCACGGTGTATAAATAGCGGATAAAGGATTTTACTTATATAGGGATTGTCATCGTTGGATAGCCTCAGTTGTGTGGAATCAAGACACCAAAGATTGTGCGCGTCAGCCTCATAAAAAGCAGTTCCTGCAATATGCAGAGTATCAATATACGAGCTGTCTGGGCGACGGATATAGAATGGCGTGTGTCCACGGTCGCTGTTCCATCCGAAATAGTATAATCCGCCATCATCGGGACTTTCAGCACAAGACATACATTCAGTAATCAAGGATAAGATTACTCCAAGATGCCAAAATCTTGAGATTAATGAGTTGTACATAATTTTCACTTCGTTTCCAGAGTACCGTCAAAGTATATTTCAAATTCTGTTGTTCCATAAACATGACGATTTAGCAAGCCTGCTGAAATCATAATAGCTCTACATGTAGTTCCACCTATACTTCCTAGAATTGCATCTGCTCTAATGGAAATATCTTCACTAACTATTAGGCCAAAAAGAGTCAACCAATCTCTATTTGTATTAAGTCCTCGTAAATCAAAGTTATAAGTATCATGTTCAATAGTGTATTTCTTTTCCCCTACTTTTTTAAAGGAAATTTCACCAATCGTAATAGCAGTACTCATGATTCGGATTTGTTCTATAATACTACGACCAGGCAAAACAGAAGATAGGAATTCCGATGTAAGTATGTTAACAGAAAATGAGTCTTTCTGATTAGGATTCAGAATGAAATCAGGTATATTATCAAGTCCTAACTGGTTTATGTTGAGATGTAGAGGGGCTCCTGTCGCAGAATAGTATCGGGATGTGGCCTGAACATATGGCGATGTCATAACTGCGAGGCAACACTTTTTGATGTTCGCGAGGACTTCGCCTGCTACATTACCTATAATGCTTATCCATTCTTCTGAAACTTCTGGTAGAGAGTTTATAATCGGATTGATGATGCCATTGGAATCAACAAACCCGAAACTGAGGACATTTCCTCCATGCCAAGTCCCATTTGTTTTCATCGTTTGAAACTGAGACGTGGTGTAAAACGGCTCATAAGGAATAAATCTTCCCACAAAACTTGAGTCGCTGCTGTTGGTACTGCTTCCTGTACTTCCCCCGCCTGTGCCTCCTCCACCTGTGTCTGTGTTTCCATTGTTTCCTCCGCCGGTATACCCGCCACCACCAGATGTACCTCCGCCTGTATTCCCATTGGAATTATTCCCAACACCATTGTCTGGCATGTCTGCTTCTACTATGAGTTCTTTCATGACATAACCTAATTCCTCGACATAACCACCATTCCATGTTCCGTTCTTCAACATCTCTAAGAATTCCTCTATAGAGTGCAGTATGTCGTCTGTTTGTTTGCCAGAACCTGAACCTGAACCTAAACCAGAACCAGAACCAGAACCACTTCCGCTTCCACTACCTTGTCCGCTTCCTTGCCCGCTGCCACTGCCGTTTGATGCACAACCACATCCGTTAGAATTCTCCTGACTTTGTATGCCATCACTCGGATAATAAAGAGATGACTCTTCGTAGACAACGTGACCACCATGCCAGTTGTTCTCTTCCTTTAGCTGTTGAAACTCAGCATAAGTGTAAGGATTTGAAAATGTACCTTTTTCCATTGTTGTAATAAATTAAGTTAATGAGTCTTGTTTGTCACTTTGTTATAATTAACACGCCTGTGTTTATCAAGTAATTAATGTGCTGGCACGAAAACGCCATGATTGGCTCTGGCACTCGCCCAGGAGTATGGCAGACTCCTTTTATGATTTGATCACGAAGACGTTTTGTTGTCATTGTGCCGCCTTCCATGAACGTCAAGATCTGGGATTCTGTATCATCTAAAGGAACGGCCTCCAGTCTGTCACCCCGCAAGGAAGGATAAACGGCAATGTGGCTGAGAGGAAAGTGTCGTTCACACGCCATCATCTCACTTATTCTGTCCAGGTCAAAGCCCTGAATGTCCTTGGGAAGTTCAAAGACAGATAATCCTGTTGTTAGTTTTACCATCGTTTTATGCTCTTTCCCTTCATCATGGAACGGGAGCGTTTTGGTTCTTTGTCTTTCCTCGTATAGCAGAACATCAGTTCCCCAATGCTTCCCACTGGCAAAACGCTGTGATATAAAATCACGGAATTCAGGAACTATCTTGTATATGAGATTGTTTGTTGGAATACGGCAGCACGAGAGGCTATTATGTATGTTTTTGGGGGTGACAATACTCAGAACGCGTTTTGTCTGATTCAGGTATCGTCTAAGCATAAACTTTTCAAAAGACCATATTGTGCCTTTACTTCTTTTATATCCTCCGAGGAGATGCAGGAGTTTACTCTCGCAAAAATTTCTGAAGTTGCAAAACTCCCATTCTGTGTATCCGTTATCATCGTAGATGCCAGGGCATACGGTGCTGACAGGTATGTCCTTCTGCTGGGCGAAGCTGGCAAGGAGCATCTGTTCGAAGAGCAGGTTGAAGTTGCCGTCCGAACACTTTGCCTTGTTTGCGTCGCACAGTGCCATTGCTTCCTCGCAAAACACATGGATGAAGTTGAGGTCATTGCCTCCGAACAGCCCCATGTTGTAAGACGCAATGGACTCTTCTCTCAAGGCATCCTCCATGTATTTGGGCATGCGGAGGGAAGACTCCCCGAGGAGCCTGTCCATCATCTTCCTGTAATACTCTGTTCCACGCTCTTTGCTTTGGGCGATGAGCGGTGCATCGATGATGTCGTCTGATATGGGCTTTGGCAGATAGATGTCACCGTCAATGTGTAGGAAAGGCTTCGTCTGCAGAGAGTAAGTCTTTATCTTGGCATACGACCAATGCTGCGGTGGGCAGAGATGCTCGTCATAGACGACGTGGACTTCGCTATATGGCAGGTGAAGCAGGTCGATAAGAACATGCTTCCCTTGCTCGTCGGTATAGAGTGCGACCTCGTCGTAATGCTTACGGAGGCTAAGACAACTCAAAGCCCATGACATCAAATTGTACTCTGGATTTAACCATCCGAAACTATGCTCAAGAGGGTTACGTCCTGCTGACCAAAAGGTTTGCACGATACGCATAACTTTTAAATAACAGTATAATGTTTTCTATTACTCCTACATTGTAAAATGAAATCTGGCGCAAAAATACTATTTATTCATCAAACAGAAAAATTCTTTATGTTTCTTTATGTTTCTGTTTCAGAGAAAAATACACAAATGATATCGCAAAACAGCATATATCATTAGTTTCCAGAATCTTAAAGAAGCATTCTAATTATATACAGCACAATCTAAAAGAAACAGAGACAGAAACAGCGAGAAACAAGTTTGGAGCATTAATGATGGGATGATTTTCTTCCTATATATGAATAATAAGTGTACAATAATAAAATGATTATCCCTTTCTCTTTTTCAGAAGCATAACTTTATACCAGATTTTGTTATAATCAATGGACAACGTGTTGAAGCTTCATGCGCCCTCTCTGTGGCTAGACTTTGTATATGTCCATAACAAGACTGGCTAACACTATTTGATTCTTGTTATAAAAAAAAGGAGGCACAATCGACAATGGATTGAGCCTCACTTGGTACGTTTTAGAGTGCAAAGAGGAGCGACGAGGGCTTCCACGTGCACTTTTTCGTCTGCAAAGGTAATGTTTTTTTTCCAACTGACAAAGAAATTTCACAATTTTTATATCAAAAAAAACAATAATCATGAAAAATCAGCTTCTTCAAAGCCTGTTGTTGCTAAAATTGCCGACTTTAAGTTAGCACTTTTGCTACATATCTCCTTTAAGAGACGTTTTACTTCTCGATCTAATTCTTTTGCTCGATTTGTTGAGACGTGTGAAAGAAGGTACTTCAGAACCAAGTATGCACCTTTGAGTTTCTGACGATTGGAACCAAACTTCCCGGCAGGACCGTCTTTAATGCCTCGTGGCATCTTCAAATCATACACTACACCGCCATGAGCACAAACATTCCGTAGCGAGCGGACGATTTCGAGATAATTTTCGAAGATAGTCGTTTTGTTCACGCCAAAGCGTATAGAAATATCGCGTTTGTCATCAACAGATATAAGATTGGTGTATAGTGTTTGAATGTTCCCAAACATCATATATTCTAAGGTTTTCCAGGCTGGAGCATAAATATCTGTCTTGTATTTGGCGTGATGCCTTGAAATAACGGGATTCTTTTTAATATCATTATAACATTTTTCCTCGAAACTATCAGCAAATTCCTTTCTAACTACAGATTTGTTGACAAACCAGATAGGGTCAGCTTTGTACTTGTTAGATAGTGTGAGCACCATATAAGTTCGAAGAGCAATTTCAATTCGATTGGCATAACGCATAAGTAGAGGCCGAATGTCATAATCAAAATAATAAAGAGCAACAGCATCATCCAATGTTGTTTTAGGAATCATTTTGTGTGTTCTCTTTTTTAATACAGGGAACGTCTCTTCAAAAGGGAAAAGATAAAAACCCAATCGATAGTAGCCAATATCCCCAAGTTGCTCTTCTGCTTTTGAAATACTGGCAATCTTCACTCCTCTTGACTTTAGGAGAGTTATTTGCTCTCGTATGGTTGTTGCTTGTTTCATTTATTGTCTAAAATTTCGCACAAAGGTACGAATAAATTTTTGAATCTCATAAAAATTTCATCAATTACTTTACTCCTCCGCATGAAATTGTCAATGTATTTATTTGTCTAAAGACAATGTTCGTTCAAATGAAAGGAATTCATTTGAAGTTGCACTGTAATTTGCAGCAGAAAGACTGGAAAGAATTGTCAGCATTCAGAAAGAGAACCGTGTGAACGTGGCCAGGAATCTTTGCGGATATTATTCCTTAATAGAGAATTCTGAGAGTGACTATTTGTTGGGTTGCAATGTAATAAAAAAAATGCTCTCGCTCAATTTCAACCTTTATATGAAGGAGAAAAATGTTCATCAGGATGCAATTAATGTGGTTGCACTTAACGGAAATGACTTAAATGCATATGTTAAAGCGCACGATGTCGCTGAGAGTGGTCATGATACTTTTGGTGATTATTCACGTTCACATAGAAATCTTATAATAGATGATGTGATTAAGTATTTTGAATCTTATCCGAAAAAAAGCACCCATTGGAAAGAAACCAAAACTATGTATGAAAATGGGTCAAATAAATATAGGAACACAACAAATGTGAACCAGACGGAGATGAAAGAAGAAAAATATTCAGTATTTGGCGATGATGCCCATTATGAAGAGTTTTTGAAAAAGTGTTTTATTAAAAATAAGATTGAAAAAAAGTAATTGTATGTCGATATTGCTTGTGGTAAAACGGTTTGAATCATGACTTCAATATTATAAGAGTGTACAAAGGTAGTCATTTTCATCTCAAATCATTTCTTTTTGTTATACCACTGCCTTATTTTAGACAAAAATTGCTTAAATTACGCGCTAAAAAGTGATTTTATGTTTCCATTTCGAGAAAAAGTAGTACCTTTGCATTATAAATATTTAAAATACATATGGCTAGCATTATCAGTGATTACATATCAAGAAATATGAGTATCTTGGATTTGAAGAAAGAACTCAGTGTGTTACGCTCGAAGTACAACAAGCTAACAGGGCGCAATTTGTTTATATATGCAGCCGATTTTAACAAAGCAAGGCAAGGAATAGATGTTAGCCTCATGCAAGATGACTTTTATACAATTCAAGACATATTACGTGAATCAACCCAAAAGCAAATTGATGTTTATCTTGAAACACCTGGTGGAAGTGGGGAAACGGCTGAGGAAATAGCTAGGTTTTTACACTCAAAATTTGAAGAGGTGAATTTCGTGATAGCAGGAGAGGCAAAAAGTGCAGGAACAATATTAGTCATGTGTGCTAATAATATATACATGTGTAGCACTGGAAGTTTAGGACCAATAGATGCGCAAGTGAAAATTGGTCGAAGCATAGTTTCTGCCCACGATTATAAAACATGGGTCGAAGATAAAAGAGAAGAAGCAAACACAAATGGAAAACTTAATCCATTTGATGCTATTTTAGTTTCTCAAATTTCTCCGGGAGAAATATATGGTGTTCTTAATTCTCTACAATTTGCGAAAGATCTTGTTAAAACTTGGCTTCCCAAGTATAAATTCCGTGATTGGACAATAACAAAAGACCATCATAAACCAGTTACACAGGAAATGAAAGAAAAGAGAGCATCAGACATTTCCGACAAATTATGTAACCATATGGATTGGCACACGCATGGTCGCTCTTTAAAAATGGAAGACCTGAAGGAGGAATTACAGATAGAGGATATAGACAAAGACCCCGCACTCGCAAATATTGTTTATAGGATTAAAACAGTAATTAGACTGATTTTTGATACAAGTACTGATTTCAAGTTATATTTCTGGGAGGATTGCGAACTTGCACGTTCTGCAAATATAGCAAATGTTCCATTTAATAAACCAGAACCTGCAAAAACCGCAAAGAACATTGAAGTTGTGGAACTTGGTGTACCATGTCCCAAATGTCAAAAAAATCATATGATTAAGGGATATGTTAATCTAACAAGTACAGAGATTAAAAATTTGAATCTTCCTATAAACTCACGAATTCGGGGAAACGAGATTCTTATTTGTGATACTCCGGGGTGTGGATTGGCGATTAATTTAAAGCCAATTAAAAACATGGTTGAAAATCAACTAAAAAAGAAAATAACTATAATTTGAGCCGTTATGGAAAATAAAGATAAGCAACCTCTGAATCATGAAGAAATCGTAGCATTTGTTGAGGATACGAGAGCCGGCAAATTCTCTGATACGGATATTTCTTTTCGTGAAATATTGCAATGTACTATTTCACGTGAAGATGTTATCTTCCTTGAAAACAACAATATACAAGATGTTGGAACGATTCTCTATGGAATACACTGATTTGTTTATCCGACCTTCAAGATATGGAGTTGAATAGCCTGATAGCTGAGTGTACAGCATACGACTTCAAGGTGATGCTTGAAGAAAAGAAACCTAAGAGTTGGTTGAAGAGTGTAAGTGCCTTTGCCAATGGCTTGGGTGGTTCCCTTTTCTTCGGCATTGATAATGATGGCATTGTCAAAGGACTTGATGACCTGCAGCATGTATGCGAAACAATCAGCAGTAGGATTCGGGATTACATGGATCCTCTTCCCGAGGTTGAAATGATTCCGCAGGTAATAGACGGATTACATATCTTGCAGTTAAAGGTAAAAGCTGGTCATTATACTCCCTATTATTATGTAGGGGATGGTCAAAGAATGGCATTTGTTCGTGTCGGTGATGAGAGCATACCTGCAACGGCAGAACAAATGGTTCGCTTAGTGTTGAAGGGCTCAAACAAAACTTTTGATTCCCTTCACACAGACTATAAAGCAGTGGACTATTCTTTTACCATTCTGGCCAATACGTTCAAAAAACGTACCAAACAGGAATGGGACAAAAAATATCTCCTGTCATTTGGTCTTGTCACTAGTACCGGCAATCTCACTAATGCGGGTGCATTATTTGCGGATGACAGTCCCATGTGGCAATCACGTCTTTATTGCACACGATGGGATGGCAAGGAAAAAGGCGATGCCATTAATGATGCAGAGTTTACGGGCAATGTTCTGATGTTGCTTCGTGAAGCAATGAATTTTGTGAAGTCTAACACCAAGAGAGGCTGGGAGAAATTGCCTGATGGCCGAAAGAACAAACCCGAATATGCCGAACGTGCCGTTTTGGAAGCTATGGTTAACCATTTCATTCATCGTGACTATACTGTTATGGGTAGTGAAGTTCATCTTGACATCTATGATGACCGTCTCACTGTAACATCTCCGGGTGGAATGTATAATGGATTGTTGATTCAAAATTTGAACATCGCTGATGTTTCTTCTGAAAGACGCAATCCGATACTTGCAAACGTAATGACCCAATTGGATTATATGGAGAAACGTGGCAGCGGACTCACATGCATCTGTAATGAGACCAAAGCCTTGGAAGGTTATAAGGACGAACTGAAACCTGTATTCAAGTCTACTCCGACCCAATTCCAGACCATCATCTTTGCCTCTTCCGACACCCCGAATGTCGGAGACCATGACGGAGATATGTCGGAGACGAAACCTACTGAACGTCAGAAGATAATCCTCAATCTCATTACAGAGTCTCCGACAATCACCGGCAAACAAATGTCGGAGACTTTGTCGGTGAGCCAGCGCACCATCGAACGTGACCTTTCTGCTTTACAAAAGAAAGGTGTTCTGAAGCATGAAGGCAAAGACAATGATGGTGTGTGGATAATTCTTGAAACAAAGAAATAATTTATATGGATAATTAAAAAAAAATATGGAAAGGGTTATAAATCGGCAAACTACGTGGTATGTCATCAACATAAAAGCAAGAAGGAATCAGACTCCACAACATTACGTAGACGTTTGGAACCTTATCAATAAGCAGGATCCTTTAATAGAGTTACCCAAAACCACGAACAGATTTGCCAGCATAAGGACCATGTCTTTTTCACAGCAACGTGATAGTTATAATATTCCGCAATATATAGAAATAAAGTTGGTTGCTTACACTCTGATAGATCCAGATAAATTTTACAATAGAAGAACTAAAGAGGATATGGCAATTGACTGGAATACAGATATTGCAGCAAACAAAAAGGAATCAGTTTTAATATTTGTACCATCCGTCCATACACTAGTAGTCAAAAAGAGTTCAGAAATAACTATAAATTATATATTGACTTATCTACAAGGGGCACTTGATGTCATCGAGCCAGAAGGATTTGACGTAGATATAATTAAAGATCGAGAAACATTAGATCAGATTTTGAGTGCACATGCGTTAATTTCTATTGATGCTCATATCTCTTTTTCAAATCATGGTCATTCTGAAGGATTTCAAGAAATTTTTGAAAACAAAATAAAGGAAGCCAACCCTGATATTCTTGATATCAAAATTAGCGGAACTCAAGAACATCCATTGTGTTGTGGAGAAGAAGATGGCTTGGTACAATCGATAATTAATATTTCAGAAAGTAATGGTTCTGTAAAAGCGGTTGTCCAAAGAGATGAAAATACAGGGTTGGAAGTAATTGATACAGAAGATCACCCATTTATCCTAAAAATGCCACAGATAATTAACGATATTTGTTCAACCTTATATAATGAGTTACGGACTCGTTATGCAAACCATAATAATAATGAATAAGAATGCTTCTAAATTTGGTTGGAAAAGTCTCTTTAGCTACTATGGCTTTAGGGGTTTAATGAAGGATAGCTGGCTACCAATAATCATTGCTACATCTATTTGCATTGGAACTTATTTCTCGAACAAGGATTCCTTAGAAGTATTGAAGACTGTTACACAACTTGCGAATGAGGTTGTCCCTGCCATGATTGGTTTAGTACTTGCCGCATATACAGTATTGCTTACATTTTTTACCGGAGAGTCTTTTAAGAAAGCAACTGAAACACCAAAAGGGAGAATATTTATCATGGGAATAAACGCAGGTTTTGCTGCGTGTCTAACTTTTTTAGCTGTAAGTGTTCTTGTATCAATTATGATAGCAGTATGTATAGAATGGGAATATACATCCGAACATGCTGATTGTTATAATCTATGTGCATTATTTGGATTATCATTTCTGTTATCGTATGCTATAACAAGTATATTTGGCATTATCATAGACATCTACAATAGCGGTCAAACAACAGCATTATAGTTATTGAGAAGAATAAAGAAATAATTCTGTGCGAAGGCAATTGTGTTGTATCTTGGGCGGAAATTTTTGAATAATCATAGTTTTCGTCCAAGATGTTCATAAACATTAATCTTATCACAAAATTCCCATTAAAATATGCCAACTAAACAAAGGGCGAAATGATTCTCGACTTTTCTATTGTCGGAACAAAGGTCTTATCTATGCCATCGGAAAGATTGGTGAATATTATGGCGTCCGATGTCATAAGAGCGTTTATAAACGAGGGATTGACTTCCTCTCAAAAAATATGGAGATTAAAGGGGGAATAGTATCAAAAAGTGAACTAAGAAGACTTGTCAGACCCAATAGTAAGAAAGATCATTCACTTAAATTACCAGACAGGAGTGTTGAAATATTACATACGATTATAGAATACATAGATTATCCACATGACAGCATTGTTCATGAAAAATGCAGGGAGATGAATCATTTTTGTTTGAAAAGAAGAAAAGTCAAAGTTTATCTCTGTTATGAATACATGATAGGTGACTTAATAACTCAACTTAATCGAGTTGTAGGTAATTTGTCTTCTCAAAGCAAAGCTTATCAAATAATTATCGCATTAACTGAAAATCATAAAATATGCCACTAATGGATAACCAATATACAGTTTTACGATATCATATATATCGTGAGTTAGCAAAATATAGAAAAATGCAGGAAGAAAGGGACTCTGCAGTTATTAATGACTTTGCAATTCCTGTCTTGTCTAGCATTGTAGTAGGTATTGTTATAAAAGCAATCTCTGAATTCATTGATGGTTTTATACTCAAGTATTTAATATTGCTTGTGGTTCCAATCATTTTGTATGTACTCATACTAATAGGTTTGAAAAGATTGGTGGTATATTACGAAAAAACGTTCAAACCGAAATACTGTCCTCTTGTAAATAAAAATAAAAGTGACTTCAAGAATAACGAAGAGTACTATGTGTCGCAAGATTCAATTATGAGGTAACCTCTCTTACAAAAATAAAAGCTATCACTTCATTATATTTCAACTTCCACTTTTTATCTTGCATCATAATCTCTTTTTATTTACTATAACCTTTAGTTCTATTCCTGTACGGTCCTTAAGAAAACTCTCAGTTACACCCAAAAGCGATAGTATTTCATCACTTGCTGTATCTTTTGAAACGCCAGGCTGAACAATATAGACGCTATACTTCAAAGGCAACTTCCTCTTTGTCAGTTTCATTAGTTCGACCAACTTGTCATGTGTTCCCTTATATATTCTCGAACATTCGTCGCCATTGCTACTCTTTTTAATCTCCCTACGCAGTAAATGATTCAGCATCTCTTCTGGCTCTTTATATTTCCAATTTGCAGATTTCTGAGCCTGTCCGCATACTTCGTAAAAGTTTGCAATCTGCGAGGTTATCTTACCTTCATGTGCAAACTTCAGATGATATAACTCTACATGAATTTCATTCTCAGTCAACTTGAGCGTAATTATATCCGCTATCTCGCCGGCATTGTCATCGTCATACACAATATCATAGTCTTGGCGCACAAGCGTTTGTATTACATTGTATTGAATAGAATCCGTCTTAAGATGTGGCTGCACTCCTTGTGATTCTTTAAGCAAATTAACGTTTTCCCAGTTCCACTCTTGCAAGCTATTTTTATCATAGAGTGCTGGCGTAGCACTTAAGACAATGTACTCATTACCACGAAGGCTAGACCCATCGGTGAAATAGATTGTCGGTACATTATCTTCTTTTTCAAAAAAATCAGTCAATTTTAGCGTCCTAGTCCCAAACTGTATCAAAGCCTCACCATGCGTCAGTTGTTTAATCCTATAGTCGGGATATTTATTCTCCTCATTTTCACTATTTTCAAACAGCTCTAGCTGAAACTCCACACGCTGTTCACTATTAAATACGGCAAAACGTACCTTATTTCCTTCTACCGCATTCTCACAAAGTTCAATGTCTGTATTGTACATATAAGATTCCGATCCTAATAGTTTAAAACTGTAACGAGTTTCCAACTCTCTCCACATCTCATCATCCCAATCTATACTGAAAGGAATTGTATCTATTGGCATTTCTTTAATCATTTTTGGAATCAGTGTTTCTTTGAGTATTTGATTCGCATCGATATTTGTATTTGTGAGTTTTTCGCCCTGCTCAATACACCAATTCTTAAACGCAAGAATATTTCCATTGCCACTTAGGTTCCATATTCTCCCTTTGTACGATGCTCCTATGGATATTTTCTCTCCGTTCTCAAAACCATCACCCACTACAAAGGATTTCTCGCTGTTCATTTTCTCAATGCGAGATAGCCCATTCTCAACATCGCGCCCTGCATGCATTCTAAAGCGAATATCTTTCCCAAGATAGACTTTCAGTCCAACATTCCTTAATTTTGTCCTCTTTAAATTATGGAAGGTCTTGAAAACATCAACTCCACTTATTAACATTGGGTCTTTCCCCGAAGCCCCTACTACATGCTTAGCCACTTCATGATATAGGCTGGCATTATCTAGGCTGTTAATGTATAACAGATTCTTCTTTTCATCCCAAAACAGCACCAAATAGCTCCAAGCCATAGTCCTTACATCCTTAACCTTTATACCTTCAACATTCTTTTCCTTTGCCATCACTGCCACAAGCAGCTTTTCATCTTCATTAAGGTCATAAGAGTGATAATCAAGTTTATCATAGCCTCTAATACCTTTATAAAAATCCCCAGGGTGCCATCCATTTGCGTAGCTCTGATATACGACAGTACTAAACTTCGGGTAGATACTGCTTACGGGGATTTGGGTATTCGTTCCCGACTTAAATCCTTCAATAAAGTCTTTAAACTCTTTTTCATCTGTAACCTTATGATCATTTGCATCGGCTAAGAGAATATTCCAATCAGCATCTTCTTCATAGAGGCTATCCAGTTCCTGCTTAACTGTAAGATCAGCAATATTTGCCACAAAAGAAGCATCCCCCAACTCAGCATCACGGCTAGTTCGTGTAAATCGTCCAGCAAATTGCAATGTTATTGGCAGGCTTTTTCTGATATCGTGGAATGCGGCAATCTTAAGTTCTGGCAAATCAAATCCTTCACCAAGCATATTCACACAAACCACAATGTCTACATCTCGTTTAAGAACTTTATTATAGTTCTCAATATAATCAGGGCAGCCGGAATATAATAACACAATTCTTAGTTCTGGGCATAACCCTTTGTATATCTTGTAGACTGCTTGTGCTCGACTCTTTGTTTCACACCGAGCCATCATTATGTGCTGGTAATGCTTCTGATCGTCTTTCAGTTTCTCAACTGCCTTTTCAGCAATAGCTTTATCAGCAATGGCCTCTTCACCGTATTCTCTGACTGGCAGGAAATGTATAGTACGATAATATCCATCTTTTTGTGCTTGGCGCAAAGGATAGTTAAATATTATTTTGCCATCAAGTCGTTGCCCATCATTTCTGAACGGCGTAGCAGTGAATTGAACCAATTGATGTCTTGGGAATTTGTCAGAAAACTTCCTCCATGATGTGGCTACAATATGGTGTGCCTCATCAACGAACACATTTGAGAATGATGACACATACACATCTTGCTGTTCTTCTGGAGCATGGTCAATAATCTGCATTGTTGTTATCACCACATTGCATTGTCTAATAAAGCTCTTTAGTTGATCTGCCCCTTCAAAAGCAGACGTTATCACCCCTACTATAGGATATAATGCTTCCTTATCAACAATTTCAAATTTTGGTTTTTTAAGAACGCCTAAAGTTTTGAACTTATTGAATAATTGTCCTCGAAGAGCATTTGTTGGCACGGTTACAAGTACTCTATTACACCTGCCTGCTACTAAGGCAGACAACATCGTTTCTGTCTTACCAGTTCCTGTTGGTAGCACCACTGTCGCTGTTTCTGTAGGTGCTAGCATATGACTAAGTAAAGCATGCAAAGCACCTAATTGCGGTCTTCTTAATCCAGGATGAACCTCATTTTTCTCAAGTTTGAAGTGGAATCTGTTTTCCCATGAATTTATTACATCATCGGGTGATGCCTCAATCTGATTAGGATGCTTTATCCACTTTCTCTGCTTAATGTCATTGTCAATGAGCTTTTGCTTCGTAGGAGTTCTATCTGTCAACAACACATAGGGGGCTTCTTCATCATATATACCAGAATTACCTGTCAAACAATAACGAATACCCTGATCGATAACCACAGCATAGCTACGATTTTCTTCAACTTCATCGAGATTTAAAGTTATGCTTGGAGCCAAAAGTTGATATATCACATTTTTAACTCCACTCTGCTTACAGAGTTCCATTAATACGAAAGTACTCATATCCTTATTTGTGTTAATCTCTTTATTTATTCATCTTTGACAATCTATTCTTCATCACCTCTTCCATCCCAACACTCAATGCCCTAATGGCTGAAGGCAAATGGATGTTATCATTACCATCCTTCTCCATTGATGCAAGTACATCCCCTTGCCCATTTTCTGAGAAATGCTCATACTGCGAGAAATATTTGAAGTAGTGATATAATCGCATTGCCACTGATTCGAGTTCAGGTATAGCAACCAAGAAGTCAACAATATTCTTTGTCTTAATACTATTTTGTTTAGGGAAACCTGCGCCTTTCAGTTGTCCCTTCGATTGCTTTATTACTGTCAACTCTTCCAGATTGTCGTCAAGTGTCAGCAGTCCCATGAAATTGTCTTCCATCGTCAACTCCCACAAATGGTCTATAATGACATCATCAAGTATCTTTCCCGTACTTTTCACCTGATCTCTGTATACCTCTTTGCGATCCAACATAGAGTTGGCATACTCTATTGTTCTCAGATCCAGTTCCTCGTAAGCTCGTTCCTTGCCAGCACGCTGTATATATAGGGCGAACAAACAATCGGTAAAGCAACAACGCAACAACAATCCTATCGGTAACTGAAAAAATGAAATCTTTCCAGTTTTCAAGACCTGCACAGTTAAGAGCAGAGAAGAATACAAATTCGAGTAGATACGAAATAACAAGAGTAACTTAACCTTCTTAACCCGCTCCAGTTCATCTTGTGAATGTTCTCTCCTATAGCTTCGGATCTGCTTCAACAAGGCAAGTTCCTCGGAATATAGCTCTTTAATCTCCCTCATCTAAATATTTGGTGGTCAAATATTGCCATAAACCTTCTAAGTTTAAGACAAATAATTCTTTATTAGTTTTTAAAAGTCATTGAGAAAGACATTATCCTCTGCTTTCTTATATTTATTATATGCTTGTTCAATATATGCTCTAAAGGTTTCAGCACTCATCTTGTCATGTCTGCCGTCATAAGTACCCGTAGTCCTGTTATAAAGCGAGTTTTTACTGAATATCACATAACTGCCCTTTAATTGGCGAGTTACTTGTCGAGAATAGTGCGTTACATTATATCCATTTTGTTTAGCGAGCTCACCATCTTCCATTACGCCATAATCCTCATACTCGAGCGGTGACATCTCTGACACTCCTTCATCATAACTATCTTTGGGAGTTGATTTAAGTACTGGTTCCAATGGATTACACTCCATTCGGAAATAATTCCACAACAAATCTTCACCTATCGATTCGAAGGTCAGGATTTTCGGGTTGAAAATCTGCCTCAACCCACCAAAATCCATTTCTAAACAATGCTCCTCATAAGAATCAAATATAGCATCCAAGTCTAAACCACCGCCAGAGGGGAAGAACAGATGATTCAAACTGTCATAGTGACTAATCATGTTCAGCACATTCTTGATTTCTTTGATATCCGTCCATTCGGCATGTGTCGGAACTGAGTAAGGAAATAACGCCTTAATTACTTCAACCCACTGACTGCGATTACTTTTTGCAAAATCATCTTGCATTTTCTCCCATTCTTCGTACCTAACCAAAACTTGTTCAATATTAGGTCTATTGTCAGGCAGCACATCTGTACATTCCGCTAACAATTCTCCTAATGGTGTAAAATATGTGCCTCTCGGACACTTTACATTGTCTTCGAGTCTGGTAACTTGATTCCTACTATATTGACCTTCAAAACTATCGGGATTTTCTGTCAGTATCACCCAAATGGTTTTCGCAATAGAATAGACATCAGCTTTGAAGGGGTCTGCGTTCTTTGAGCCAGGCCGTTCCATTTCTGGTGCTAATGTCCTCCGTGCTCCCATACGCTCATCGGTTTTCGTCACACGAGGTTTGTCTTGATAGAAAACGAGCCCAAAGTCAGATAACACATAATGCTCCTGATACATCAATATATTCTCTATCTTAATATCTCTATGAGCTATACCTTGATGGTGTAGTTGACAAAGCATCTTCAATATATCCCTGATAGCATTTAATTTTTCTTCAAATATGCATCCGAATAAACGTTCTCTTGCTGGAATTGCTAAGGGCATTACATAATAGAGTTCCTTATCTGTCTGTTCAGAAGTATATAATTCAGGTAGGTTAAAATCAACAACCGGTAACATTCCGTATGTACCCTGATGAGAAAGCATCACTTTCACTTCATCCAAGAATCGTTGGTACGCTTCTCCTGTTGTCTTGGTAAGGATCTTCATGGCAAATGCATTTCCAACCTGGTCTATGCATTCCCAGACCTCACCATTGCCTCCGCTACCAATCTTTCTTTTCAGATCCCAGGAACCAATTATTTTCTTCGCACTCATAATCTATTCCACCTTCATCACTTGCTCCCATACATTCTGCTTCATCAAAGTATGTCCCCATGGTAAAACTGCGACAGCCTGTCGCAGTTTTGGCTCACTGTCACAGAAGCGTTCATAGAATAACTTCATATCCCATAGATTTCTTTGAGAAACACCCATCTGTAGGGAACGTTGTTTCAGGTCAAAGGACAAGCGGTTGACGATACCACCACCATGTTTGCTTTCTAATTTCTTGTTGTGAAGCAATTTCCCTATTTCCCAATGAGCAGTACTAATAGCAGAACATACCGTTGTTGCCACCATTGCTCTTGTCCTGTCAATAACTGCGACAGCCTGTCGCAGAATTGCATCATACTCTGATTCTTGAATTTGTATAATATCTGTCATGGTTTTAATCTTTACCTGTTATGAGTTCTCTCTTGTCAATATCAAGCAGTATTGCTATTTTGTCCAATGTGTACAAATCTGGCTGAGATACGTTGGTACACCACTTACTCACAGTAGCAGGGTTCTTGCCTAATTCCTCAGCAAGCCATTTTGCTGTTCGCTTCTTTTCAACGAGTACCACTTTAATACGATTTAAATCTTTCATTTGCAAATATCTTTAATTTGAACGCAAAGATATACAAAATAATCGATAACAAAAGAACTTTCACTCAACAAATGACACTTATGAATGTTTTTTTGAGATTATTAAGAGTTTTTGTACCTTGTAGGCAAAAAAAGAGCGGATATAGCCAGAGTTCTTCTTTGCGAGAATAACTTCTGTACAGAATTTGCACACCAACTCCATTTTTGTGGTTTACAAAAGTTAAAAACGTTAATTCTTTGTCTTTTTCATCCTCCAGAAAATCCACGTAATCACTTTTCTACCGTTTTAATCGAAACAAATTGGTACACAATGATTTGCAAATACCAAGGCTGAAAGTACCGATCCAATAGTCAGGTATTTCTCAGGTACCGCTGTCTACACGACTGTTTTCTCGATGAGGAAGGAAAGACTGGAATCCTCAGGAAGGATCCTGCTCGACCTGGGAGATGTCAGGAACATCGCTGAGGTTACCTTGAACGGCAAACCGGCAGGAGTCCTCTGGAAGGCTCCGTTCAGGACGGAAGACATAAAACCGTTACTCCGCGAAGGGGACAATACCCTTGAGGTCAAGGTGACTAATCTTTGGCGCAACAGGATGATAGGAGATGTCCAACCCGGGGAAACGCATCCGGTCACTTCGATCCGCCGGTTCTACAAGGCCGGTGACCCGCTTCTCCCTTCCGGGCTCCTGGGCCCTGTGACCGTCATTGGATTGTAAAGCTGTTGACTTCCCGTTCCGCCTGTGGAGCCGTACGGCTCTGTTCCCGTTTCTTCCGGCTCATGAAAAGGGCCTTGAAGAATTCCTTGAACGTGTTGAATTCCCTCTGGTAGGTGATACCGACTCCGTTGCGCTGGGTGTTGTCCAGGTAGGTGGTATAGTCGTCCGCCGAGTGTGAGAACAGGTTGAGCCTGACCTGGCCGGGCCTGTCCAGTTTGATTTCGATGTCCAGGTCCCCGACTACATCGGCTCCCGCCGAGTTGCGGTATTCCCTGTTCCCGACATTTCCGTTGACGATCACCCTGTTATTGAACAACTGGGTGGATACGGCGACATCGAATATGTTCGTGCCGCTTTCGTTGGACTGGTAGTTCAAGCCGAAGTCCAAAGGGATGTCGAGTCTCTGCAGGATGGTGTTGAGCTGTCCTGCCATGATTTCGGCCAGGTTGGAATACAGGGTGTTGGTGTTGTTGACGACTCCGGACTGTTCGTCAGGCATGAAGCTTCCGGAGATGAGGAGCGCCAGGAACTGTCTCTGCACCTTGTCCTCCGTGTTCAGGGCACTTTCCACCTTCGACTTGGTGGTGGGGTCAAGGTCGGGGACATCTATCGAGAAGGTCAACTGCGGCTCCTTCAGCTTGCCGGATATCCCGATTCCGCAATTGACGGTCCTGCGGGCGGAAACTGAAGAAGTATCAGCGATGAGCGTTGCCACAGAAGCTTTCGTAGTGTACAACCCTTCGATGTCCAGGTCGCTTTCCATCACGTCGCCGTTGAACCTGATGGAACTCCCGCGTGAAATCGTGAAGTCCCTCTGTGCTATGTCCATCGCATTGAAATGGAAGTTTCCGGTATTCAGGGTGTAATCACCGTTGATGGTGAAGAGGTCCCTGCTCGGGCGCACCATTATGTCGATGTTGCCGCGTCCGCTTCCGTTGAGGACATTCCCCGCCGCCCTGTCGATCTCCACATAGGCCTCGGTATTCTGGTTGGCGGCGATCTTCAACCTGACTGCGAAGTCCTGTTCCTTCCGGCTCTCGGTGACGAGCCTGTTCATCATCACGTCATACGGATCGACATAGACTTCCTTGTAGGGTTTCTTGAAGGTGAGCAGGTTGCTGTTGCCTTCCTTGGATGCATTGTCGATCGGAATATGGATCGTGCCCCTCTTGTCAGTCCGGGCATCGACATCCAGGCGTATTGCGTTGAAAGGTCCCCTGATGGTCACGTTTCCGCTTGCGAACACATTTCCGTAAACGGGCTGTCCGGCTCCTGCACCCATGTCTATGGCCTCCATGCGGTTCATGTCGATCCTGGTATCCATCCGGAAATCTTTCAGATGGTTGAACAGGATACCTCCCGTAAGGGTTCCGGTGCCGTCATAACGGTCTTTCAGGGCTATGTCCTCGAAGATGAGACCATTGTTGCCGATGCTGAAAGGACCTGTCGCGAAATAAGGCACATTGGTATATGCGACCTTCAGGCATACGTTGTCGAATCTGGTGCCTTCCCCGGAGATGGACAGGTTGTCCGTCTTCCCGGATACCCTGACCTTGCCGCTCAGGAGTCCTGATGTTTCGCTGAATATGGATGAAAGGACAGGGGAGAGGTAACCTGCCTCCATCCCGTCGAAACTGGCAAGCAGGTCAAGGGTCTTGCCCTTCATCAGGTAATTGCCGCCTATGTCCAGGGTGCTTTTGCCATCAAGCAGGTTCCTGGCTGAGAAACGGAGCTTGCCGCTGTCGTCGAGGTCGCTTGCAATGTCCAGCAAGCCTACCCTCTTGCCGGCGACTTCCACGGAGTCGCAGACCAGCTTGAGTTCCAGTCCGGCATTGTCCTTCCAGGGCGAGGTCAGCATCCCGTGTCCGGTCGCGTGTCCGGATATTCCGTATCCATCTCCGAGGAACCTGTTGGCAAGGGCCATGTCGAACCTGACCAGGTCGACGGTCAGGGAGTCAGGTGCGGTGGATGAGAAACCTCCGTCGATCCTGATGGACTGTCCGTTGCTCGTAGCCGACAGGTTGTCGACTTTTATGTCTTTCCCTGCGATCTCGATCGTGGAAGGAGAGATGCTCCAGTCCTCGTCATTGAACCAGATGCTGGACGGCAGGGTCATTCCGTGGATCAGCAGTGTCCCGTCGGGCCCGCGTTCGAATTCTCCCGACAGGTAGAGTTCACCCTTATCGGTCTGTTCGGTCATGTTGTCGTATGAACTGCCTATTCCGATGTGGTTGTCCTTGGCATAGAGAGTGAAGAAGTTGTTCTTGAGCAGCAGCCCCGCCAAAGCCATTTCGGATCCGGTTATGGCTCCGTTAAGGCTTCCGTCCTTGTTGTCGAAGGCCAGGTCGAGGTTCCTCAGGTAATTCTTCTTGATCGCGATCCTGGGCGACTTGACCGTTGCCTTGACATTGCCGTCCTGCGATATGTTGAGGCGGACCTTCGTGCTGTCCGCGATGTACAGGCCCGGCATCACGAAGGACAGGACGTCCCGGGCGTCGTGGACGTCGAGTTTCACGTCGTAACTGTCACCGGCCCATGACCGGGTGGTATCCTTCAGGATGACCGGCAGTTCACGCTGAATAGTCAGTTCCTTGACATCCTTGAGGATGCCTGTAAATGACCTGGTCCCTACATAGGAGGCGTTGGCGAAACCGGATTCCAGGTTGATACGGTGGACATCGTTGTTGGAATGGGATTTTATGCAGATGTCTCCGATGTCGTGGGCGCCGAGTGAATTCTCCAGGTTGAGGTCGAGGATGTCGAGGTCCCCGATTATGTCTCCGCTGTTTACCGTCATGTAATTGGCATCGATCCTTCCGGAGACTTTGGATACTCCGCGCTTGTCGAAGCCAAGGGCATTGAGATCGGCGTATCCGACGTTGGCATAGAACTTATAAATGCCGTTGCTGGTCTTGTCCGAGAGAGTGAATATGCCCTGGAAGAGCAGGTTCAGGTTCGGATCGTTGCAGACCAGACGCCCGTCGAAGGCCTTGTCGGTATATGTTCCCGTAGCGATGATGTCGGAATATTCATACCCGAGAGCCTGGAGTTTGTCCACGAACAGGGAGTCGATCCTGACGGAGGGCTTGCCTCCCAGGGAAGCGCCCAATTTTCCCCGCATTGTCATCCTTCCCAACTGCTTCACACCCAAGATTTTGCCGAGGTCCAGGCTTTCAGCGTTGATGTTGCCGCTCAGGCGTTTGTCATAACCTTTCTTCAGCAGGTCCTTCATCTTGATGTCCGCCCTGACGGAGCCTGAGGAAGTGGTGGTTAGCTTTCCCTTTGCCCCAAGGTCGTCAAGGGTGCCGAGTACCGTCCCGTCGAATACCAGATGCTCACCAGGGGCGAATTTCGAGAGGTCCATCCTTGTCCCGGGTGCGAAACCCTTGATGAACCTGCCCAGTCCGTCTGACGTGAATGCAAGGTTCCCGGCCCGGAAATCGAGTATCGTGGAACCGATGTCGGGAAGCCCGTTTATCCTGCCTTGAAGGGAACCGGAAACCCTGCTCCCGGTCTCCGTGAAGTTGAATCTGTTTATCCCGAGGTCCCTTACCGTACCCTCCACGTCTGCGTTGGAGACCCTCAGGCTGATGTTTCGGTCCCTGAGCGCAGGAGCGAAATAGGACAGACTCCTGAAATCGATGCGGCTGTCCTTGATGTTGCCGGTCATCCTGACCTCGTCCAGGAAATTGCTGAAAGAATGGGTGTCATTGTATGACATCGTGTATTCCGGCATGTTGATCACCGACCAGTTGTCGGTCAAGTGGAGGTCTTCGATCAGTGTCATCCCATGTCCCACCCTGGTTTTCCCGGAGAGTGACTTGATGTCATATCCGCTTTTCTCGGTGGCGCTGAGGCTTTCCACGACTCCTGTCATATAGCCTTTTGCCAGGCTCAGGCTTCTGGCTGAAAGGGAATGGACCGTGATGTCCATGTCGCTCCAGTCTATCCCATGGTCTTTGGGAGGCTTCTCACCCTTCAGGTTCAACAGCCTGAACCTGAAATCCTTGGCTACGACTTTCCCGGCGTCGAAGATGTTCCCCATTTCCTTCTTGTCTTCCTTGTCCTTCTTTGACAGGTTGAAGACCCGGCTGAGGTTGTTTCCATCCTTATCTATGACCAGGTTGAAATCCGCATCATTCACGGTGACCCTGCGGAGATGAAGCCCTTCTTTCTTGAACAGGCCCTTGAGCGAGAATGTGGCTACCAGCGACTTTATGCTGGCGAGGGTGTCGATGGCTTCTCCGGAGGGGAGTACCGGCGGGTCGTTATCCAAGATTGCGACATCCCTGAGGGAGACGGCGTTGAAAGGCTCAAGATGGATCCTGGAGAATTCTATCCTGCCATTCAATTTCTCTTCCAGGGAGGCGATGACCTTCCTGGCGATGAAGGTCTGGACTCCGGAAGTCTGGAGGAGAAGCCATAAGGCGAACAGCACAGCTGCTATCGCCACGACTACGGTCCAGAATATCTTGAAAGCCTTTTTCACAATCTACAAAGTTACCAAATAACTTTGAATATTTTTTGACTATCTTTGTATTCCGTAAAAAGTCTTTGAATATCATGTCGGATTATATCCTTGGGATCGAATCAAGCTGTGACGACACTTCTGCAGCTGTGTTGAAGGACGGTTTCCTGCTATCCAACGTAATTGCCAGCCAGCAGGTCCACAAGGATTTCGGAGGCGTGGTCCCGGAACTGGCTTCCAGGGCCCATGAACAGAACATCGTCCCCGTCGTAAGCCAGGCCCTCGACAAGGCCGGCATCAATCCATCCGACCTCACCGCGATTGCCTTCACACGCGGCCCTGGACTCCTGGGCTCACTGCTTGTAGGTACCTCATTCGCCAAAGCCCTCGGAATAGCCCTGGATATCCCTATCATCATGGTTAATCATCTGCAGGGCCATATCCTGGCAGGCTTCGTCGACCAGGAGGGGAAGGAGAACCGCCATCCTGCCTTCCCGTATCTCTGCCTGCTGGTTTCCGGTGGGAACTCCCAGATAGTCAGGGTGGACGGCCCGCTCGAGTATACGATTCTCGGCCAGACCATCGACGATGCGGTGGGAGAGGCCTTCGACAAGTGTTCCAAGATGATGGGGCTGGGGTATCCGGGAGGACCGGTCATCGACCGTCTCGCCCAGCAGGGCGATCCCAAGCGTTTCCAGTTCGCCAAGCCGCACATCCCGGGTCTCGACTACAGTTTCAGCGGTGTCAAGACATCCCTCCTGTATTTCGTCCGTGATGAGATTGCGAAAGACCCGCAATTCATAGAAAATAACAAGGAGGACCTGTGCGCAAGCTTCCAGAAGGTCCTGATAGACATCCTGATGGACAAGCTGATAAAGGCTGCGCGCCAGACCGGGATAAAGGAGGTCACGATCGGAGGAGGCGTTTCTGCCAACAGCGGTCTGCGTTCAAGGATAATGCTCGAAGGAAAGAAAAGGGGCTGGAATACCTATCTTCCTGAATTCAAGTTCACCACCGACAACGCGGCCATGATCGCAGTGGCGGGATGGTTCCGTTACAAGGCAGGTGAACGTACTCCGCTGGATGTGGCTCCGGTTTCCAGAATAGCTGATTATTAAAGATTTACGAATATGATTGAGTTTGAAATGACTGGCCGTGTCGGCCGTGACCTGAGGCCTGACGACGTCAGGATAGTTGCCGCCAGGGAGATGAACCTGAGGGGTAACGCCGTGATCAACGTGATCGACCCGACCAAATCATACCAGCCGACCTTCCCCAATGCTGCGGCGACCTGCGTCATCGCGCGACGCTCCATAGATGCGAGGAACGATGTCATCTACAGGTACAGGATCGAAGGATACAACCACCGTTTCGAATCCTATGTTCCTTACGAAGTCGCCTCTTACAAGGATGTCTCCGGTGCCGAACCTGTGATCGTAATCGGTGCAGGACCGGCCGGTCTGTTCGCCGCCCTCAAGCTCCTGACCCTCGGTCTCAAGCCCGTCATCCTGGAGAGAGGCAAGAATGTGCATGACCGCAAGTTCGACATGGCCCGGCTGAGCCGTGACGGAATCCTCGACCCGGACTCCAACTATTGTTACGGGGAAGGCGGGGCAGGCGCGTTTTCCGACGGCAAACTTTTCACCCGCTCTTCGAAGCGCGGGGACATCAGGGAAGTCCTTCACCAGTTCGTGGCATTCGGCGCAAACCCGCAGATCCTGATCGACGCCCATCCGCACATCGGTACCGACCGTCTTCCCAAGATTGTGGAAAACATCCGTCTGGCCATAGAGGAACATGGTGGTGAATACCATTTCGGAACGAAGGTCATTGACATCGTCCGCAAGAAGGATGGTTCACTGGAGGTCAAGGCCCTGGACAGCGAGCATCCTACGAAGACGACCGGGAAGCCCAAGGCTGTCAAGTACACTGCCAGGAAAGTGATACTGGCATCCGGTCATTCCGCGAAGGATATATATGAAATGCTCCTGGCCAGGGACTGCCGGCTGGAAGCCAAGGGTTTTGCCATGGGAGTGCGCGTGGAGCATTCCCAGGCCCTGATCAATGAGGCCCGGTACCACGGTCTCTGGGAGCCGGGTATGCCTGCGGCGGAGTATTCATTCACCCAGCAGGTTGACGACAGGGGAGTCTTCTCCTTCTGCATGTGTCCGGGTGGCGTACTGGTACCTTCCGCTACCGAGCCTGAGACCATAGTCATGAACGGAATGTCCAATTCCGCCCGCAGCGGGAAGTTCGCCAATGCCGGGGTAGTGGTCCAGATAGAGCCCGACGACGTGCCAGCCGAGTTTGAATCAGCCGGAGCCCTCAAGGGACTCGAATTCCAGAAATTGGTCGAACACAGGATGTGGGAGTATGCCGTAAAGCGTTCGTCCAATCCCATGGCCGCTCCGGCCCAGAGGATGATTGATTTTTGCAACGGGGTTGTCTCCGAGGACCTTCCCGAGACATCCTACAAGCCAGGAGTTATCTCCGCACCTCTGCACGACCTGCTCCCTGGTTTTATCTCTTCCAGGCTGCAGAAGGCCTTCCCCGAGGTCAACAAGCGTTCTATCAGGGGATTCTTCACCAATGACGCGCTGCTCGTGGGAGTCGAATCGAGGACTTCATCACCGGTAAGGGTGCCGCGTGATCCCGAAACATACGAATCTGACGCCATCCCCGGACTCCTTCCTTGCGGTGAGGGTGCCGGATATTCAGGAGGGATAGTCTCGTCCGCCATCGACGGTATCAATTGCGCTGTCGCCGCTTTCCGTTCCCTTTCATCCCCGGTCCCTGAGCCTGCCGAAGGGCCGATGGATCAACAGGCTCACCAACCGGAGAAGTAGCCATGCCGGAAGACAAACCCACAGTCCATGCCGGCTTCCCGTCGCCTGCTCAAGACTATATGAACACGTTCATAAGCCTTGACAAGGAACTCGTCCGTCATCCGGCCGCTACGTTTTTCGCCCGCGTGGTGGGGGATTCGATGGTCGATGCGGGAGTGGATGAGGGTGATGTCCTGGTCGTCGACAAGTCGATAGAGCCTCAGGAAGGCGATATGGCCGTCTGTTTCTTAGACGGAGAGTTTGCATTGAAGTTCATCTCCTTCAAGGAGCCGGAACCGGTTGCCGGGAAAACCCGGACCAGGAAAGCGTCAAAGCCAAGGTCATCCTACGACATTCTGGAGCACAGGAAGATGTGGCTGCTTCCCGCGAACGAGAAATATCCGCCCATAGAAGTGACTGAATCAAACGACTTCACCGTTTGGGGAGTCGTCACATATATCATAAAGAAAGCTTGTACGCGCTTGTAGACTGCAACAACTTTTTCGTTTCCTGCGAAAGGGCCTTCCAGCCTGAACTGGAGGGCAGGCCCGTCGTTGTCCTTTCCAACAACGACGGTTGTGTGGTGGCGCGCAGCAATGAAAGCAAGGCGTTGGGGGTACCGATGGGTACACCTTTTTTCAAAGTCAAATACCTGGTCGACCAGGGGAAGCTGGTAGTACGGTCCTCCAATTATACCCTGTACGGAGACCTCTCTGCGAGGGTCATGTCGCTTCTGGCTGAGGTGGCACCGAAACTCGAGGTCTATTCCATCGACGAGGCTTTCATGAATATGGACGGTGTGCGCCGGGAGGAAGTTGTCCCGGTCTGTTCGGCCCTGATAAAGAAGATCCGCCGTTGGACAGGCATTCCGGTAAGTATAGGAATAGCCGAGACTAAGACGCTCGGCAAGGTGGCCAACCATTTCGCCAAGAAATACAAGGGTTACAGGGGAGTCTGCATGATCGACTCGGAAGAGAAGATGCGTAAGGCACTCTCCCTGACTCCCATAGGAGACGTATGGGGGATCGGGTGGAGAGGCGCGCCCAAGCTGGAGGCCCAGGGCGTCAAGACTGCCCTGGATTTCGTGGGAAGACCCATTGAATGGGTCCGTGAGCGTATGGGAATTATGGGAGTCAGGACTTGGTCGGAACTTCAAGGCATACGGATGGTCGAGGAGGAGAAGGAAGAAAAGAGGAAGTCGATTTGCACATCCCGTTCATTTGCGAATATGCTGACGGATCTGGACGAGCTGTCCCTCAGGGTTTCGGATTTTGCCGGCAAATGCGCGGAGAAGCTGCGCAAAGACGGTACGGCCGCAGCCACTGTCGGCGTATTCGTGCATACCAACCGTTTCCGGGAGGACCTGGCCCAGTATTTCCCCAATGCTAGCGTCAGGCTCGACGTCCCGGCTAACAGTACTCCCGAAATAGTCGGAGCTGCCCTCAGGGCTCTCAGAATGGTCTACAGGCCTGGTTTTGAATACAAGAGGGCTGGCGTGATCGTGGCCGACATCGTTGATGCCGGGTCTATCCAGCAGACCCTTTTCGGTTTCGACTCTGAAACCAGGAGCCGTGATGACAGGATTTCCAAGGTGATGGACCTGGTCAACACTTCGGGCAGGAACGTCCTTCGGCTGGCCATGCAGAGGGAAGGACACTATTCAGACGGTATAAGGCGCGAGTTCTGCTCAGGGCTCTATACCACGTCTTGGGATGGATTGATACAGATAAGTTAATAATACAAGTACTGTCATGAACAAGTCATTCAATTGTTTCCTTTTGGCCGTCACCCTGTTTGCGGCGGTATCATGCGGTCATCCGTTCGAGACCTATGACCTCAGGTGCGAGGGACTGGAAGAACCGCTCGGAATAGATTCCGCACTTCCTCATTTCAGTTGGAAGATACGCTCTTCGGAGCCGATGCAGCAGGTGGCGTATGAAATCCAGGTCGCCGCTTCCGAATCCTCCCTCAAATCCGGCAAGGCACTGCTGTGGTCTTCCGGAAGGGTGGCTTCCCAGGACCAGGTAATGGTTCCGTATTCAGGGAGCGGTCTGTCTTCGAGGCAGCAATGCTGGTGGAGAGTCCGCGTCTGGAAATCCGACAAGGAGGTTTCCTCCTGGAGCAAGCCCCGGCGTTTCGGAATAGGTGTCATCGGTGACGACTGCCTGAAGGGAGAGTTTATCGGAGCTGTTCCCGGAGAGGGACGGTCACCGCTCCTGAGGAAGGAATTCGATGTGGAAAGGAAACCGGGTGAAGCATTGCTCTATGTCAACTCCCTTGGTTATCACGAGGCCTACATCAATGGCGTCAGGGTTTCCGAGGCCGTGCTCAATCCTGCGGTGTCGCAGTTGGACAAGAGATCCCTGATCGTGGTCTACGATGTCTCCAACCTCATCAGGAAGGGAGCCAATGAGAGCGTCCTGTGGACCAGTTCCGGATGGTACAAGCCCAGGACTTTCAGTGCTGCCTACGAAGGCCCTCTGGTGAAGGCGGAACTGGATGCAGTGACTGCTGATGGGATGACCGCCCTTCTTTGCACGGACGGTTCGTGGCATGGTGCCTGGAGCGGATACAGGGATTATGACACCTGGCGTGACTGGCATTTCGGCGGCGAGGCGATGGATGCCAGGGTAATGCCTGCCGGTATTGACAAAGCCGCCCTGGACAAGCTCGAATGGGCCCCGGTGGATGTGGTTGCAATCAACGGAATAACGGCATCCCAGCAGATGTGCGAGCCCTGCCTCGTCCAGGAAACCTTCCAGGCGGAAAGCATAGAACCTTTCGGAGACAACGGCGGCTGGCTGGTCGATTTCGGCAGGGTAGTCAATGGAATGCTGGATATCACCATTCCCGGTCATCCTGAGGGGCATGTGTCGACGGCTTCGTTCTTTGATAACTTCGAACCTGACGGCACGGTCAAGCCGGTGAGCTGGAACTATTATACTTCATCAGGCAATGCCGCCGGCGACAGGTTCGTCAACAAGTTCAACCATCATGTCTTCAGGTATGTCCTTCTCGACAGTCTCCAGACCGCTCCGAAGATTGAGGATATCAAGGCAATGAGGATGCGTACCGACTATGTGAGGACGTCTTCGTTCGAGTCTTCCGACAAGGAATTGAATGCCATCCACGACATGGTTGCCTATACCCTAGAGAACCTTGCATTCGACGGTTATATGGTCGACTGCGCGAATATCGAACGCCTCGGCTACGGCGGCGACGGAAATGCTTCGGCGCTGACGTTCCAGACCATGTTCGATGCTTCTCCTCTCTATGTCAACTGGTTGCAGGCATGGAATGACGTCATAAGGGAAGACGGTGGCCTTCCGCATAC
>JAEEGJ010007595.1_pt1 | contig 30910 bp, 19 predicted proteins | sample 8958761 | NCBI WGS metagenome assembly JAEEGJ01 (sample SAMN16246546, study PRJNA631951) | gut metagenome | biome: gut microbiome; feature: rumen; material: RS-attached | host: Bos | place: Iran: Karaj | collected 2018-10
GTGTACGTACAGAAAGAGGTGAAGGCCGAGTTCACCAAGATTCTGGTCGACAAGATGAAGGCCGTGAAGGTGGGCGACCCCTGCCAGGACGAGAGCGTCGACATGGGTCCGCTGGTCGAGCAGCGCGCCCTGGAGAGCGTCACCGAGAAGGTGGAGCGTGCCATCAAGCAGGGCGCCAAGCTGCTCTGCGGCGGTCACCGCGTGGGCGAGAAGGGCTACTTCTACGCCGCTACCGTTCTCGACGACTGCCGTCAGGACATGGACATCATCCACGAAGAGACCTTCGGCCCGGTCATCCCGCTGATTGAGTTTGCCGACATCGACGAGGCTATCAAGATGGCCAACGACTGCGAATACGGTCTGGCCAGCTCAATCTTCACCAAGGACCTGAACATCGCCGTCAAGGCCTGCCGCGAACTGGAGTTCGGCGAGACCTACATCAACCGCGAGCACTTCGAGGCCATCCAGGGCTTCCACGCCGGCATGAAGAAGTCGGGCATCGGCGGTGCCGACGGCAAGCACGGCGTCGACGAGTACCTCGTCACCCACGTCACCTATCTTGATACTTACGAGGATATGTAGGAAACTTCGAAACATCGAAACTTCGAAACTTCGAAAAAAAAAAAACATGATCAAAAAACTGCTCGTTTTCTGCGCACTCTGCCTGACGGCAACGAGTGCAATGGCTGAGATTGTCGACGGCGTGCGCCAGCGCCCTGCCGTCACACAGTTTGTCGACTTCCAGCCTGATGAAGTGTATTATCTCTACAACGTCGGCGCCCGCCAGTTCTTCTGCGGCGGCAACGACTGGAACACCCGCGCATCGGTAGCGCCCAAGGGCTACAAGGTGAAGCTCATCGACATAGGCGACGGCACTTACGAGCTGACCGACTCCGTCGAGACGCAGAGCGCCTGGAAGTCGACCTTCTCAACTGAGGATGCCGGCGCCATCTGGGTCGACAACTCTAACGAGACCTACCGCTACTGGTCGTTCACCAAGAAGGACGGCGCCTACGTCATCGAGAACCCCGGACTGTCGGCCTCAGAAGGCAAAGCCTTAGGATGGAACGGCAACGAGGCCGACACCCGCCTCTACTTTGTTGACCCCGCAACAGCAGGAGCCCAGTGGCAGTTCGTCACGGCCGAGGTGCACGATGCCTACCAGCAGACCTGGGAGGCCGTGAAAGACCAGTATGCGAAGGCTGCCGAGCTGAAGACCTATCTCGACCAGGCCAAGGCCGGGGGCATCAACGTGAGCCAGCAGGAGGCTGTCTACCTGAACGAGGCCGCCACCGCCGAAGAGCTGGAGGCTGCCACAGCCGCCGTCCAGAAGGCCATCAACGACGCTGCCGCCGGCGGTGCTACTGTCGACAACCCCTCGGACATGACCGCCAGCATCATCAACCCGACGTTCGAGAACGCCAGCTACGACGGCTGGAAGGGTACGGCACCCAACATGACAGGTAGCGGCGCCCACGGCCCTGCCAACGTGCCTGAGCACTACAACAAGACGTTCGACACCTATCAGGACCTCTCGAACATGCCTAAGGGCGTCTACGCACTGAGCGCCAACACATTCTTCCGCGGCTCATGGAGCGACTACGTCAACCACACCAACCACGTGGCCTACCTCTATGCCCGTGCCGACGGCGACACGCTGACCGTCGAGATGGCCAACCCCTGGGAGGCTATGAACACCGAGCCGATGGCCGGAACCACCGAGTGGGGCGTCAATGCCACCGAGAGCAACGAGAGCCACGACGGCGTCACCTACTACATACCCAACGACCCGTCGGCCTTCCGGCTCTATGCCGAGAAGGGCTACTACCAGAAGCAGGTGTTCTTCGCCCTCAGCGGCGACGACCCCGTGCGCATCGGCGTGATGAAGAAGTCGTCGGTCACCGGCACCGACTGGTGTATCTTCGACAACTTCAAGCTGACCTACTACGGCGGTGCCCCCGAGGCCTACCAGTTCTGGCTCAGCGAGATGAAGAAGGGCGCCACCGACTACAGCAGCGCCGTTGCCTCGAAGCAGTATAAGGACGCCTACCTGGCTGCCTACGACGTGCAGGTCAGCAACAAGGACGAGGCTGTGGCCGCCATGAAGGCCATCCAGGCTGCTGCCGACGCCATCAGCGCGAACGCCTACCTCTGGAAGCAGCTGCAGGAGGAGAGCACCAAGGCCTACGCCTTCGTCATGGGCGAGTACGACGGCCTCGATGCCGCCTACGACCTGGCCGACTATCTTGAGGAGGTCGACAACGACATGCTGACCGTCGACGACAGCCAGAAGACGCAAACCAACGACGAGCTGGAGGCCGCCATCGAACGTATCAAGCAGCTCGTCGAGACCGTGAAGACTGAGGCCAAGAATGCCCTGAAGCCCGGCGACGACGTCACCAACTACATGACCAATCCCAACTTCGACCAGGGCACCACGGGCTGGACCGTTGTCAACAATGGCGGCGGCAACGTGCAGAGCACGGCAGGCACCTTCGAGGCCTGGCACAGCACCAACTTCGACGTCTATCAGGAGGTCAAGGGTCTGCCCATCGGCGTCTACGAGATTTCCGTACAGGGCTACGTCCGCTACCTCGACGGCCAGGATGCCATCAACAACAAGGAGAACGTGCCCGACGACATCCCCATCTACGTCTACATGAACGACTCGAAGACGAAGTTCGCCAACTGGTTCGACTATCCTCAGGAGAGCGGCTTCTACGGTGCCGTCAGCGGTGCCACCTTCCTCTCCGACAGCGAGGGCTTCGAGTATCCTGACAACACTACGGCCGCAGCAGCCGCCTTCAGCAAGGGCGACTACACACGCAGCGCCTTCGGACTCGTGGCACAGCGCGGCGACTCCCTGCGCGTTGGCGTCAAGGGCAATCCCTCGGCACAGCAGTTCTGGCCCTGCTTCGACAACTTCAAGCTCACCTACCGCGGCTATGCCGCCGACGTGGTGAAACCCGTGCTCGAAGAGGAATTGGCCGAGGCACAGACCTACACCACACTCATGACCACCGCCGGTGCCAAGTTTGCCCTCGACGGAGCCATTAGTGTTGCACAGAGGTCGCTCAATGGCGACGACGGCAGAGAGTTGTTCAACGCCCTCTCGGAACTGACCAAGGCCATAGCCGGCGTACAGGACGGTAACGTCGCCTGCAAGGAGCTTTATGCAGCTGCCGAAGAACTTGCCTATCTCGCTCAGGAATACGCCATATCGCCACAGGCATCTACCGCACGCGAACTCGTTGCCGTCATCAAAGCCCAGCTGGAGGCCTCTGCCATCTCAGAAAACTCCATCGAAGACTACATGAAGAAGATCAGCACCTTGGAGCTGGCACTGCAACTGCCTTGGGACTATCAGAACGCCACCGACGAGAATCCCGCCAACGTGACGGCCTTCATCAAGACCCCGGGCTTCTCGAAGATTGTCGACGGCATCGAGACCAACTCCATCGACGGCTGGACCGCTACCGGCCACAAGTTCGGCAACAGCGACCAGCTCTCGGCACTCGCACTCGAGTCGTGGGAGAGCAAGCTCGACATCCATCAGACCATCGAAGGACTGCCCAACGGCACCTACATCCTGAAGGTCAACGCCTGGGAGCGCACATCAAATCCCACCTACCTCTTTGCCGAGGCAGCCGGACAGACGTTCGCCAAGGAGCTGATTACCCAGGAAGCCGGACTCCCCGAGGGCTACTCAGCCCCCAGCTCACTCATCAACGCCGCCTCGATGTTCGACGACGTCACCTACGTCAACGAACTCGTTGTGAAGGTGACCGACGGCACGCTGACCATCGGCATCAAGAAGGAGGAGACCTCGGGTGCCGACTGGGTGGTGATGGACAACTTCCAGCTCATCTACCTCGGCGCCAACAGCCAGCGCGAGCCTGACGGTGACGCTACGCCAGTAGAGGCTGTGCCTGCCGCAACCGTTGCCCGTGCCGAGTACTTCACTCTCGACGGACGCAAGGCCGGCGCCGCCCAGCGCGGACTCCTGATCCGCAAGGCCACGATGACCGACGGCACCGTCCAGGTGAAGAAAGTCATCAGGTAACAAGCTGATACGACAAGTATTAACACGAAAGAGGCATCCCCCGCGGACACGGAGGATGTCTCTTTACACAAAAACTAAATTATGAGAAAGACCGTTTTGACGATGCTGGTGCTGCTGCTCGCAACGGTGCAGGGCACGTGGGCTCAGTCCGCCTTCGGCAACGTGCCTGAAACGGTGGACGCCGCCGATGCTACCATCACGAAGATGGGGCACCTGACGATGACCGTGGAGAAGGAGGTGACCGTTGACTCGCTAACCCAGAAGACCGACACGCTCGTCAAGCCAAAGAGAATCACGCCGATAATAGCCATTGCGTTCTGAACCTACAACTGGAAGTAATGAAACCCCCTCTATAGAATATAATTGGGCTATTTCTTGTATACTATTTTCAGTCATAAGAAACTTAGAATAATAATTTCATGTTTCTATATCTCTGCTGCAAAGATACGACATTCCCGCCGAACTTCCAAATATTTCGCCCGATTTTTCGGCGTACAACAAAAGAACCGTCACGCTGTTTCCCCGGAATCCAACATCCAACATCTTACATTTTACTGCAAAGTTCCCACCGGAATCCAACATCCAACATCTTACATTTTACTGCAAATCGAAGTTTTTAATAATATCGCTTTTTCTTTATAATTTAGTCTATATTATATATTATATAATATAGGTTTCGTGCGACACTAAAATGTTGGATGTTGGATGTTGGATTTGATTTTCGCGCTTTACGCAATAAACACTGGGGATGCGGAGAAAACCAACATCCAACATTTTTGCTTTCATAGAAATAGGAGGAAACGTCGGCAGTTTCCTCCTATCTATTTCTGCGCTACCCGGCAGTAAACGCGGCGTTTACCGGCAGTAAACACCCCCGTTTGCCGAAAGTAAACGCACACGTTTTTGCAGGCGTTTTAGAACTCCTGGAGCTGGCCCTTCGAGAGCTTGGTCATGGAATTGGCAACGGTGTCGCGGCCCTCGTAGACGATGCGGACCATGGCCATGTCGCGGATGAAGTCGACGGCTCCGACGTCGACCTTGCGGATTTTGACGCCGAGGCGCTGCTCGAGGTCGGCCTTCAGCTCGTCGCGGCGCTCGGGGACGATGAGCTCCATGCGGTCGTACTGTATGAGCTTCGAGGGCAGGGTCTTGAGGTAGAGCTCGCATATCCAGACGGCTACGAGCACGATGAGGTTGGTGATGAGGAGCTCGAGCAGGGGTACGCCCTCGGCTATGGCGTTGACGACGGCCAGGGCTATGATGATGAAGAGGTAGGTCATCTCGCGCACGGGCATGGCGTCGGTGCGGTAGCGCATGATGGAGAAGATGCCGAAGAGTCCGATACCGATACCCATCGAGGTCTTGCCCTTCATGTCCTCGAGCACGAATATCATGAAGAAGACGATGAAGAAGATGGCGATTGAGATGAGCATGAATGTGAAGCAGAAGTCGCGCCGCTTGCTCTTCTTGTAGTAGAGCCTGATGACGATGAACCATGTGACGACGATGCTGATGAGCAGTCGTATCAGCATGGAGACAAAGCTGGGCGAAAGGGTTAGAAATTCACTCATAATTACTTATTGTTTAGATGTTTAACATTTTCTTGATATAGTGAAGCTTCGGCTTCAGGCGGTTGACGTGCAGCTGGTCGTTGGTGAGTGCCGAGCCGATGACGTACTTCGAGAATCCGTGGGGTTTTATGCGCAGCTGGCGCAGCATCTTGAGGATGGGCGAGGGCACGTGGCCGTCGCGCTTGAGCTCGATGATGACGACGTCGCCCATCTGCCAATGATGGCCGGTGGCGAGGTTGTGGAAGCTGAGGTTGGTGTCGATGGTCAGCCGCTCGGTCTTGCCTTTGTTGACGAGTGTGATGCGGTCGAAGCGGTTCTCGAGCTGGCGGCTGAGGGTCTGCGGGTCGTAGTGCAGGTTGTCGCGCAGGAACTCGCTGTAGGTTGAGCTTTGAACGTTGAAGGTTGAGCTGTCGAGGGGGTTGAAGTCGTCGAGCGTGACGCGCTTCTTCCTGGTGCGGCCCTTGTTGTTCTTGGTCTTCACCTCGAGGAAGTTCAGGTGGGAGTCTACGTAGGAGCGCACGCGGAGCTTCTGGCGGTTTGTATGTCCCGTCTCGTGGACGAAATACATGTTGCAGTCGGGCGTGTCGAAGTAGACGGTATAGTAGTCGGCCATCCGGCGCCCGTCAATCTCCTGGGCGTAGTATTCGTGGCAGGCCATCCGCAGCAGCCGTTCGAGCATGGGCTTGGTGGTGACGAACTTCGTGTCGGTACGGTTCATCAGCCTGATGCCGCTCATCTCGTCGAGCGTGATGGGGTCGAACTGTCTAAGGATTTCTTCCATTTAATAGGTGTAGTCTTTGGTTTTCGGCTGCAAAGGTAATGATTTTTATCGTTTGTGCAAAAGAAAATCGGCAAAAAGCCGATTTCCTTCAGCAAAAAGCCACCCGCTGACCCATGCGCTTACTTCAGCTTGGGCTTCAGCTCGTCGGGCGAGTCGTTGGTGAACATGTTGACGGGCGGCGCCTGGCGGGTGAAGAAGTGACTGACCTGGTCGGGCGTCACGGTGAGCGTGGGCTTGAAGTCGCTGCTCTGCATATAGTCGAGAATGGCCTGGCGCATCTGGCGCGCCACGTGGCGGCTGTCGAGCCGGCTGCTGATGTCCATCGTCGTCATCAGCAGGCGGCCCTTCCCTACCCTCGCCTCGACGATCATGCCGAGCTTGCGCGAGACGTGCCACGTGTCGATGGGCTGGACGGGCGGCTGGTAGTCGGCGGGCAGCTCCATGAGGTTCATGACCTGCGCCTTGTTGAGCAGCTCCCACCAGTTGAGGTTCGACCACGAGTCGGTTGGGAATCCGTGGCTGAAGAGCGGGTGGTCGCGGTCGATGTAGGCGCCGGTGGTGTGGGGCGGCCGCATCTTGAACCACGAGGTGTTCCAGAACACGGGCAGGTAGTGCTGCACCACGTCGCTGCCCAGCTTGACCTGTCCGGCAGCCTCGAGCAGCACGGTCTTCCCCTGCCTGAGCAGCCGGAGGGCTTCCTGGTAGTCGCGCGTGGCAACGACCGGTGCGGCGGGCTGGCTCACGGGGCCGGGCTCGGGATATACCCAGAAGTCCCACTGGTTCTTGAAGTCCTTCGAGAACCTGACCTGGAGCGTCAGCTTGGCGGGGGCCGGCATGTCGGCCAGTGGCATTTCGACGAGGCCTACGGACTGGTTCTTGCCGATGGGCAGCTCGTCGGTGAAGAGCACGCCGCTCTTCAGGATGAGCCCGGCGTCGTTCATGATGTAGTAGGTGGCCTTCACCTGGCTCACGCGCGTCTTGTAGGCGTTGTAGACGTCGACGGGCACGCGCAGGGTTTCGTTCTTGGTGTAGACGAACTTCGGGAACCGCGCCAGGGGGACGAGGTAGTTGCAGAACTCGCGCCAGGCTTCGGCGGTGACGTAGCCCTTCTCGCGCCAGTGGACGTTGAGCGGCCCTACGAGTGCCGTTCCCTGGCCGCTGTAGTCGTTGAGTGCGAGCAGCTGGAATCCGGCATAGTCAGGCGTGCGCAGGTTGCGCTCCATCTCGTACTTGTAGCAGAGCGTCTGCAGGCGGCCGCTGGCCATGAGGAACTTCTCGGCCATCGGCTCCATACCGCCGTCGCGCAGCAGGTCGCGGAATATCTCGAAGTTGCCGGGCTTATAGGCGCCAGTATACTGCGTAATCTCCTTGAAGTCGGGGAAGGCGCACCACTGGCCCTGCTCGTGGGCGACGATGGGCGTCTGGTTGGGCTCCGTGCCTTTGTAGTTACGCGGGAACTCTATCTGGCTCAGGTAGTCGTCGTCGCTCGAGGGGGCGTGGCTGTCCCAGGCCAGGCCGCGGGCACCGCCCTTGACGTGATACTCCGAACCGTCGTCCCAGGCCCAGCCGCCGCCGACGGAGGCTCCGCAGTAGAGCTTCGAGGGGTCGTAGGCCTTCATCTCGCGCACCCAGTCGTTGCAGTAGCTCACCCAGTCGCCGGCAGGCTCGTTGCCCGCTGCCATCATGACGAACGAGGGATGGTGGCCGAACTCGTCGACAATGCGCTTCGACTCTTCGAGCAGATACTCGTCAATCGCCTGCCCCCGGCGCAGGCGGACGCCGTGGTTAGGCCACGACGGCCCCTCGGGCTGCAGGTAGATGCCCGCCCGGTCGGCGGCAACGAAGGCTGCCTCAGGCGGACAGTAGGAGTGGAAGCGCACGTGGTTGAGCCCGTACTCCTTGATCTTAAGAAACACCTCGAGCCACGAGTCCACGTCGGTGGGCGGGTAGCCCGTCTCGGGGAAGCAGCAGTTCTCAACCGTTCCGCGCAAGTAGAGCGGGCGGTCGTTGATATACAGCTGGCGCCCGCGAATGCTCACGTCGCGCAGTCCGAAGGTGGTGGTGTACTCATCGTCGCCGGCCAGGACGGTCAGCTGGTAGAGGCTGGGCGTGAACTCGTCCCACAGCTGCAGCTTGTCGGGCAGGCGGAAGTCGAGCTTGACCGTGTTGCTGACTATCTCGCGCCGCGCCATGCTGACGGGTATCCGCTCGACCGTGGAGTCGACGTCCAAGGGGTGGATGTAGCCCTGGGCAAAGAACTGCGTATCGCCCAGGAGATGGAGGTGGCTGTCGAGTTTCAGCTCTACGGTGACGGTCTTCTTCTTCAGGTCGGGCAGTATCTTGACGTGCTGAATGCTCAGCCGGTCCCACTGGGCCTGCAGCTCGATGCGCCCCACGATGCCGTTCCAGTTGCCCTGCGTCTGGTCGGTAACCGAGTGGGAGTCCTGGCCCACGCAGACGTTCTCAATGCCGTTATAGACGCGGATGGCTATCTCGTTGGCCTCGCCGGCACGGATATACTTGGTCACGTCGTAGCGATGAGGCGTCGAGAGCGACATCTGCCGCCCCACCTCGTTGCCGTTGACATAGGCCTTGGTCTCAATGTGTGCACGCTCCAGGAAGAGCGTCACGCGGCGGTCGTTCCAGTCGCTGGGTATGTAGACCTTCTTGCGATACCAGGCCCCTCCGACGTAGTGGCGCTCGGGCGTCAGGAAGAAGGGGAACTTCATCTGCCCCTCATGCCGGTACTTCTCCATGTAGGGGTTGAAGTAGTAGCTGGAGTCGTAGAGCGAGCCCGTCCACGGCGTCTTGACCGTCACGGGGTTGCCCTTGCCGTTGGTCAGCATCGAGCCGGGCAGCACCACATAGTCGTCGAACGTTGCCACGCGGTAGTTGAAGTCGGGGCCGGGCTCCACCTTGAAGTCCCACGGCCCTGAGAGGTCGATAATCTCCTGCGCCGCGACATGGCCGCACAGGAGCAGAACCAATACAGAAACAATTGTTCTTAACAGTTTCATCGTCAATCGTTTATTATATCATGCGTCTACCGCTTCGAGCGGGTTATCATCGTCTGTAGCTTGTTGTTGAACTTGTTGGCCTCAAGCAGCTGGCCGATGGTCAGGTGCATGCGGTACTGCCAGCGGTTGTAAGGGTCGCTGGGCACGTTGATGCGCTCCTCGCGGGGATTCTTGCGGCGCAGCTCGGTGTCCATCGCCAGCCAGTCCTGCAGCGACAGCAGGCAGAGCATCGACGGCGAGTAGAGGTGGCGCGCTATGATTTCCTCGGCCAGGTGGGCAGGCAGGTGCTCGGGTGCCCGGCCCTGCTTCTGGAGCATGGTCACGTAGTAGCGCTGGGTGCGCTCGGGACTCTCCTCCCACCACAGCCGCAGGGGGGCCATGTCGTGGGTCGAGAAGGTGGCCACCGAACGGTAGGGATAGCCGTCGAGGTGGCTGAACTCAAAGCCGTCCTGCTTGGGCATGGTCTGAATCTCGAGCTGCAGGATGCGCAGGCTGTCGAGCACGGGCTCCACGCAGTCGGGCAGCATGCCCAGGTCTTCGGCGCAGATGAGCATGCGGCAGCCGCCAAGTGTGTCCTCCAGCCGGCGGATGGCCCCGCTGCCCCAGAACAGGCCGTGGCGCTGGTAGAAGTAGTTGTTGTAAAGGCGCAGGTAGGCGTCCTTCTCGTCGCCGCTGAGGGCCTCGAACACGGGCTCCTTGTAGGCTGCTATGCGGGGGTGGTACATCTCGGCGTGGCGCGGGTCTTCGACAAACAGCACGTTGCTGATCAGGCGGTAGAGGCCCTCGCGAATCCAGAGGCTGTTCTCGTCGCCGCGGCCCTCGAAGTGGCGCTCCACCTTGCGCTGGGTGTCGTAGTCGGCCTTGAGGTCGTAGAGCCCGTAAGCCTTGGCAATGAGGAACGTGTCGCGCACGTACTGGGCATGCATGCCGAAGAGGCGCTCAAGCACGCGGTCGTTGATAAACGGACGGGTGAACAGATCGCGGCGGAACGACATTCCGAAATACTCTATCTCGCCAGCCGTCAGGGGGAGTGCCGGCGAGAAGTGGCCCAACAGGGCGTAGACGGCCTCCTGGGGAATCTCCCAGATGCGGAAATAGCCCAGGATATGGTCGATGCGGACGGCGTCGAAATACTGCTCCATCCAACGGTAGCGGCGGCGGAACCACTCGGCGAGCTGTTCGTTGTCCCAGTTGTAGGTGGGGAATCCCCAGTTCTGGCCTAAGGGCGAGAACGTGTCGGGGGGCGCTCCCGTCTGGCAGTCCATATTGAAGAGTTCCGGCTGCGTCAGCGTCGCCACGCTCTGGCGGTTGACGCCGATGGGCACGTCGCCCTTCAGGACGACACCCTTCGAGCGGGCATAGTCGGCAGCCGACTTCAGCTGCAGGTGCAGGTTGTATTGTATGTAGTACTGCAGTTCGTCGTTGCCCAGCCACCTGGCGTAGGGCTCCAGCCACCACGCATTGTCGGCCAGCCAGGCCTTGAACTCCTTCGAAGCCAGCACTTGCCCGCCACGCTCGGCAAAGACGGCGGCCACGTACTCCATCTTCACCCGGTGGACGGCCTCGTAGTCAGTAAAGCCGAGGGCGTTCAGCTCGCGCTGGTGGCGGCGGTAGGCGGTCATGCGCTTGCGGTCGCGCAGCTCGCCCAGCTGCTCCAGGTTCAGGTAGTGGGGATGCAGGGCGAAGCACGAGGTGATGTTGTAGGGATAGGAGTCGTGCCAGTAGCCGTCGGTCGTCGTATCGTTGACGGGCAGCAGCTGGATGACCTTCATGCCCGTTCTGACGGCCCAGTCGACCATCTGACGCAGGTCGCCGAAGTCGCCCACGCCGCACGAATGCTCGCTGCGCAGGGCAAAGACGGGGACGACGACGCCTGCCGCCCGCCACGTCTTCTCGCGCATCCGCAACACGCCGCCGTAGAGCACGCGCACCTCGCCGTCGGTCAGCTCGTCGGTGACCACGCGGTTGTCGCCTTCCTCCCACGTCAGCAGTTCGTGCGTCTTGTCGTCGACGACCACATACTTGTACTCCAAGGGCAGCCCGACGGCATCGGTATTGACCGACAGAATCCAGTCGTGCTGGCCGATGTACTCCATGCGCAGGTAGCGGGCCGGGCTCCAGCCGCCCATCATGGGATGGCTGCCCAGGAGGGCTACCGACTGCCCCTTCTGCAGCTGGGGCGCCGAGATACGGAAGACGACCGTGCGGCGGTAAAGGGGAAGGCGCCGCGCCTCAACCTGCTCGCCAAGCGGGGCGTGGACGGTCGTCAGATAGGCGTTGGTATAGAGATGGGCACAGAGCGGGCGGTCGCGCCACTCGTCGCAAAATACGTAGTTCTTGGAGGCGTCGAACCAGTAGACGCGCGGCACCTGGGTCCACTCCCGACGGAGCACGCGCCCCTCGCCGTCCTCCACCTGGTAGGCGTAGCTGATGGCGCTGACGGTCTGCTGGCGGCTCATGGTGGCCGCCGTCTCGAGCGTCCACGTCTGGCCGTCCTGGGTGTCCATCAGCAGGTCGTGCCTGCGCTGCTTGCCGTCGAGGCTGTGGTAGCTCAGCACGACGTGCATGCTCTCGCCCCATTGGGTGTTATAGTGTATGGTGAATTTCAGTTTCATGACTACTTTTCAACGAGTATGCGGGCATCAACAGCCGTCACGTCGTCGGCATCGGCCAGCAGCGGGTTGATGTCCATTTCCTTGATTTCGGTGGCAAAGCGCAGCAGCGTCGACAGGCGCACGATGATTTCGGCGTACTTGCGCTCGTTGATGCCCTTCTGGCCTCGCGTACCTTTTAGAATCTTATATGCACGGAGCGAGCGAATCATCGAGTAGGCCTCCTCATAGCTCAGCGGCGCCAGACCCGACGACACGTCGCGCAGCACCTCGACGAAGATGCCGCCCAGGCCGCAGAGCACCACGTGGCCGAAGCGCTCCTCGTACTTAGCACCGATAAACAGCTCCGTTCCCTTGATCATCTTCTGCACCATCACCGCCTTGGCATCGGCTATCTGCATCATGCGCTCGAACTCGGCAGCCAGCACTTCCTTCGAACGGATGTTCAGCGCCACGCCGCCGACGTCGCTCTTATGCACGGGCCCGACGACCTTGGCCACCACGGGGAAGCCGCACTCGCCGGCAAACTTGATGACCTCTTCCTTCTGGTCGCTGACGAACTCGGGAACGGTCGGTATGCCGGCTGCCGACAGCAGGTCGTGGACGAGGCTGGGCGAGATGTAGCCGTTCTCCCCTATCCCGTCGATGATGCGCCGTATGCGGGGCACGTCGACGCCGTTCACCACGACGTTCTGGTCGGCGGGCTCGGGCGTCTTCATCACCTGCGTCAGGGCGGTGGCCAGCGTCACCTCGTCGCTGAAGTTCACGTGGCCGCGCTTCAGGAACTCCTGCACCTCGGGGCCAGCCGTACTGACGCTGGGCAGGATGGGGAATATCGGCTTGCTGCTCTCGCGTATCTTCTTGTCGAGCACGTCGTAGACCTCGAAAATCTTCACCAGGCCCGGCGTGCCGAAGATGACCATGATGGCATCTATCTCAGGGAACCGCTGCTCGCAGTAGTCGATGGCCAGCGACAGCTGCTCGGCGCCGCCGGTGGCCAGGATGTCGATGGGATTGCCGACACTACTGCCGGGCAGCAGCTTCGACTTCAGCTCGTCGGCGGCAGGACCCGTCAGCGGCGGAACATTCATGCCGCCCTTCGACAGGGCGTCGGTCAGCATCACGCCGGGGCCGCCGGCATGGGTGACGATGGCGAAGTTGATGGGGTTCTCGCGGCTGCGGCGCAGGGGTTGCGGCAGACTCAGGATGCAGCCGACGGTCGTCAGCTCCTCACGCGAGAAACAGCGCACGATGCCGGCCTTGCGGAACAGAGCCTCGACAGCCGAGTCGCTCGACGCGATGGCTCCCGTATGGCTCGACGCCGCCCGGCTGCCGCTCTCAGACGAACCTGCCTTGATAGCGGCTATCCGACAGCCCTTGCGAATGAGCGAGGTGGCGTGGTAGAGCATCTTGTCGGGGTCGGCTATGTTCTCGATGTAGAGCAGCTTCACCAGCGGGTCGTTCTCGGGGTCGAAGTGCTCGTCCATATACTCCAGCACGCTCTCGATGCCTATCTGATGGCCGTTACCGACCGACCATACGCTATTGAAAGCCAGTCCCTTAGTAACGGCACTTTCAAGAATGAATACAGCCGTGGCGCCGCTGCCTGATATGAAGTCGACGCCCTTCGGCGTGAGTCGCGGAATGGGCTTGGTGAACACCGAATGATGCCACCGCGTCAGCAGTCCGATGCAGTTCGGACCTATCAGCGCGCAGCCGTATTCCTTACAGGTATCCAGTATCTGCTGCTCGAGTCTGGCACCCTCAGCCGTCTCCTCGCTGAAGCCTGCCGAGATGATGATGAACGCCCTGGCCTGCTTCTCGGCGGCCAGCACCTTCACATAGTCGGGACAGAAGCGGGCGGCAACTACCAGGATGGCCAGGTCGGTGGGCGGCAGCTCGCGGACATCGTGGAACACCTTGATGCCCTGCACCTCGTCCTCCTTGGGATTGACCACCCGGAGCGTGCCTTCGTAGCCTCCGCTCAGCAGGTTGCGGACCACGGCGCCGCCAGGTTTATGTACATTATTACTACCGCCGATGACGACGATACTTTCCGGTTGTAGCAGTTCTTTGTTTATCATGTATTTCTCTTCAGTTCTTCTATCATTTTGTCTATCATCAACAGTTCGCGGGGAATCTTGATGCCCTGCGGACAGTGGGGCTCACACTGGCCGCACTGTATGCAGTGGTCGGGCTGGCGGTCGCGGGGCACGACGCGGTCGAGCGAGATGAGGTACTGGCGGCGGTGCTTGCGATACTCCTTGTCGCCCACGCCCATGGGCAGCGAACCCTCGTTCTTACACTTGTTATAGTGTACGAAGATGGCCGGTATGTCGATGCCGTAGGGACAGGGCATGCAGTACTTGCAGTCGTTGCAGGGGATGTTCTTCAGACCGACAATCTTCTGCGCCACTTCGCCGTGCAGGTATTCCTGCTCGTTGTCGGTCAGCGGTTCCAAGGGGCAGTAGGTCAGCAGGTTGTCCTTCAGGTGCTCCATATAGGTCATACCGCTGAGCACGGTGAGCACGCCCTCCGGCGTACCGGCATAGCGGAAGGCCCACGAGGCTACCGACCGCTCGGGGTTCTTCTGCTTCAGTTCGGTCATCAGGTACTGCGGCAACTTCACCAGTCGCCCGCCGAGCAGCGGCTCCATGATGACGGCCGGAATGCCGCGCTTCTCAAGTTCGGCGTAGAGATAGCTGGCGTCTACGTTGCCGCTGTTGATCTCGTCGGCGAAGTTCCAGTCCAGATAGTTCAGCTCTATCTGCACGAAGTCCCAGTGGTACTCGTCCTGGCGCGCCATCATCTCGTCGAACACCGACTTCTGGCCGTGGAACGAGAAGCCCAGGTTGCGCATGCGGCCTGCCTTGCGCTCTGCCTGCAGGAAGTCCATGATGCCGTTGTCAACGTAGCGGCCGTTGAACTCGTCCATGCCGCCGCCGATGGCGTGCAGCAGGTAGTAGTCCAGATAGTCCACCTGCAGCTCCTTCATCGAGTTGCGGTACATCTCGATGGCCTTCTCCTTGGCCCAGTAGTCGCGGTTGAAGTTCGACAGCTTCGTGGCCACGAAGTATTCCGACCGCTTGTGGCGGCTCAGGGCGATGCCCGTGCAGCGCTCCGACTGCCCCATGCAGTAGACGGGGCTGGTGTCGAAGTAGTTCACGCCGTGCTCGATGGCATAGTCCACCTGGCGGTTAATCATCTCCTGGTCGAACTCCTGGTCGTTGTCTACCTTCGTCGGCAGGCGCATCATGCCGTAGCCCAGCAGCGACACCTTCTCCTTCGTCCTCGGGTTCTCGCGGTAGGTCATCTTCCCCACCGGCGGCTCCACCTGGTTCTTATACTCGTCGGCCACTTCCTGGCTCACCTTATCCTTGCAGCCTGCCACGACGGCAGCCGTGCCCACGGCCCCCGCGCCGAACAGCTTCAGGAAACTTCTTCTCGATATATTCTTACTCTCCATAAATCGAAAATTGAAAATCGTAAATAGAAAATAACTTAGATTTTCCTATGCACCTCATGCCCCTCAACGATAATCGCTGAGAACGGACGGGCCGGACAGACATACTCGCACGCACCGCAGCCGATGCAGGCCTCTTCGTTGACAGCGGGCACCCACGGCGACTCGTCGTCATCCTCACGGAGCGCCACCAGCTCAATGGCGCCCGTCGGACAGTGGCGTTCGCAGTTGCCGCAGTCGACGCCGTCGGTCACGGCCACGCAGTTCTTCTGGATAAACACGGCGTGACCAATCTGGATAGACGACTTCTCGGCCTGGTCAACCAACTTGATGGCCCCAGCCGGACATACCTCCGAGCAGCGCGTACACTCCGGACGGCAGTAGCCGCGCTCATACGACATCTCGGGCAGCATCAGGAGCATCAGGTCTGTCGTTGGCCGCAGCACGCCGTTCGGACACTCCGACACGCAGAGCTGACAGCCCGTACACCGCTTGGCGTAATAGTCGAACGACAGCGAGCCCGGCGGCGTCAGCGGCGTCTGCCGCTCAGGAGCCACCTTGTCCTCCAGTTCAGCCAGTCCGCCGTCCATCAGTTTCTCCTTCTTCTGGGCCATCGCGGCGGTAGTGGCCAGAGCGGTAGCAACGAGGAACGAGCGACGGGAGGCCTCCCCAAGCCCCTCCGAAGGAGGGGATGTCTGGTTAGATGAAGAGGCAGATAGAGGCTTATCAGGTATCTGAACATCCCCTCCTTTGGAGGGGCTTGGGGAGGCCTTATACTTCAGCGCCCCAAACTTACAGTTCTCGATGCAGTTGCCGCAGACCACGCAGCGCGAGTAGTCCACCGAATGGGTCTTATAGTCGATGCACGCCGCCTTGCAGTTCTTCGAGCACATTGAGCAGTTGCGGCACTTCTCCTCGTCGAACCGTATCTTCAGCCACGAGAAGCGCGCAAGGAACGACAATACCGTTCCCACCGGACAGATGGTATTGCAATACGTACGGCCGCCGCGCCACGCCAGCACAGCCAGCACTATCAGCGTCGCCAAGGCAATGATAAGCACCGGCAGCGACTTCATCCACACGTCAACCGTATAGAAGGCATAGCTGTCGGCCCGCTCGGCCAGGAAGCCCAGCACGTTGTTGCCCAGCATCCACAGCGGCTGCAGCACCATCGTCGCAATGCGACCGAAGGCACTGTAGGGCGCCAGCAGCTGGACGACGGAACCAACACCTAACACCCAACACCCAACACCCAGCACCAGCATGGGATAGCGCAGCCAGCGCACCTCCTTCGAATAGCTGTACTTGTTCTTCTTACGGCGCAGCCGCGCCAGCACGTCCTGAAGAATGCCCAACGGACAGATAACCGAACAATAGATGCGGCCGAAGACAAGCGTCAGCACGGCCAGCGCCACGATGACCACCACGTTCAGCGCCATCACCGCCGGCAGCAGCTGAATCTTCGCCATCCAGCCCAGCCACGTGTGCAGCGTTCCCGTAAAGTCAAGGAACAGCAGCGTGATGCCAACGAACATTACAGCAGCCAATACGATTCTGATTTTCCGTAGCATAAAATGTCTATTTATAGTTTTGTGTGCAAAGATAAACAAAATTCCCCGAAACTCAAAACAATATCGGGATTTTTATTTTTCCTACTGTATTGTCAATCGCAGGAAACAACCTACACTCCCGACACTTCCTGCACCTGTTGAACTTTCTTAGGTGTAGGAAGTGTAGGGAGTGTAGGATATAAAGTGCGAATGGCAACTATAATAGCAAAAGTGGCCGAAAGAATCGGCAAAAACGTGCTCTCTGCCAACCTCTGGAGGCGGGAACCGACACCTGAACCGACACTTTGGCAAAAGGCGGCGGGTTTTGTTCGTAACCCGCCGCCTTTTACCATGAAGTCAACCCTGTTCTTGATTCTATTGTTTCTTTAACAATATAGTCTTTACGAGCGTGGTCACATCATCATAATCTATGTCACCGTCGCCATCAACATCGGCATTCTCAACATGTAAGTCACCTTGAATCCCAATGACTTTGCGTACCAGTAGAGTAACGTCAACAATGTTCTTCAGACCATCATTATTCACGTCTCCGTTAGCGTCGCCACCTATAACATTGTATTTCGTAAAACCACGGAACCGTACACCATCAGAGTAGCTAACGTAGAGTACATCGCTAACAATGTCAGCAGTAGCCGAATAGTTGACTTTAGTACCGTCATAGGACGCAGTACCCCTTTCAGCGAAAACGCTACTAATAACATATTTATCAGGCAACCCCGTCTCTATGGTGAGCGTCCCACCGTCAGTCATATTGAGAGTCCGTGAAGGCACAACCCATGTTGTGTCGCCACGTTCGCCATTGGTTATTATTACACGGGCAGGAATGTCACCATCATAATGAAGAGTTTGCATAAATAGTTCGTCTTCTGTCGACACATTAATTACTTCGTCTCCACATAAAAGACGAACAGTTACATCCATGTTTGTGCGTACAAGGCCATAGGCTTTCGCGTCTTCGCCGGAAGCATCACAAACGAACTGCCCCACATCGAAGTAAGGTGCATTTTCAATCATCTGAAAGTTTGCTCCTTCCAAGACAAAATCACATGACGATAATGAGCCAAACAAAGAGAAATCACTAATGTAATTGAACGCAACATTAATCGTCAGTTTTTTGGCTGACGAGTAAAACAGGTCATTGATGCCTTTTAGATTGTTGTTGCTCAGATCCACCCATTCCAGCGAGTCAAGAACAGCAAGCGGCTGCAAGTCTTCCACCATGTTACCGCTTAAATCCAGAGAGCGCAACTTCGATAGTAACACAAGGTCGCGTATGTCTGTAATTCCTCGCCTTGAGAGGTCAAGCCAGGTAATGGTGTCCAACTGGGCAAAGCTGATAGGTGAAACTTTATCAATGTTTAGATGTTGGCGTATACCTGCTTCAACATTCGGAGAAATGAAGTTCAGTTCCTGGCCTTGAGCATTTGAAGCCACGAATAGGCAACATACAAATATGATAGTCAATTTATTCCTCATTTCTTTTACTGTTTTACGAAAGTTAATTTGTTTGCAAGTCTATTCAAATCCCAATAGGTGTCAGACTGTAATTCTACTGTCATTGTAAGAGGTTCTTTACTTAGCTGAGAGAAATGCTGCATCTTCACGAAGTCATTATTGAGGAGGGGGACATAGGTGACACGCTTGTTAGCCCAAGTAATTGCCATCCATGCTTCTGTTGGTGTATAATTAGTGTTATATTTACCAGGGAATTCCACATTCTTAATAGTTATCCCGTCTGGATCATACACCTTTTCATAAGTCGTGCTATTGACTTTCAAGCCACTCTGTGCAGGGGTACTCAGTACAATGTTAATAGACGAAATTTGAGAATTCACGTCTTTCCCATGAAAATATTCGACACTCTTATCATCGGTAGTGTACTTTCGGACTTTAATCTTATATTCACCTTTTCCAGAAACTAATCTTTCCCATACATATCTACCTGAATATGAGTTTCCAAGTCTTTCAACAGCTGAAGCCATGGCTTCACCTACCTCAAAGTAGGTTTTATAGACTTCAAAGACAGGGTCGTAAATCTTCTCATCGTTCAACTTCTTGGAGAATTTTAGCACTTGCTTTGCTAATTCAAAGAACCTATGGCTATCATCAGCCTGAGAAGCATTCACTACTCCCATTACATCTTTTGCGTCATTATATAGTTCCTGCATCTTACTATGAAGTTTGTAGGTAGTTGTTTCCTTGAATGTGCCCGTGTACTTCTTCACCGCTTTATCCATGTCACTGAAGAAACAGTTCAATAGCAAACCAGCAGACCTGAAAGCGACATCGGCCTCATCTTGAATTAATTCACTAAAATCAGTATGACCGTCTTCGAAGTTCTTCAACCATAGTTCGAAGTTCTTGTCTGTAACACTTTCCCATGCAAGCTTAAATGGATCGCCCCATGCGGCAAATGACTTGAAGATCCTCATAACTTCGGCGTAACCTGCCATGTAATTCTTGAAACCATTAACAACAGCCACCTCCATTTCGTAAGGATTAAATTTTACTGTCATCAGGTTTTCGCCCACCACTTTCATCTGCTCTTCTCCGTCTTTTTGAGAATAGACACACACGTAATAGTCTTCGTTCTCATTCCGTTTTGGCAGGTCAATAACATCCAATATCAGTGGAGACTTATACTCATTTTTATCAAATCGCACATGTGCATTGGCAGAAGTTACAAATGAAGGTTCGTATGATACGGCGTCAGGATTGATCATGAAATATGTCAACGAAAGTTCTCCGTTCTTCTGTTTCTCAAACATCTCATACGCCTTCTTGCTCATCACCTTCACAATAATGTTGCCTGACCACGGCCTATATTCCGACTTGTTCTTCACTCCCAGTTCCCAGCCGTTGGGGGTAAGGTGGATCCTATCCCACATTAGTATATCGTAATCATTATTATCTGTAAGGAATCCGTCTTCACCGTCCTCTGTGCAGTCGAAATAATAGGTATTGTTACTTGTGTTTTCATTTACTATCAGTGTAATCAACTGGGAACTCAACCCACCGTCATGGTATCCTACGCCAATAGACAACTCCGTTCCGTAAGGCACATCTTCAATTCTGAAATGACCGTAGTTCTCCTTCTTGAAAGGATAATCAGTGTCAGAAGCCTTTTGTCCATTTATGTAAACATCGTAACGGCCAACAAACCATTCATAGGTAATAGGATTCCCATTGATTTTCAAAGCCCCATGGATTCGGCCTCGCTTAACTGTCTCTGCAGCCTTATCTACGGTGACACTAATATCTTCGGAGCGCACCTTCTGAATATTCCCGTCAGCATCGGTGTACTTGCCTTCAACATAGTAGGTGTATGATCCTGGAGCCGGTGTGTCGGTAGCCTTCAGGTTAGCAGGGTATTCAGTACTGTTTACGTCATTTGCCTTATGATTCTTTCCGCTCGGATATTGTCTGACTAAGGTGTACGTGAATCCGTTCGGAATGGAAGTGAAGTTCATTGTTACTACACCGTTCTCAACAATGGCATTAGCCACTATTACGGGGTCAATCACCGCTGTTTTGGTGAAAGCGTAGTCAGTTGGAGAACTCCAGAATCCTGCCGAATTGCTATATTGTACATGGAGAGTGTGCTGGCCGTCCGACAACTTACGAGCATCAAACGAATACGACTGTTTGTAATCATTCTTAGGATTGGCTATATGTTCAATCTTTGGATCCTCGTTATCGAACCAATAAGCCTGTTTTGTCACCGTCAAATCTTCAGGGTTTTCAGTATAGTATTTCGACTTGACGATAATTGGTGTCATCGTCACAGCACTGGCAGTATGCTGGCTGTTGCTTACGGAACGGCAATAGAGTCGATGGTAGCCTGGAGAGACATTGCCTAAGTCGAGGTCGTTGACGAAGAGATAGTCTTGCCCGTCAGAGGCAAGGCTGCCGCTGATGGTCTTGGCGTTGGCATAGTCATCGTCAATCCAGTACTCAAGTTGCGTGGCCTTGCCAGCAGAGAGCTTGAGGACGGGGGATGAATAGACGGCACTTGGTTTCCCTGCTATGATGATTCGCATATTTAGCATATGGAATCCGAAGGGAAAGTTAGTGCTGTTGCGCAAATCGAGGCTTAGTTCCTGCTCTGCATCAGATGTTGCGATAGTTGTTGTATTCCTTAAGTCAAAGTGGTCATCAAACCAATACTCTAAAGTCTGCGCCATCGCTTGAACGGGCAACAGACAGAGCAGGCAAGCAACTATATAAATGAATGTTTTCCTACTCATAACATTTTCGTTTTTTATTCTCCTGCCTTGACACGAATTTTAACTTTGAGCTTACCCGAGGCATCAGTCTGCTCATCCACACGCTTGGCAACGATGTAAGGAACAGGAGCGAGCTGTTTGTCAAAGTCTATGCCGTCTGCATATACACCTACTTGGCTCTCGTATTGTTTGTAGTCATCTTTAAAGTGATAATTGGAGCTGGGTGTAACTCCTTGGTCTTTAATAAACAAATCTTCGTTGTTGGCATTAATTACTAGTGGAATATCCCCCCAAGTACCACCAACTACTAGATTGTTATATCCTTGACTATTAGACCCTCTCAATACTCTTGTCGTCAAAATGATATTATTCGATATAGTTGAATTATTAACATGATCAAATGCATATCCTGGATCAGCAAAAGCATAATAATAACCATCTCTATCCATAATGATGTTGTTGTTTATTGTTCCACTGCCTATATTGAATAGCTTATCAGATATGTTATTATAAATATATACGTCAGAATTACCAAAAAGAGATCTTCTCCTTATATAGTTCTGATTGATGGTAATCCTTTGGCAAAGACTGTTTTTAACATTGACATTAGTAAAATTACAGTATTTAATAAATAAGTCATTTACGACTCCTCCTTCACCAACAATTATTTCACCTGTTATATAACAGCCTAGAACAGCACTACCACTACTGCCTTCGTTGAAAAACAGGTTGCCAGATATGGTGGTCACACCATCAACATTGCCACTTTTCACATAATGTCCAATACCAATGATTGTCAGCTTTTTGGTAATCTTCACTTCATCACTAATTGCGAATCCGCCTCCTGGCAGATAGATGACGCTGTTAGGGTCAGCTCCTTCGATAGCTTCTTGAAGTGTTCGGAAAATGGTGGTTGCGCCAGAAGATGACACTACAGATATTTGCTGGGCTTGAGCACACACTGTTGCCACTACGGCAACAAATAAAGTAATAAATGCTTTTTTCATACTCTTAAAAATATTAAGTTTTACGCTATTGATTCACGAAAGTTAAACGTTTCCCTCCACGAGTGGGCTAACTAAGCGACGGTGCAAAGATACAAAAAAATCTCCGATACTCAAAAGAATATCGGAGAATTATTTGGCTTACCTTAAAAAGATTCACATATTTTGCTCCAAGAAATCAACCAGATATCATTCATAATCTCTTCTTTTTTTATTGACGTTAATCGGTGTACTGTCAGGGAATGCTGTGCTGTAGGCTGCGTCGAGGGCTTTCAGACGGACTTTCCAGAAACTGATGCCCGTCTTGACGGCAACGACGGCCCGCAGGAGCTCGCGGTGCTTGCGCGGATAGAGACTGGGCAGAGGCAGCTCGTTCCAGCCTTCCTGCTCAGAGAGGTGGCAGACCTGCCAGACGAAATCGTCGGTGGCCTCAGCCGGGAACCACGACTTCAGCACGTTGCGGATGCAGAAGCGCCTGCACTGCCCCCTGAGGAGCTGCCTCGTGGGCTCCAGCATGCGCCAGAGCTGCACGAAGCATTCTTGGGTGTTAGCGATTGTAATCATAGTTACAGAAATCGAAAATGACCAAAATGACCTTGACCAAATGACCGCGCACGCGTTACAACTTACGGTAGTTCCCGTCCTCTTCCAGCACTGCCAGCCCCTGCTTGCGCCAGTTCTTCAGCATCTGGCGCACGGTGTTGCGGGTCACGCCGGCACCCTTCACCGCCACGCTTTGCTGCATAGCCTGCTCTGTCGTGAACTGTATGTCAAGCCGCTCGAAGATGGAGTCGTTCTTGGTGAGAGAGTAACAAGGGCGAAGCTCACCCTTGGAGTCCTTGTATTCAACGAGGGAAAAATTTCCCCCGTTAACCTTCATCCATGCTGGCTCCATTTTACGGATGGCCTTCAGCACGTCATTGTGAGGTTTACCCGTCAGCTCGGCAATCTCGAGCGACGTCATTGTCTGTTCTCTCAAATTCAAATTTGTTCTCATAGTTCTGTGTGTGTTTAAATAATGATTAATAAAATAGGTTACATCTCACAATTCTCCCCCTGAGGGGAATTTCTGCAGTGTGAATTCTCCCCCTGTCAGGGGAATTTGTCTGCAGTGTGAATTCTCCCCCTGAGTCAGGGGGAGCAAGAGGGGGTCTGAACAAGTTGATCTGCCCCGCGTTCAGACCTCCCCTAACCCCTTCTGACTCAGGAGGGGAATTTGGGGCGGGGCGATTCCTCCCCTGAGTCAGGGGAGGTTAGGAGGGGTCTGAACAAGGTCAAGAAACATACTTCAAAGGCTAGGACTCCTGAACCATAAATCCACACAAAATCAGACACGGAATCGCTTGTCAAAGAAAGATTTGTGTGCAATGCGTGAAGATTTAGGGTCCCAAGTCTTCTGACAGTAAAAACCCCTGCGAGGCTTCGCAGCCGGCAGGGGATAAATAATAACCTAAAACTTTGGAAAGATATAAATCGTTATACTAATCGCCATTGATAACGGTTTTCTGTGGGGGGGGAATCGTCCGTCACTCCGTCAGCAGCTGGATCAGCAGCGTCAGGTCCTGAATGTCCACCTCGCCGTCGCCGTTCAGATTGGCCGACTCAAGCGAGAAGGGCGTGGGGTCGAGACCGAGGATGTAGTCGCGCAGGCAGTCGACGTCCTGAGCGTTCACCTCGCCGTCGCCGTTAGCGTCGCCGGGGATATCTACGCCGGGGTAGTCGTCGCCCCAGATCGTCTTCACATTCCAGTGTTTGGCCTTTGCTGCCGCCACCTGCACGGTGGTTATCTCGTTGCCGTCGGTACCGTCAGTAACGTAAAATTTGCCGTTCGTCACTTCAAGCAAGCTGTTAACGAGTTTGGCCATACCTGCCCCCCGAATCTGGTTGTAAGTGATAATCAGCTCTGTCAGCGCCGTGTTCTTCGACACGTCAAGGGAAGTCAGTTGGTTACTGTAGCAATACAGCCATGTCAGTGCCGTGTTCTTCGACACGTCAAGGGTGGCCAGCTTGTTGTTGAAGCAATCCAGCCCTACCAGCGCCGTGTTCTTCGACACGTCAAGGGATGTCAGCTGGTTGCTGCTGCAAGACAGGAGCCCCAGTGCCGTGTTCTTCGACACGTCAAGGGCGGTCAGCTGGTTGACGTCGCAATTCAGCCATGTCAGCGCCGTGAAGTACTCGATTCCCTTGAGGCTGGCGATGCTCTTTCCAGAAACATCAATTTCCTTCACCGCCGCAATCTCATCGTCGCTGAGGTACGTGTCCTTGTCCGTGTCGCAGTTACTGCTGACGTATGTGCGGAAGTTCTCGTCGGGGAAGTTCGTCGCGTCGATGGCGATGCCGGGGTCTACTCCGGGGTAGTCGAAGCCATTGCTTGTAAGAACACTCCAACCCCTCTTCTTTGCTGCCGCCACCTGCACGGTGGTTATCTCGTTGCCTTCAGTGCCGTCAGTATTATAAACGTAAAATTTGCCGTTCGTCACTTCAAGCAAGCTGTTAACGAGTTTGGCCATACCTGCCCCCTGAATCTGGTTGTTGTAGCAACGCAGATCTGTCAGCGCCGTGTTCTTCGACACGTCAAGGGTGGTCAGCTGGTTGCCGAGGCAAGACAACGTTGTCAGCGCCGTGTTTTTCGACACGTCAAGGGAAGTCAGCTGGTTGTTGGAGCAATACAGCTCTGTCAGCGCCGTGTTATTCGACATGTCAAGGGAAGTCAGCTGGTTGTTGAAGCAAATCAGAGATGTCAGCGCCGTGCAGCCCGACACGTCAAGGGAAGTCAGCAGGTTGTCTTGGCAATTCAGATATGTCAGCGCCGTGTTCTTCGACACGTCGAGGGAAGTCAGCAGGGCTGCACTATACGGACTGCCGCCGCAATTCAGTGTTGTCAGCGCCGTGTTCTTCGACACGTCAAGGGAGATCAGCGGGTTGTCGTGGCAAGACAGATATGTCAGCGCCGTGTTATTCGACAGGTCAAGGGAAGTCAGCTGGTTGAAGTAGCAATCCAGCCTTGTCAGCGCCGTGTTCTTCGACAGGTCAAGGGAAGTCAGTTGGTTGCCGATGCAATACAGCACTGTCAGCGCCGTGCAGCCCGACACGTCAAGGGAAGTCAGCTGGTTGTGGTCGCACTCCAGCCGTGTCAGCGCCGTGAAGTACTCGATTCCCTTGAGGCTACTGATACTTTTCTTTAAAACATTAATTACCGTCACGTTCGCAATCTCTGCCGGTGTAAGGCATCCGTCCTCGCCATACGACTGCTCCAGCAGCCAATTGCGGAAGTTCTCATCGGGGAAGTTCGATGCGTCGATGTCGATAGGGGCACAAATGGTTACGGTTTGGCCCTTCACCACATTGCTATTTTCATCGACAACGCTGCCAGATGATACCTTGGCACCCTTGGGCTCAACTAACCTCAATCCGTCTTTAAATCTAAATGAAAGAGATGAGACACCAGAGATGGAACCCAAAGTTCCGTATGCCGACAACACGGTGGCAGCATCAGAAATAGTGACACTCAAATACTGACCTGTAACGCCGTAACCTTGACTATTGGCGTTAATATGGCAGCCTCCGTTGATTGTCAGAGTGGCTCTTGCGTCGCCGAGTATGCCCTGCTGCTTAGCATCAATGTCGAGGCTTCCCGAGCCAGTGATGGTGGCATTGGCAGTCACTTTAATGCCGGCATAGTCGCCCTTAATCGAGTTTGAACCCACAAGGGTAAGCGTCAGGCCGCTCTGGCCAAGGGTCATGCCCTGCGCTGTTTTACCAGTAACGTCGATGCTGACGCCGTCCAACGTCAGGTTAGTACCGTCGAAGGTAATCGTGCCCTGCTTTACACCGGGAAGGTCAGAGAGTGAATTTTTGTTGTCGTCAGTCACCTGCACACCGCAGATGTAAAGGCCGTAGTCAGCTGCCCGCGCGCCGACGGCGAAAACGACTAACAGTGCCGCGAGGCACGCGATGCGGCGGAGGCCGCTTCCCAGCTGCGAGCCGCCGGCGGCGGCAGTGGTGGATAGTTGATTTTTGATATTCATAGTTCGTTGGTTTTAGTTATTCATTATTCTGAAGTTTTAGCTATTCGTCTTTCTGCCTGCAAATATACGATTATTTCTGCACACTACAAAGAAAAAATGCGAAAAAAAAATTGCGCCCCTGCATTGAAAAATTTTAAAATCAATTTTCGCTTTAATTTTGAGGGCGAAGCCCGACCACAGTGGACGATTCACTTCTTCAGACCTCCCCTAGCCCCTCCTGACTCAGGAGGGGAATCCACGGCGGGGGTTTCCCTCCCCTGAGTCAGGGGAGGTTAGGAGGGGTCTGAACAAGGTCAAGAAACGTCTGAACAATGAACGATTCGCTTCTTCAGACCTCCCCTAGCCCCTCCTGACTCAGGAGGGGAATTTGGGACGGAGGTTAGGAGGGGTCTGAACAAGGTAAGGAAACATACTTCTTAGGCAAGGAACCTAATTAACTGAACACGAAGGCACGAAGAATAATGCTCAGTACCCGAAAAGGTCCCTATCTATGTTGCCAGTTAACATTTTCGAATCTCTATCGTTGGTCGTTTCCGAGAAAAGATGTACCTTTGCAGTCGTTATGAACCAGACAGAAGAAGAGCATATAGAGGTTTTCGAGGGACTGGGCGAAGAAGACAGCTCCTGTTTTATGGCGGGGGATCCTTCATGGAGAGGTGTTGCGGAAGAGTTGGAGGAACTGCAGTACCTGAGAGGAGCACAGTTTGTCAAACAGCTGAAACTTATAGTCTACTATGGCGATTTCCATCCCATCGAGGGCGAGGTCAACATCTTCAGTGCACTGAGCAAGCAGAGTTCCGACTATGACAATCTGCTCAATGCGGCACGCAAGGCCGTAGAACATGGATATCGAGTCTATATATTACCTAACCCCAAGGGCATCAAGACGGCAGATTTCATTTTCGAGCAGAAGGGAAATTACAAACTTTATGAGCTGAAGACCCCGACGGGCAAATCGTCTGTAGGTACAAGACTGACAGACTCCTTGGGACAAAGCAACAGAGTACTGCTAAATATGCCACCGAACTACAACACCCGTTTGCTGGCGGCAGATATAAAAAAGTATTTTGAGACAAATGCTGAAGCTGTCGAGGTCTTGATTTTCAAGGGCAAGAAATCCATTTCCATTGACAGATTTGTTGCAAACCATCCTTCATTTTACCGACTCATCAAAAAGAGATATGAAAAATAAAAGCTACCCGAAGATAGCTTTTAAATGGAGTAGTGTCGATAAAGGCTTGCTCCCCTCGGAATTACCGGATAGTCATTTCTGACGCTGCAAAATTAGGAAAAGTTTCTGTAACTTCCAAGTTTTTATGAAACTTTTTATCAATTATTTGCCAAAACGTATCAATCGGTCGCCATTATAGGCGTAAAATCACAGCCCGACGTTCAGCCCCCTACCCCAAGGGAAACTTACAAGGAACCATAAATCCACGCAAAATCCAACGGAAATCTACAGTCCGTTATTCATTTTTGTGCAAGATTCAATGCCGATTTACGGTTCGTTCGAGCCACTACCCGAATCGAAATTTCGATTGGGGTAAATTTTAAAATCAATTTTCGTTTTAATTTTGAGGGCGAAGCCCGACCACAATGGATGATGCGCTTCTTCAGACCTCCCCTAGCCCCTCCTGACAGGAGGGGAATTTCGGGGCCGGGGGAACTGACAAAGTATATAGGCGCGACAGAGCTTCGTGGTCATTTGGTCATGGTCATTTTGGTCAAAATCGATTTCGGAAATGCGGTTATTTGCTCACTATATATAAATATTTTAATATTTATATTATAGTGGCGATTATGACACTGTCAGTTTCCGATTTTGACAAATGACCAAATGACCAAATGACCGCAGCACCCCGGTTTGTGCATGCAAAAAGAAAAAACGAAAATTTCTTCCGAAGTATTCGTAAACCGCAATGAGAATGTCGTACCTTTGTACCTGTAAACATGTTCGTACAGGAATGACTAACCAGGGCAACTTAGCACGGCTAATCCGGCCAATTTGCACGACTAACTTGCACAGTTGAGATTTGAGAATTGAGATTTAGTATTAACCTTTTAAAACCGTTAAAAACACTATGGCAGTAAAAAACACTATTCCAATGCTTGTAGACATCTACAAGAACCGTAACACCGCTTCGAAGACCTACGGCCAGTACTACGGCCGCGTGTTCTCCCGCGACGGACTGAACCTGAAGGGCTTCGCCAAGCACCTGTCGCACCACGGCAAGCTGGCTACCTACGAGATGATGGTCCTGGTGCTGCAGAACGTCGTCGACTGCATGAAGGAGCTGTTGCTCGAGGGCGTGCCCGTGAAGCTCGACGGACTGGGCACGTTCAGCGCCGGCATCGAGAGCTCGCCTGCAGCCTCGGTAGAGAGCTACCGCACCGACGAGCACATCAAGGGCATCCGCATCAACTTCCGCCCTGAGGGCGCAGGCGACGAAGAAGACAAGCTGACGAAGAAGGCTCTGCTGGACCAGGCCACCTTCCAGCTGAACGACTACGTGGAGATCATGCAGAGCGACAAGACCGACAAGCACGGCAATCCGCTGACCTACCAGAAGCGCACGAAGATCAGCCAGCAGGGGCTGGTGCCGGAGGAACCGTAAGCCCCCTCCATCCTCCCCCCGGAGGGGGAGGCTATTTTGGAGGCATCGGGAGTTATTGGGAGTTAGCGGGAGTTATCAGAATTCTCCCCCTAAGATAGGGGGAGTTAGAGGGGGTCTGAACCCGCGGCCGGTCTGCTTCTTCAGACCTCCCCTAGCCCCTCCTGACTCAGGAGGGGAATTGCCCGATAACTCCCGATAACTCCCGATAACTCCCGACAACTCCCGATAACTCCCATTAACTCCTTCCAAAAAAACATGAAAAACAAGCGACTGATTGAGATGGCGGTGAAGGTTGTAGTAGCCGCACTCACGGCATTCCTGACGGCACTGGGGACGACCTCGTGCATGGGCTTCGGCCCGCTCTTCTGACGAACTAAAAAGCCTGCCTGTTCAATGGGGAACGGGCAGGTTTTTTTATGTAGCGAAGGGGGGAATGGCCCTTGGCTGTTACGGCGCGAAGACCGTGATCTCGCCCGAGCCGTAGCAGCGGTGATGCCACTCGTCGTAGACGACGCAGAACTGGCCGGGGGCCACTCCGTGGATGGGGGCGTCGGCACGGACGGTGTAGCAGCCGGGGGCGGTAGGCGTGAGCCGGGCAGGCAGGTACTGCGGCGTGTGGCGTATCTTGATGGTGATGCGCTCAGGGGGCAGCTGGCCGTTGATGCTGTGGAAGTCGTGGATGGGGAACTCCTGCTTGTAGGCTGTCTGCGGGTCGTAGCCGTGGCTGACGTAGAGGATGTTCCGGGCGACGTCCTTCTTGACGACAAACCAGGGTCCGCCGCCGAAGCCCATGCCCTTGCGCTGGCCGATGGTGTGGAACCAGAGCCCGCGGTGCTCGCCGATGCGGCGACCGGTCTCGAGCTCGATGACGTCGCCGGGCTGCTCGCCAAGGTAGCGGCGTATGTAGTCGTTGTAGTTGATTTTACCCAGGAAGCAGATGCCCTGCGAGTCCTTCCGGCGTGCGCTGACCAGGTGCTCGCGCTCGGCTATCAGCCGCACCTCGTCCTTCACGTAGTGGCCGATGGGGAACAGTGCTTTCTCGAGCTGCCAGTCGTAGATCTGTGCCAGGAAGTCGGTCTGGTCCTTCACGGGGTCGGGGGAGGTGCAGAGCCAGAAGACCCCCTCTGACTCCCCCTGTTTAGGGGGAGAACTCAAAGCCTCCCCTAAACAGGGGAGGTGGGAGGGGTCTTTCTCCTTCTGCGCATAATGCCCGGTGGCGATGAGGTCGTAGTCGTGGCCGCGCTTCTCGTGGAAGGCACCGAACTTGATGAGACGGTTGCACATCACGTCGGGGTTGGGCGTCAGCCCTGCGCGTACCTTATCTATCGTATAGCGCGTCACCTGGTCCCAGTACTCGCGGTGGCAGTCGACCACCTCGAGCCGGCAGCCGTACTTCGCGGCGACGGCCGTGGCCATCTCGAGGTCCTCCTCGCTGGAGCAGTCCCACTTCTCTTCTTCCTCGGGCCCTATCTTGATGTAGAAGCAGTCGGGATGGAGGCCTATGCGAGCGAACTCGTAAACCACTACTGAGCTGTCGACGCCGCCTGAGAGCAGCACGGCAATGCGCTTTCCTTCCAATTCTTCAGTGTTCATGGGTGCAAAGGTACGAACATTAACAGGAAACACGGCGCAGGAAACCTTAATTGTTGTTAAAGTTTCAGCCGTTTCCATTGTCATTCCAAAACAAAAGCATATCTTTGCGCTATCAAAATGATATCATGCAAAGATAAAAAGGTAAAAAAGTAAAAAGGTAAAAAAGTAAAAAAGTAAAAAGGTAAAAAAGTAAAAAAGAATTATGGAAACGAAAGAGTATCAATTCAATGGAACTGTATTGAACGGCTTCTTGATGTTGTTTGTGAATATCGCTGTGCTGGTATTCTCAATTTTCATGATTGTGAACAGCATCATCGTGTTGGATGCCTCTAACGGAAGTTTCGTCGTCTGGCAGTTGTGCGGCAG
>JAEEGJ010007596.1_pt1 | contig 30898 bp, 23 predicted proteins | sample 8958761 | NCBI WGS metagenome assembly JAEEGJ01 (sample SAMN16246546, study PRJNA631951) | gut metagenome | biome: gut microbiome; feature: rumen; material: RS-attached | host: Bos | place: Iran: Karaj | collected 2018-10
AAAAAAACGCCGAACCTGACAGGGTATACTTACCCCGTCAGAATCCGACGGTTATCCATCACGAACGGAATATTCAGATTTTCCAACAAAAAAAGCGCAACTATCCTCTACGATGCGATGCGATGCGATGCGATGCGATGCGATGCGATGCGATGCGATGCGATGCGATGCGAAATCGTAGACTACCTGCGTCATACCTGTCAAGCCCCTTTCTGAGAAATTAATATATTTTTTAATAAATTATCACCAGATAAAAAATAGTTTATCATATTTTTGTCATGTGAATCAACAAACCTAATTCTGCCATAGCATATCGTGCTAAATGCTATCAATTCTTAAGGCAACCTATAGGTATAACATATACCCCATCTTCTCTTTTGTACCCATATTCAGTAGCTGTGATTATAAGTTTTAGGTCGGGAAGTCTTAAAGGAACCTGTTTCTCTTTCTCATTGTACTCAGTGATTAGCCTCTCTATCTCACATAAATGCTCTGCGCCCATATCTATTTCCTTGCTTCCAAACTTAAACTCTATAAGCGCGTACCTGCCATCTTTCAAATGAAGTACCGCATCTGCTTCCAAACCATATCTGTCATGATAATATGAAACCTCTCCATTCATTCCTGAGGAATATATCTTAAGGTCACGGATACATAATGATTCAAAAAGAAATCCCAGCGTCTTAAAATCAGTGTTGAAGTACTCAGGAGACAAGCCCAGTGCTGCAACCGCTATAGACGGGTCTATAAGATTACGTTTATTTCCGGCTCTTATTGCTTCTTTTGATCTGATTGCCGGGCACCAGGCAGGGAGTTCATCTATTATGTATAGGTCTTCCAGATCATGGAAGTATTCATAAAACGTTGGCTTAGACATTTCCGACGATGAAGATGTATCTGCAATAATGGTCTTAGCTTCTGCCAGTGTGCATATATTCCTTGAGTAGGATCTTAGCAAACGCTCCGCCCATAACGGATTTCTTTTGACGTGGCTTATATTGGAGATATCTACGTGGCATGTCTGGTAAAAAAGATCTGAGGCTATTGAGAGGGCTGCTTCCTTATTCTCAATATCAATGCTCTGAGGCCAGCCACCACGGCATATTGCATAGATCAGGTCATCAATGCTTAGTTTTGATTCTTCCCATTCAACAGGCTTTCCATCAAAAAGATCCATCAGCGAAACACTGCCAGTTGACTCGCCGCTTTCATACAGACTCATGGGATACATTTTAAGCGTAGAAATTCGCAGTGTTCCCGTATGTGCAGTTTCAACCTTCTGAGAAGAGGAACCTGTCAGGATATACTGGCCTTTCAAACCAGTATCATCAATATCCTTTCTTATTGTTCCCCATATCTTAGGGGCATCCTGCCATTCATCAAATAGTCGGGGCTTGTCTCCAATAAGCAGTTTTGAAGGCATGTTCTCCGCAACTGATAAATATTTTTCCCTGTTATCTTCATCCTGAAACTCAATGTAACTCTTGGCAAAATGCTTCCCTGTTGTGGTCTTTCCACACCCTTTGGGTCCCACTATAAGTGCCGCTCCAAATGCTTCAAGTTTAAGTTTCAGTGCCGAATCTGTTATTCTCTCACGATATTTGCTACCTTTGCCAGTCACAGTTTGTACTTCCTCTCATTCTAATACTATAAGAATAGTATAATCCACTTAACAGATTTGAGCAATTTCATTTAACAGATTTGTGCTGGGCAATTTAACGAATATGTGATGTTTTACTTTGTAAAGCTCACGTAAATCTTAATAATAGTGTTTTAGTTTTCTTCTATTTCCTTTGCAATAGATACATGATTCCATCTGACGTTTGCTAAACATAATCTTTGCTTTAGGGCTAAGTTCATACCGTTTGCCACACCTACTACATTTCCACCAAACCTTTTCTTGAGAATAATCTGCAATATCATACGGCGAGCAAATGAGATAATTGCTGATATAGTCCCACTCATCTAGCATGTCAGGATACTTATTGGCGAAGGAATTATATCCCTTTAGGAATCGTCCCTTATTACAGTAGGGACAGGAATCATCATCAATAGCTCTCTCAGCAATAGAATAATAGTAGTCTCCATGGCAGGTTGGACATCTCCATCGTGCCAACAGTTTAGAATCTTTTGTTACAGATTCAACCTTCCTTTCATTCAAGGGACTCCATTCTTTAGCAAGCTCTGGATTAGTAACATCAAGGGAGTTATAGCCGCTTAGGAGTCGCCCTTCATTACAGTAGGGACAAGAATCATCAGCAACAGCTCTATCTGAAATAGAGGCATGATATTCGCCATTACATACAGGACATCTCCATAGTACTGATAGCTTGAAATCCTTTTTCACAGAGTTTGGTGTCCTTTCATTCAGTGGGCTCCATTCTTTTGCAAGCTCGGGATCGGTATCTAATAACGAATTATAACCTTCCTTAACCCTTCGTCCATTGCAAAAAGGACAAGAATCATCACCAACACGTCTTTGGGCCACAATATAGTTATAATCGCCACGACATACAGGGCATCTCCATAACACTGGGTATTTATAATTTCTTGTTACAGACGCCGGGGACTTATCATTCAGTGGGCTCCATTCCTTCACAAGTTCAGGATCCGTATCTAAAAGTGAGTTATATCCTTGTAATACCTTATCCTTGTAACAGAATGGGCAGGCCTTATCGCCGACAGTTCTATCTGAAATAGAAGCATGATATTCGCCATTACATACAGGACATCTCCATAGTACTGATAACCTAAAATCCTTAGTTACAGTGTTTGGTTTCCTTTCATTTAGCGGACTCCATTCTTTTGCAAGCTCGGGATCGGTATCTAATAACGAATTATAACCATCCTTGACCCTTCGCCCATTACAAAAAGGACAAGCATCATCACCTACACTTCTATCAAAAACACTGGATTTGTAATCCTCATTACAAGATGGGCATCTCCAAAAAACAGATATCTTTGAGTCTTTTGTTACGGTATCCGATTTTCTGTTGTTTAATGGGCTCCATTCCTTGGCGAGATCGGGATCAGTATCATCAAGTGAATTTGTTCCCGGAATGACAATGGTATTGTTACATATAGGACAGTCTCTATTAATTTTTATTCGATATGCTACCGATCTTTGAAACTCATGCCCGGAGGCTTTGCATTTCCACCATATCTCTTCATTACAGGAAGTTATGCAGATTTCATCTGGCTGAGTCCCATTTTTTTCTACATCGAATTCCTCGGCTAAATCAGGATGTTGCGATTTGAGATCATTTTCTCCTGGCATGAGGAGCATGTTTTCACAATATGGACAGAAAAATCTTTTCGATGCAGAATATGCGGATATCCTGTTTGGAAACTGGTGCCCTTTATCACACTTCCAATAGCAAATATCTCTGGAGTTTGGGCCTAATAAACGGAATGGGCGAGTATTTTTTTCGGAATCATAGTATTGTTCGAATTCGGGGAAAATATCAATAATCCTGCGTCCACGGTTGTGATCATGACAGATGGGACAGGTTCCAAGTCCCAAGGCCCTTTGCCCAAAATTCATTTTCCATTTATGTGATGGATTATTTCTGCATATCCATTTCACCTGATGATTGCTTTTCTCTGATACATTAAAAGGATCTATTTTGTTTGAAGGATCATACTCATCCATAAGTTCCGGATGAAGAGCTGCAAAACTCTTGCTCCGCATAACCTTTTTACCAGAGCAATATGAGCATCCCTTGGACGAAGCATCCATTGACCTTATCATACAGCTCATGGACGAGGTAAACGTATTTCCACATGTCGGACAATCCCACTTCAGAGGAGTATTTGAGCTAATCCCATAAATAAGCTCATCAAATGCAGTAATGTTTGACTTACTGTACATCTTTGCAAGCTCAGGATATTTTTCTGAATATGATTCTGATATACCCTTTCCAGCGCAGACTGGGCAAGGTTTTATTGAATACCCCTTAGTTTTGCTCCCTTTTACTCTTGCTGAGGGGGAGGATTTCCATGTGTGGTCGCACTTCGGGCATTTCCAGGCACATGAAATATTTCCAGTTGTAACGGACAGCGAATCATGATCAATATGTTTATTCTTTTCCCAATGATAATACGTTTTTAGTTCCGGTAATTCAGAAAAAAGATCATTTATACCCGTTACGACTACTGTTCTGGTTTCACAACATGGGCATTCTCCTTTTGAATGAAATCGACTGTATATTTGTGTGTCCCACGTATGGCCACATTTCTTGCACTTCCAATGTGCTAATTCCTTTGAGCAAGCGGGAACTACTGATGGTGCAGAAGTGTTTTTATCAAAATCCCATTGTGCCAATAGATGCGGGACATCGCCTACAGTAAGACGGAGCTTTCGACTTTCTCTATTACACTTGGGGCAGGTTTGATCATCTCTAAATCTATATATATTCCTCGAGAAATGATGCCCTTTATCACAAACAAAAAAAGCTTTTTTGTCAGACCATGGCTTGATCTGAGTCAGATCATCATATCCTTTGTTCAAATCCCTGTCCCACATCCTTTCAGCGGCAGGAACCAATGAAAACAGATCTTCTCCGGGGAAAATCTTTTGTTTAGTACAGTAGGGGCAGCCATAAGGTCTTTTGGGCTTTATCTTGCATATCTGGATATCATAGATATGTTTTGGATTATCAGCGCACTTCATGGTAATCCATTCCTGAGATGTACCAGTTACATTATCAGGAGTAATACCCTTTGTTGCAGCTTTTATCCATAAACTTGCAGCTTCTGGGATGTATTCCGAGAAAGGCACAAGTGATTTTTTGGTTGGAAGACTTTTTCTCTGTACTCCGCAGTTCGCGCATTTTCCTTCTTTGCACCGTCTATTAAAGGCAGTTTGTTCCCAAGCAAATCCGCAGTCATTACATTTCCAATGGTACGTGGTTTCCTTATCTGCTGTCATAACATGCCATGGATCAACGGTATTTTTAGAATAATCCCAAAATTTCACCATATCAGGGCGGTGGCCTACACTCTGACGACATTCCCTGCAATCAGGATTCTTACAATATGCATCTATCGAGACATACCTTGAGTGACCATGTTTACACTTAAAATATGCCTTTGTATGTGATGTCCTGGTTTCCTTTCTTGGATCGATTTTTATATTTTTCTTGTAATCCCAGGTCTTTTCTGCCTCAGGACATGCTGAAAATATATCATTAACTCCCGGCAATAGCTTTCGCGGATTATTCACCATTATCAATTCCCTTATACATACTCTTTATAAGCCCCTGAATATCTGAGCTTCCTGTCACTAATTTTTTATCCAGGACTTCTTTGTTTACAATACAGGATGTCTCCTTGAGAAGCCCCTCTCTCTTCAGCAGTTCATTGGCAATCTCCGGATTTACCCAGGTGTCAATGATTTCTCTTTGACCCCTATCTCTTGCCTTTAGTGCATTATAGTCTTTTCTTAATTTTGTAATGGCTTCGATAAGCTCTTTATTATCGTTAGACAGCTTTTGATTTTCTTCACGAACATGAGCATTTATGCTTTCTAATTCCTTGTTTTTTTCAAATATCCTGCCAGCAGAGAGTGTGACATCCCTATAATACGTATCTCTTTCCTGAAGAGCTTTTTTTAGTTTAGAGGGTGTGTTATTAATCCTGATGAAGCGATCTGTATCCAGCGTATCAAAAACTGCGACAGACATTTTTAAACTTTTTTCATCTTTACAGTCTCTTTTATCAAGATAGTCCCGAACTATAGTACTTTTACGGAATATATGATCACCGATATCATATCCAAGGCTCCTTGCAAATTTCCCAAGATCTGAATACTTTGGTCTTCTTACAGGATTTTTCTCAAGATAATATCGTTCTACTATATTTAAGAGAATATCCGGTTTATGATTTTCTTCAGTTTTCCGTGCCATTCTTTATCTCCTTTTCTTGGAGCAAACGCTCCTTACAGAATTTTTCATAAGTTATCATGCTTCCATGCAGTTTTATCATCGCTTGGAGTATATCTTCAGTATCTCCTCTTTCATTTCTTGCCATCTTCACAGCTTCCCGCAGAGTCTTACAGTCATCCTCAATAACATGGCGATATCGATCCTTGCTGACATCTGTAAAAAATCCATTAAAATCAGGCTGTCTGTGATATATACACTTGACGCAATCGCCAATTTCGCCATTCGGACCAATTGCCTTCTCACAGTCTGTAAAACAGCCGTGGTTGTATGCTGGTGAATAGCATCTGCTCCGATCATCCATAAATACGAACTCCTGCAAAGTATGCTTGTTTTCAATGGGCGGAAACAGTTCATAGGCATTTCCACCGGAAAGCATCTTCTTGTACTGACGATAAACCCTGCATTCTATCAGACTGGTCAGATTCCCGGCATAATGCATGGATATCTCCATGTTAGTATGTCCAGCAAGGGCCATTGCAAGAACCGGCGTTCCGCCTTCAGCGAGAATGTTTATCATTGCAAGATGTCTTGTATCTCCAAGGTAGATGTACTGAATCTCGTGTTCCCGCATATGAGAGAATTTCTCGCCTCTATCTCTTATGAGCTTATATCCATACTTCCCAACAACAATCTCATCAAAAAAATATCTGAGCACAGTACTCATATTTATATAAGTGAAATACCTGCTGTTTGAATGTTTCTTTTGTAACCATTTATAGTAATGTGAGTCGGTGATAAATAGTGTATCAAGATCAGTTGCATCGTATTCAGAAGTGAAGTCGAGGTATTTTTGAATCTCGGATGCTAAATGGTCAGGTATCTTATATTCATTGATCCAGTAGTCACTCTCTATACGGTATGTAACAGTCCTGCCCGACCCTTTTAGTCTGTTTCTTCGCACTGATAGGTAATAACCATCATCGCTTTTTCTGAGACACTTTCTTGGAGTAAGCAAGAACTCTCGTGGCCTTAATGGAAGCACCGCTGTAATCTGCCACCATAAATAGAGAGGATAATAGAAAAGGCGTTCATTCTTATCCACATCGGATGCCCAGTATTTGTTCAGAAGGTCGTTGAATTCGAAATAACTGTCAAAGGAGGCCAGATCTCTGGCTTTTCCTCCGGAGTTGAGAACCATTGAAGCTGAGTCCATGATATCCATCAATTCCTGAATGTTTTCTTCTGCGGCACCTACAACCGGAAGCATGGAGAGAAACTCGGACAGCCTTTGAGGCATTGATACATTCATAAGTACTTTGCTTTCTGGAAGTTCACAGGGATCAATTTTAATAATCCGCTCCACTTCATTAATAAATGTCTGTATAGTATTAAGAACAAGGTCCCCAAAAGAAAACATAACATAGGTTTTCATCGCCGATATGAAATCTTCATAGGACAATCCCATATATTTTTCATAAAACCTCTTATAACAAAAGCAGTCTGGTTGGAAGCGTAATGACCTTCTTGAATAGTCATCTGTTGTCTGCCAAATGTCATCATCAAAGGAACAATTATATATAACCCCTTCCATGTGATATCTTTTAAAGATGTTCCTGGCTTTTTTTTCTGATTTCTTATCAATCATTTTTATCGACAAAACGCTGTCGTATGTCTGTATTGCAGTATTGCTTATAGGCATTCCCTTACAATCCTTTCATATGCGGAAGCTACTTCATCCCCATAGTTCTGTTTCAGGCAGACAAGAACCTCTTCTAAAACCGGGAGGACTACCGTTTTGATTAAATGTATATACTTCCGCCGTTCAATATCACTTCTGGCATTCTTTGCGAGAGCTTTAAGCCTGTTATATTCAGAGGCCATCGAGAAGATAGTTGATTTTGTTCCTATTTCGTATTGACATCCAAAACAATTATGCCTCTCTGGAAAAGGGCAGACCTTCTTCATTGCAGTCATGACACAAAGCAATTCATCGCACTTTGAAACAGCGTATCCACCGCCTATTCTATGGAGAATCATCAGAATTTCGCTAGGGTTGGCATTGGCGCTAGTGAAAAGCTTCTTTACAGTTTCGCTGGATTTTTGCCTTGCATTTTCCGACAGCTTAACAAGGCTTTCTGCCTCTGCAGGAGTCATATCAAGTGCTTTTACCGCTTCTGTTTGTATTTTTGCGGGAAGGTATGAATATTTGTTTCCGCTTACAATGTTTAAAAGCATAGAAGGAACAAATGAGAGTACGCCCCTCTCAAAAAGCTCCCTTGCCACAAACTCTGGTGTAAGTCCATTAAATTTGGCATCCTTAAGATAAACCACTGTTGTTTTGGCAAACTCCCCATACGACCCTTTATGGGACCGGGCAAGTGCTGCAAGTATATACCCCTTGACATTAAATTCATCCCGTTCTTCTCCAAGTATGTCATCAGACATCATAAATAAGCCCTGAAGATATGACTTATGAATACCCCGTGACCGAAAATTTGACCGAAGAAATAGTACCCCAATTTCTTCCCCCATATATCGATTGATGCGCTCATAGTCACTTATAATGCGGATGAGCGGAGTACTGCCATTATCAGTCCCTTGACGTGACAGTTGATAATGTGCTTCACATACGGCTAGAAGAATCCCCATATGAACTTCCAGACTCTCCGGAATAGTGATCTTCAAGGATGTGACACCGTCATGCGATTTTGTCTTATTTGGTACGAGCGGCAGTACTGCAAGGCGCCAGGTAATCGAATACACTGTAAGTCTCGCATCCTCCTGACTGAAGTCACCTGAGGCAACTTTCTGCAACACCTCTTCTGGTGGAAGTGGTAATTCCGGATGTCCGATACGCATCAGGTCAGTATTTCTTATCGCACGCATGAAGTGCATGCACATATACAGCCATGTGTCTGCATAATTCTTACTTTCTGCTGCTTTCCGGTACATTTCTTCTCTTTCTATGTAAGTCTCATTAAACAGGTAGTAAAGCAGTTCCAGGTACTCATCTATGTCATACGCACCATTATCACTGACCCTTCTAGGCGTCATGTAATAATCACGGAACCAGTGCATATGTTTAAACTGCTTCATCCAGGTAAGCATCATGCAGAAAATGTCTCCTGCAGCTTTGGTCAGATCATAGACCGCATAAGACATCAGACCCGAAACAGCTTCATCGTCCATTTCTGAAAACTCTGCTGTTTGTCTGAATAGTAAAAAATCATAAATGTAATAGCGGCTGTCTTCAACAACATTCATTTCTCCAAAAAACTGCTGTACCATCCGTGCACTGTCTGACATATATTTTTCATAGCGTTCTCGTAACATATATGTTTTTTCAGCTATACTTAATCCTCTGTTGATAAAGAATTCCTGTATCCGACCTGTATATGGAGATAATCTGTCTATGTCTATCATCAGAATATCCTGGTCGAATTCAGGTTCATGTCCAAACCACTCGTTATCATTCATAAAGGTTACAAACGATCGCTCAAAGTCCTGGTCTATATATTCATCACTGATCTGAGATTTTATTCTTTTCACATACTCTTTAAGGTCTGTTTTCATGTTTCTTCTCGGCCATCCACATGTGGTAGTCATACATCTCTGAGGTTACGTCTTCAAGCTGCTTTACAAGTTCAGATTTATTTCCGATATATGTCATTGCGGATTGTGGGGATCTGTCACCCCTCCAATACATCAGTCCTGCCACGTCTTCACCAAACAGTGTCAGCTTTACACTAAACCAATGTCTGAAAATATGAGGGCCAAGATTTGTATAGCTGAGCTGTTTGCCAAAAGCTACTACTTTGGGATCATCATCAGCAAGCATTTTCTTTCTGGCTATATCAACAATGGTCTTGAATCGTGAATAGTAATTATCATATGTCATGGCTTTCCCTTGCTTATTGACCGACAACGGCGCGAATTCAACCTCACACTTACGTTTTTCCATGTGCTTCATATATTTCTCATAACATTCCATAAAAGCTTGCAGAAATGCCGGATATACACGCTGCATCCTCTCCTTTTTGATATTTCCTACGGATACCCCATCGCTCCGTAAGGGTCTTTCATAAGAAAGATCGATTATTATATCATCTACTTTACCGTTATATTCGATGAATCTGATGCCTTCCCCTAATGGTGAATCCTCACGAAATACATTGCATGCTTCTGAAGGCCTCAGTCCAGCAAATGAAGAAAGCGCTGCCAGCATCAAGAGGTCCATATCCTGCTCTATGATCGTGTTCATCAAAATCGAATATGCACCTTCAAATATATCCCTGAAAATATCTTTTTCCTTAGAAATGGTTACAACTTTAAATGCAGGAACTGTGATGAATACAAACTTTCGATTTTTCTTACTGAATCTCTTTTCTGTCACGTATAAATCGGATCTTTTTAGTTTGGTAGAAACCTTCTTTTTACCTGCCTCATTAATATATGTATCCAGAAAGTCAAGAACTGCTGAGATGGTTACATCAACAGTAGTCTGTTTTCTTGATGCTGCATCTCCTGGAAGTCTTGCCAGACCATAATCATTGAGATACGTGCTAACCATCTCTTTTGTTATGTCATTCAGGCTGTTTGGCTTAAAATCACTTTCAAAAAATACATGATTCAGGAATTTACATACAGCATAGAATTTCACTTCACCAGAGCTGGTAACCTTCACAGACTTACTGTGATTCCCAATCCTTATATATTTATGGAAATCTGTAAAAGCTATGATATTCTTATTCCAGTCTCTGAGAGTTATGAAGAATCGTGTGACCTTACGTTTGTCTTGTAGGATAAAGACATGACTGTAGACATAAAAATGAATAGAAGAATTCATAATAACCCCCTTGCTTTCTTCTCAAAATAGACATAATTCTAAGGGATTCCCCATTGATATCCCTTATTTTTTTTGGATATAATAATCCATAAATAATTACGTCCAAGAATTGATTATATCTATTTTTGAATAATAGACACAATCCTTTTTTGATAGAAAACAAGAGGGTTATTGGATGTTAGACATAATATTCAGTTTTTTTCACTTTTAGTTACTTATTTTTGTAAAATATGATACACCTGCTCCATGAGCTTCATATTCCCCATGATGACGAGTGCGATCTTCTTCTTGGCGCGGCTGAGTCCATGGAACAGGTTCATGATCCTTGAAGTTACGCCCCCATTTTCCGACTCCCTGTTCCTAAGAAAGTTTTCCTCATCATAGTAGAAAGAGTCATCGAGCAGCATCACTACCTTATCGAATTCTTTTCCTGTGACGGATCCCGATTCAATGCGGGTAAGCTCTTCACCTGGAAAACTCTCAATACCGCTTATGTCAATCGAAAGACCTGTGTCCCAGATGAACATATATCCTTCTTTTTCGTAGAATCTGATAAGATTCATCGCCTCGGTCGTATCAGCTCCGTATGCGACCGAAATATTCGGATACTCCATCTTGTTCTTCTTCGATGCAGAAAGAAATGTCCTTAAGAAAGTCGACAGCTCGTTGTTCATCCTAATTTTGTTTGTCAGTTTGAAGCCCTTGAAATCATTGCGCTTTTCAAATAATACAGCCCCCATTCTGAGTCTTTCTTTTTCGGATACGCAGAGGTCATCGTCGTAGGATATGATGATCGGAGCCTCCCACTTCCTGCTATATTCGCAGATTGATTCAAAAGTCTTCTCTCCCATTCCGTGACCTTCATCGATGAATATAGCTGCATAATCATTGATTACATTCGGAACTGTATTATTGTCACAATAGTAAAAATCAATTCTCTTAAGGCGTTCATTAAGCTGCTGAAGTTCATTTCTGTTGGAACCGAAATAGAACAGGCAAACAGGATTCCTGCGGGATATGGTCATTGCTATGTCATACAGAAGTAATGTTTTGCCTGTGCCCGGAAGACCTGTAAACCCCTGAAGGAAATGACCGTCAGAGATATTTTTCATGATCTGTTTCTTGATATCACGCTGCTGAAATGTAAGGAAATATTCCTGACGAAGAAACTTACCGGGGTCAGTTATTGGTGAGATAAGGTACTTGTCTTCCTTGAAGAGATCCTCGATATCATCTGTGTAAATTTTGGTCTGACTGTCCAGCAGAGCACCAAGCTCCTCGAAGGTAGCGTCAATAAGCCTTCCACTGTTGGAAAGCCTTACGAGCCTGTCCTGGCCGCTTATGAATGTGTAGTAGTAATCGGGTATTCCAAGAGTTGAAAGATAGTACCTGTTTTGAATGAGCTGGGTTCGTATTGTTTCATTTGATACATTACCGCTCTTGAGTTCAATATTGACGATCTGGTTGTCTGCGATGCGAAGGAGATCAAATTCTTTTCCGAGCTTCTGCATCGTATAAGAATAATAGAATGTCAGCGAGCAGGCATCACTGCACACTGGCTGCAGTCTCTCGGAAAAAAGTCTGAGCCCTTCTATTTCCCATTTCCGAGTCTTGATACTCATTCTACGGCCTGACATCTGCCTTTCAACCTTCGATATCAGTTCGGGATTATTTAATCTTGTAAGTGCATAGACGTTAATAGGTTTCATAATTCTGCATTTTCTCCAAGAGTGATAAAATTTATTTGGCGCATGCCCATTCAAGGAATCTGATTATTTCAATGTCCCAGAAATTCCATTCATGCCCAAGCCCATCTATCTGGTCATAAGTATAATTGTATTCCGGGTCATCCAGTTCTTCAAAAGTCTCTTTTACCAGCAGATTGAGATCAAGCCATGGGTCAAGGCTTCCACAGGCATGGTATATTCTTGGCTTATCGCAGTCCTTGTATGAGAGGTCTTTTGCAAGCTGTCTGATGCTGTATTTTGTCCCTTTTATTTCTTCGCTTCCAAACATTCGTATTCTTGGAGTTATCTCGTCCTGCTGTGCTTTTACATATTTTGCATCTGCTTTATCTCCGGCTGAAAAAGCCCCAATTGCGGTGTACCTCTGAGGATATGTAAGACCAATGATGAGACATCCATAGCCACCATTTGACAATCCGCTGATGAAGTTATCACATCTTCTATCAGACAAATGAGGAAACATAGTACATAGAGTATTCGGAAGTTCATCGCCTATATACTTGGTAAATTCCCGACCATACGCCATATCCACGAAGCAGGAATCCTCTGCATTGACGCAGATTATCGCCATATGATAGCGGTCTGGTATTTCAGCTATTTTTGAATGATAAAGCCAGTCGTTCTCATCACCTGATCCCCCATGGCACAGCCATAGAGTTTTCAGTTTTTCATCAGGCATAACCTTATCCGGGAAAAGAATTCGCAGGTCACTGTTCATGTAGAGGATGTTCGAAAAAATATTCAGCTTAACAGAGATCATTACCGCGCCTCCCCATAAAATATCCGTTTCTTATCTCATCAGGGCAAAACCACTTGAACATGTTTTTTAGCTGTTCGTTCCAATAAATAAAGTCATGGTCACCCTCTCCCCAATTGACAATTACATCATAAAGATCCTTTATCTTTTCATAGAATCTTTCATTCATTGGTCTCAAAAAATCAGCATCGCCGCAGCACATGAATATCTGTGGGCGTTTTTCCGCTTCTATTTTGTCATATAGGTAAAAGAGGTTGTAATTGCTGCCGGAGAGGTCGCCATATTCAGGTCCAAAGAGCTGCTTCATATTGAATTCAGGTATCTGAAGAACATCATCTGTAATATCCACAGCGCCGCTGAATGATGCAATATTCCCAAAAGTTTCTGTATGATTAAGGCCACAGGCCAAAGCGCCGTAGCCACCCATGGAAGAACCTGCAATCAGCCAGTCCTCTCTTTTGTCGGACACCCTGAAATGAGTTTTTATGAACTCGGGGATTTCGTTGGAAATATAGTCCATATACTTATAGCCGGTGTAGGTGTTTACATAAAAGCTGTTTTTGGCAGATGGCATAAAAACAAGAACCGGAAGCTCCTTTACCATCTCAAAAATCTGACTCTTAAGAAGCCATTCTGTCCTGTCATTGCGCACTCCGTGTAACAGTATGATCACTTTATAATTTTCTTTTTGATGCAAGCTCTTATAACCCGACTGAGGAATCAGAACCTCAGCCTCAACAGGCATATTTAGAGCCATTGATCTAAAAGTAAATGTTCCCCAAGCCATAAAATGTTTATCTCCTATAATTGGTTCTTTTCTTGAAAACTAAAATGGTGCGTCAGGTGAATCGAGCTCCACGTATCCAATTTCATACTTCCCATTTCTGTACGAAACATCAAAACCAAGACTTACATCCATTCTGGGAAAGGGCGCTACATAGCATCTGACTGCAGGATTACTTCCCTCCCGCATTTCAGCCCAGAAGACGCTTCGCATTTCGCTGGCCTTTTCAGTAGTCCACCATCTGCTTATATAATCATCTCCTACTTCTTCGCTTCGTGAAAGTCCGGTTTCTTTTATTGAGTATCTGATCACACCGCCATCCGGCTCGTCGTATTCTATAGAGAGACCTTTGGCGCCGTTTTCGCCTGATGCGAGTGGAAGGGATACTTCACTATATTTACCTGCAGCATCCTTATCAAAAAGCCACATATCACCAAAAGACAAAGGATCAGTGCTGGTATCATAAGAGAGGGTAAATAGAATTTCTTTTTCGCCGTCTCCGTCCAGGTCTCCACCCTGTACATGGGGGAAACCGGTCTCCCAACCCTTAGGAACTTCCAGATTATTCCCATTTCCGAATTCTATGGTGTATATGGCGACCTGCTCGTTTCCGTCCCACTTTCTGCTTAGTCGATCACTTTTGCCGTCGCCATCGTAGTCACAGTTTATAAACTCGTCCTGCCAGAAATATCCTGCACATTCGTCAACGTAGCCTTCGTATTCCCAAAGCAAAAAAGGAGACTTCTCTTCAGGAGCATTCCCATTGGTGTCGTCGGGCTCCTCACGTACATCTTCTTCACCTGAAGATACATTCTTATCATCGTCTTTCACTGCGTTTTCGTCTGCAGATGTTGTCATTTGTGAAGCTATTTTTTCCTGTTCATTCACTACATTTGTATCAGATGCTTTTCCGCACCCCACTATTGATGCCATGATAAACAATGCTAAAGCTATTGATTTTTTTTTCATAGTTTTCTTCTTGACCCAAAAATTCTTTTCTTAGAAACATATTTTTTAATTTATCATCCATCTAATTGTAACAAAAAATAAGCCCCACCACTATGTGGAGAGGCTTAATACAGTTTTTATTCAATTATTCTACTGTAATTAGTTCATATTCTTTAACACCAAATCCCATCTCACAGGCGACATCTATTGTATGTTCGCCGTTTCTGGTCTGTACTCTTTCAAGGAAATGCTCTTTTCCGGAATCATTGGATTTATAAACCAGGTCCAAACATGCCCTGTCTATCGCGATCGGGTCCGTAGATATAAGAATACCCACGTCAGCCATGCAAGGATCTTCGGCGATCGCACAGCAGTCACAGTCTACAGACAGATTCTTCATTACGTTGACGAAGACCATATTTCCGTTGAAATGCTTTACTACTGCTTCAGCAGCCTCAGCCATTGATTCAAGGAAATGATCCTGTGGCGGAAGATCTCCCCACACAATATCCTGATCTTCAGTCCTTGTATATTTACCAGCGGAATGAATATTCACTTTTCCTGCAGTTGAAGCACACCCTATCGACAGCTGCTTAAGCGCTCCGCCATAGCCACCCATGGGATGCCCCTTGAAGTGGGACAAAACCAGCATAGAGTCATAGTTAAGAAGGTTCTTCCCTACGATATCGCTCCTCAGGTGCCCGGAATGAGGTATCGGAAGCTCTACATCAGGTCCTTCAGCATCCATAAGGTCTACAACAAAGAAATCATTCCAACCATGTTTCTTGATGAGTTTGTTGTGCTTCTCGGTACTATTCCGCTCACCTTCATATGCAGTGTTGCACTCAACCACAGTTCCATTAACATGCTCAACCATTGGTCTCCAGAATTCCGGTTTAAGGTAATTCTGGTTTCCATCTTCTCCGGAATGAACCTTTACCGCAATCTTGCCCGTAAGCTCTTTTCCCAGCGCCTGGTACATCTTCACAACCTGTTCAGGAGTGATTGTTTTTGTAAAATACACTTTTGATACAGAACCCATAGATTGATTCTCCTTTTTTCTGTCAACTGAAACATCATCCAAGGGGCACAACATCGTTACCGGCCCTTTTTCTCAAACCCTTATCTGGTTCATGATCCTACCAATGCTGTCATGGAAAACCAGATCCGCTTTTCCCTCCATTTTTGTCTTGCCCTTATTTATTATGACAAGGTACTTCCCGTGGTATATGTGCGCAAGCTGAGCTGCAGATCCGACTTCCAGAGATGTGCCTCCAATAATCAACAAATCCGCATATCTAATCCAGGCAACAGCCTGTTCATAATCATTTTGCGGAAGCAGCTCTCCATATAACGTCACATCAGGCCTGACCGTCTTGCCACAATTAGGGCAATGTGGTATTTCCTCGGCGTTTTCAAAAATAAAATCCTGGCCAAAGTCAGTACGGCAGCTTACACAATAGCTTCTAAGAGCACTCCCGTGGATCTCACTTACTTTTTTGCTCCCAGCTTTCTGATGAAGTCCATCGATGTTTTGAGTGATCACGCCATCAAGTTTGCCCTTCGACTCCATCTCAGCCAACTTATAATGCGCATCATTCGGCTCTATCGCTCTACAATCAAGGTTCTTTCGGAAATAATCAAAGAAAACTGTGGGCTTTTTGTGGAGGCAATCGTAACTAAGAAGGTATTCCGGGCGATAAGCGCTAAACTTCTTATCTTTTCTATGATATAGCCCATCCTTGCTTCTAAAATCCGGAATCCCGCTCTCTGTAGAAACTCCGGCGCCTCCGAGAAACACGATATGCTCCGAAGTACTGATCATGTCATTAAGCGCCACAATCTTCTGATCATCTGTAAGGCTATAGAAGAATCTCTCTTTTTCTTTAAGTGATGAAAAATCCGGTATCATCAATATGTCCTTCAATCCTAAACAAGCAGTAGCTGCAGCTTATGGCTCTGTTATAATTTTGCCACCGAATTCAAGAACGATCTTCTTTTTGATGCCCTGACCAACACATTATCATCGCCATAAGGCTGGTCATCATAATCCGGCAATGCTATCTCTTTTGCCTCCATGACGTTAAACTGGCGATCTGTACTGATCGAATTCATTTCCATATCAAGCTGATTCAATATTCTTCTTCCCCACCAACAAATTCTTTATTATTTTACCACCTAGAGAAAAAGAAATAACGTCTTGACTTTTTATTCTTCTTTATGGTTGCCAGTTCCTTTCATAATACACAACACAGATATCTCCAATAAACGTGACTAAGAATCCAATCCCTCGCCTCTCATGTATGTACAAGGATAAATAGTAGGTTGTATTTATCCTACTATTTATATATAATTTAATCACAGAAAGAGAGGTGTTCCCAATGACAGTAGATACAAGTATCATGATTTCCATTACTGAAGCCAATCGTAATTTTTCAAAAGTAGCTAAACTTGTAGAGGAGAAAGGCGCAGCTCTTATTCTTAAGAATAATACTCCCTGTTTTCTCATTACAGACATAAGAAAAACAGATGTAAACACTGATGCCTCTGATGATGATGTCCTTGCCATTTCTCAGAAACTCATGGCACAGAACAAAGAAGCTTATGAGGTACTGTCAAAGTGAAAAGGCTTACTCAGAAACAGGTCCTCATTATGCATAAGCAACTTGTTGAGCAAACTGGTGGAAGTGACAAGGTATTGGACTATGCTCTCCTGGACTCTGCTCTCGAGAATCCATTTCAGACCTTTGATGGAAAAGAGCTATACCCTACCATCCAGGAAAAAGCTGCCCGATTAGGATATGGGCTCATCAAGAACCATTGCATGGAGGACGGAAACAAAAGAATTGGCACTCATTCCATGCTCGTGTTCCTGGCACTTAATGGTATTGAACTTCAATACACACAAAAAGAGCTTTACGAGATCATCCTTGATATTGCTGCAAGCAAGAAGGAATATGAAGATCTTTTACAGTGGGTAATGGACCATCAAATCTAATGAATAATGGGCGGTACGTTCAAACGCACCGCCCACACTTATGCTCTCTATAAAACTATACTAAATCGAGTTGTGAATCCTTCATTTTTTGTTCAGTTCACCCAACCAGATCTCCGATTCTTCTCGTGTATGGAATGTAATTACATTCTTATCCGGATACTTTTTGAACAGTTTAATTAGTAATGGTCTATTCTCTTTCTCATAGTTTTTTATTAAAGTTACCAGCTCAGGATCTATTTCACTATCTATCCATGGCATATCTATGCGTTTTTTGCCCAGCCTACACTTGATGCCGTCCATACAAATGCCTTCTTCAAAGTCCAAAAAGAAGATAGTATCGCATGCCTGAATACGTTTTTCATAAGTTCTGCTATAATCCCCATCAACGATCCAACTATCATGACTCAATATTTCATCAAGCTTAGTATCGAATTCGTCTCTGGTGATATGAGTCCTGTCCGGATTCCACCAAACATTATCAAGGTGATATAGTGGTATTTTTGTTTTCTCAAAAAGCTTTACAGAAAAAGTGCTCTTGCCACTTCCAGAGCATCCCAAAACAATTATTTTTTTCATTCTTCTTCAGGATTCTCCTCTAAAGGAGCATCAAGATCGTGGTAGCCTGCGATACCTTTTTTTATCGAATCTTTAATCTGTGCTTTTATCTTTTTCTTAGCTTTTTTCTTAAGAATTTTTAACACAATAAGCAGGATCAGGATTCCAACAGCTCCCAGAATAACAAATATATTATCCTTAAGAATCTTAATAATCTTTTCACGTCTCTTTTTCCGTATGTATTTTTCTATCTGCTCTTTCATGGAACCCTCCTTATTCTTAATTGGCCACTTACTAATACGCCCTACTCTTATTATACCCTTAATTCATCCCCTGCATAGCAGGAACCCAAACACGCATCTCCCCTTCGCCTCGATTAGCCCAGGCAAAATATGGAACAAGCTTAACACTAATACTTTCTCTCGTGCCCTCTGAATAATCTGTATACAGGCAGTTACTTTCAGCCTGTTTAATTCTGAGCGCCGGAACCTCAAGAAATGTCATCTTAACACCACTGATATCCCCCATAAAACTTCTCGCTTGATCAAGCTGCTTTGGCAATACATATATATCCCATAAATCTCTGCCATTATCGGCTTCTTCCATGCAGTATGTTATTGGTCCTTTTGTAAATGCAACTTTTCCTGCATTTTCTTTTACTGATGAATTGGAAGAAATTGCGCGAATCTCTGTGCTAAATTCCAGCCGAATAGTTGTTTCCTCGGCCCATTCTGATGTCAGATATAAGTATCCACACTTTTCTTTCACATCAATGCAATCTTTAGTTATTTCAGATAGCTCTTTTCCATTAACAAAAACACTATACCTGCCTCTGCACCAATCTGGAATTCTAAATGCAATGCTAAATGAAGCGACGGATTTTGAATGTTTTATTCGCATTGTTGAATGACTTCCCCATGGTAAATCGCTATCCATCTCAAATTCTACAGGCACATCATCAAAAGCAGCTCTCACCCTGCTACCCACGTATAAATGTGTAAACAAACAGTTGTTATTTATTGTGTATGCATAATTCCCTATAGATGCAACCGTTCTTGCAATATTGGGCGGGCAACATGCACATCCAAACCACTTCTGCCTAACTGGCTTTACATGTCTCTTTCTTTCATCAAGGGCGCAATCCTTTGGCACAACCTCGAGCGGATTAACATAGAAAAAGCTTTTGCCATCCAATGCCATTCCTGCCAAAACTGTGTTATAAAGAGATTTTTCCATAACATCAGCGTAGACGCTTCTGGGTTCGATTTCCAACATTCTTCTGGCAAAAAAAGCAAGCCCGATTGCTGCGCAGCTCTCTGAATATGCTAAATCGTTTGGCAGATCGTAATCATGGGAAAAAGCCTCCCCCAGATGTGTGGCACCTATCCCTCCGGTAATATATAACTTCTTTTCTATAATATTGTTCCAGATCCGTAGGCATGCGGAATATAGCTCTTCATCACAAGTAAGTCTTGCCACATCTGCCATCCCGCTGTATAAATAAACCGCTCTGACTGCATGACCCTGCGCTTCGTTTTGTTCACGAACAGGAATATTGGCCTGATGATACCTATATTTGCCTGGGTCAGTATTTGGAACATACTGTTCCCCGTTATACAACGCTCTTTCTTTTGCCTGTTCGTCGAATATATAAGGCTGTTTGCCTCTCTCATCAACAAAATACTTAGCCAGATCAAGATATTTCTTCTCACCGGTAAGCTCATAAAGTCTGCATAACGCCATTTCTGCTATCTCATGACCGGGATAGCCATGAATTTTCCCTTCTTCAGGTCCGAATTTTTGAGCCACAAAATCTGCAAATCTTCTTGCAGCTATAAGCAGCTTATCTTTTCCTGTTGCTTGGTAGTAGGAAATAGCCCCTTCTAACAGGTGCCCCAAGCAATAAAGCTCGTGATGATCCTGTAAATTTGTAAAAATCCTGTCCATTCCGCCAATAATATAATATGTATCAAGATACCCATTTTCATACTGAGCATCACATACTATATCTATTGCCTTGTCAGCAATCTTTTCAAGCTCCGGGTCAGGGTGTGTAGTCAGAGTATATCCAACGGCTTCAATCCATTTTGAAAAGTCACTATCCTGAAAAACAAAACCATAAAACTTATCACTTTCAGGCTCTTTTCCCGCTTCAGGAAGTGCATTAAACCCTCTAAAAGAGTATTTTGGCTCGATAAACTTCGTGTTTTCTCTTTTTTCTTTCATCAGTCTGCCTGCGACTTTGAAATTTCGCATGCAAAAGCTTGGTGCAGCATCTGGAATATTGTCATTAAGTGCATCCCATTGATAGGGAATGACTTCCTTTCTAACAAGCTCCTGTTCTCTTCCCCAGAAAGAGTCGCATATTTCGATATTATTGAGATTCAAAGGCATTGAAAAATCACTTGAGTTCATATTCTTACAGTATTCCTCCTAATCTTTCATAGTTTGTTTATTTTACGTTTATTGACTTCATAGCAGCGATGATATAGTATAGATATTGCAACACATAGTTTTTAATACTACATCACAAGGAGCTACTATGCAGATATCAATCAGAGAGCCTGGAAGTGCGCTTACACATATGGCAGCCATGTTTCTTTCAGCCGGAGCCAGCTTGCCTCTTCTTCTAAAAGCATCAAGTTTAGGCGGCCTTTATGTATTTGCCATGCTTATTTTTGCATTAAGCATGATTCTTCTTTATGGTGCCAGCGCATTTTATCATGCAATAAACCTGTCACCGGCTATCATCCGCATATTCAGGAAACTGGATCATTCCATGATCTTTGTACTCATTGCCGGCTCATATACCCCAGTTTGCATACTAGTACTTAACCATAAAATTGGAATACCACTCCTTGTCGCAGTATGGAGTTTTGCAATTATTGGAATACTGCTTAAAGTCTTATGGATCAACTGCCCACGCTGGCTTTCTTCAACAATATATATCGCCCTGGGATGGAGTGTTGTCCTCGTAATGCGCCCAATATACACATCATTAAGTCGCGCCGCCTTCCTATGGCTTCTTGTTGGTGGAGTTGTCTACACTGTAGGCGGAGTTGTTTATGCCCTTAAACTCAAAGGTTTTAACGATAAGCACCCGTATTTTGGCTCACATGAGATTTTTCATCTTTTTGTAATGGCTGGAAGCTTCTGCCATTTTATCTTTATGTACCAGTTTTTACTATAAAATTATCGCATATTACTCATCTCAAAAACATATTCTCTCAGAAAATAATGTTGCCACATAGCACCGAAGTAATTGATATAATTAAAAAAGATTGAGACTATGTAAAATCGCCAAAATATAAAAACAATGCAGAGATGAGGAAAAGAGATGCGTTTAGATCTAAGCGGTTCATGGACGGTAACAACCAATGAGGTTACAGACAAAGCTGTAATTCTGCCTGGTAGTCTGGATGAAAACAATATAGGACACCAAGACACAATTGCTAAGCCATGGCACCCGGATATTGAGGAAAGGAGCGATTCGTCAGACAGCACAGCAGACAACGAAAAAAGAATTGCAACCAGACTCACACGGAAAGTAACATACGAAGGCCCTGCGCACTTCACCAAAATACTATCTAATGTACAATTTGAAGATAAACGTGTTTTTCTCATTGCCGAAAGAGCAAGAGCTCTAAGTCTAAATATTGACTCTAAAGAAGTCTCTCCAACACGCGGAAGTTTAAGTTCCCCCTATGTTTTTGAAATAACAAACGTTATTTCTTCTGACAGTTTAATCGAACTCACCACTGATAATTCTTACCCCAAACTCCCTTACAAAGATATTGTCTTTTCTTCTGCTGCAACCGATGAGACCCAGACAAACTGGAATGGAATCATCGGGGAATGCTATCTGGAAATAAAAGAGCAGACCTTTATTGATAATGTGCGGATCTATCCCTGCGGCAATACAATAGATGTTGTCATAGGGATTGATTATCTTACAGATCTATCATGCAATAATGATTTGTCCTATACTTTGAAATTATCCGGTCAGTGTCTTCAGGATTCTTTAGTGACATCTACTTGCACCCTTAATTCAGAAAGCAAAGAAAACCCCCATTATCAGGAATTCGTTTTCACCGGACTCTCCCTTTCGCCCTCTGCCCTCTTGAAAAAGTGGGATGAATATGAGGGAAACCTCCACACAATAAGCGTCAGCCTTATGGATTGCAACCAGATCGTCTCTCAAAAAGAGGCTTCTTTTGGTATTCGCGAAATTTCATATGACGAATCCGGTAGGCTTACACTAAACGGCAGACGCATATTCCTAAGAAGCGAAACTAATTGCGCTCTTTTCCCGGCAACTGGTCACCCACCAATGGATGAGAACAGCTGGGAAAAGATAATGCTGACCTATCGCTCTTATGGCGTAAACTGTATACGATTCCATTCATGGTGTCCTCCAAAAGCTGCATTTGATGCTGCCGACAGACTCGGAATGCTCATTCAGCCCGAACTCTCTAACTGGAATCCCAGAGATGCCTTCAGTTCTGCCGAAAGCCGTTCTTACTACGAGACTGAGCTCTCAGAAATTCTTATGGAATATTGCAACCACCCGTCTTTTGTCATGCTGACATTGGGAAATGAGCTTCACAGCGATGATGATGGTGTCAAATACATGCACCACCTGCTGACCGTAGCAAGAAGCTTTGATTCAACTCGCCTTTATGCCTGGGGATCCAACAATTTCTACGGGGAAAAGGGTACAGATTCTGAAAGTGATTTTTACACCTCAATGCAGTTTAATGAGATGCCTCTGAGAGAATGCGGAAACAAAGGAATAATCAATACAACCTATGCCAATGCATGTGGAAATCTTTCTGACGCTCTAAGGGCACTAAAAAAGGAATACAACAAACCCGTTATCTCTTTTGAAGTAGGACAATATGAGATTCTCCCGGATCTTGGGGAAATTGAACAGTTTAACGGTGTTTTAAGAGCTGACAATCTGGACATCGTAAGGGATAAGGTCCGCCAAATTGGAATGACCGAGGAAGATTGGTCAAAAAGAGTTGCCGCAACAGGTGAAATGTCCCTCATGGCATATCGTGAGGAAGTAGAATGCGTGCTTAGAACCCCTGAACTGTCTGGTATATCACTACTTGGGCTCCAGGATTTTACCGGCCAGGGCACCGCTCTGGTGGGTATGCTAAATTCACATATGGTGTCCAAACCATATCCTTTCTCATCGCCAGAGCGCTTTGAAAGATTTTTCCGTGCGCAGTCAATATTAATTCTTCTTGATCGATTTACTTACTGTAGTGGAGAAACACTTCATGCCGAGATAAAATTCGCCAATTATGGGAAAAGAGAAGTTTCCGGAAATGTAACGTATGAAATCACCGCATCAGATAAGGCCTTAAATAATATCTCTTTTTCTGAAACAATAAGCCAAAATGTTTTCTGTCCGATAGGCGAACTCTCAAGCATCGGGTTTATTAATGTAAAACTCGATTGTATTTTAGGTGCACAAAAGCTCGATCTTTGCGTCACTCTCAAAGACAGTGGATCAGAAGAAGTATTTAAAAACAGCTACCCAATTTGGGTATATCCGGATGAAACACCCAAATGCCCTCCAAGTGTTTATGAAACCACACAATTTGACGCAAAAGCCATAAACATCCTTGATGAAGGCGGTGTAGTATACCTGACTCCTCCATCCACAAAAGAAGCTCTTCCACATTCAGTAAAAGCCCAGTACACAACAGATTTCTGGTCCGTTAAAACCTTTCCCGAGCAGGAAGGTACTATGGGACAGCTCATCAATAAATCACATCCAGTATTTGAGGACTTTCCCACTGAAAGCTACACGCAGTACCAATGGTGGCCAATGGCATCTCAGCGCGCTCTTATATTGCCAAAATATATGGACACCATTATAACTGAGATGGATAGCTTCGCAACAATGCGCCCAATGACACAACTCATGGAACTCAGATCCGGAAACGGACGTATCCTGATCTCAACAATGGGACTTCAAGATTTACAAAAATATCCGGAAGCACGGGCTCTTTTAAATAGCATATACAGATACCTTGCGTCAGAAGAGTTTAATCCAAAAGATGTAATGAGTTATAGTGAAATTGAGTCACTCTTCGTGCAATAACGCGCGTTATTCTTCTGCTTGCTTAAGATATAGTGCTGCATTTTGATGACTTGCATCTATATCCAGGACCTTTTTAAACTCAATTCGGGCCTTGTCTTTGTTACCAAGGCCAAGATTTGCCAGACCCATTACATAATAGCAGTGAGCTTCATTCTTTTTATTCATATCTGTATCAAATACAGACATGTCAGGCATGGAAACTGCGAAGTAGTCCATCTTAAACACGTCTCTAATATGTTGCTCGCCATAGTCAAGCAGCCTATAAAACCTGGCATTAGCTGCCTTTTGGTCACCGAGTTTTTCCTTAGCCAGCCCCTGATAAAGAATCATGTCAGCGGGCTGATCATAATAGTACATCATTCCCGCAACTTCCATGGCTCCACAAGTTGCTTTTTCATAGCATTTCAGAGCCATTTCTCTATTTCCAAGGCTCTCGTATGCAAGCCCCATGTTGTAATAGATATGATTGTCCTTGGTTCCTTCCAGGCGTCCTTCGCCAAGATTCTCAGGATATGATATCGCTTCTTCAAGAAGTGCCAATGCTTTTGCACTATCTCCCTTCGCCAGCAGCTCTTTTGCCTGATTCAGCAAGCAAGCCTTAAACTGTGCCGTTATCTTGCCTTCAGCCCCCTCCCAGGTCTGGAAATTGTGCGAAGTAATACACCTGTATGCGTCCTCAAATCTTCCAAGGCTGTTTAAAAGAGTAACATACTCTGTGTACAGATCATCTCTCTTATCAATAAGCTGGATATTGTCCTCGAAGTTCTTTATCCTATCTGAAAGAGGTCTATTCATTCTCTGATATAGCTGATCAAGCTCAAGGAAAACCCTTGCATCGGTCCTATCAAGTTCAAACGCCCCTTCCAGTAGTCTTACGGCGTCTTCTTTTCTGCCAAGTTTATTGTAATAAGCGATAGACAGATTCCTTAACAGAGTAGGAAACTCATTGTCTGCTTCATACGATCTTTCCCACAACTCTATGGCAGTTTGATACTGTAACTTGTCATAAAACAAACAGCCCAGATAATACTCTGCTTTCGAAGTATTGATCTCTGAATCTATCGCAGCCTTAAGTACTGCAATATCTTCAAGTTTATTTGGGAAACAATACTGTGCATCCGCCTTTTCCGCACTTACAAACTCTGATAATGCCTCTGCTTCTTTCGACAGTTTCTTAAAATAGTATCCTTTGTAGTAATGAATCAGCGGCTTATCCCCCGGATACAGCGATAGCTCTTTTACCGCCTCCTCATACAAGCCTGCCTCAGCCAGATCACGAGCCACCTGTAAGTATGTCTCATGAAAATCACGTGTAATCTCATGATATTGCTGCAAAAGAGCCTTTTCCCCTCCGGAAATCAATATCATGATATACCTAGATACAAAATCAAATGCATCCAAAGCAAGATTTGCATCTATCCAGTCCTGAGCTTCTGAAGTCCTTCCACGCTTATAAAGAATAGCCGCCTTTAAAGCTCTGGCCTTAATACTGTGCAGATTCTTTACTAAAGATCGTTCTATGTGCTCCAGTGCCTCTTCCAGTTCTCCTCTTCTTACCGCTATAGCTGCCAGATAGTAAAAAGACATTTCCTGCATTTCATTTGTCCATGTAGCCTTATAAAATGCATCATAAGCCTCGTCGTATTTTTCCTGGTAAAAGAGCGCAAGCCCCAGATTATAGTACGGCTCGGAATCATATGGATTTGGGTTCATGCGGGTAAGCCTGACAAGCGCCTTTCTAAAGTGTTTTTCTGCAAGCTCAAAACACCCTCTCCTTAATAGCAGAAGGCCATATGCATTATTTATTCTTATATCTTCCTCATCACGCTTTAATCCTTCTATATAATATGGATCAGGAAGCCATGTGGCATGTCTGTACTGCTCGATATGTTGGGCAGTAAGATAAAGCTCTTCGTTCGTTAGTATATCAGCTGGTTCTTTTGCTGCCTTGGCCGGTTCTGCAAGCTTAGGGATGCCCTGATCTTTAGGCTGATATGATATGAGTTCTCGGCCCCCTGCGCACACTGAAGCCCTCACTTTATACTCATCAGCGACATTAAGACTTATCTCTTTTTCATAGATATCCGTGGGCGATAATAGCGCCTTCTCCGAATAGATCTCTTTTCCGTCATAGAAGATGCGTATTTGGGCAGACTCAAGTAGTGATGTAGCATATACGCACACATATACTGCACCATTATCTTTTACTTCCATATTGATAGCAGCATCTATACTTGCATTTTTGACCTGTCCCACAGCCTTGTATGGCATGAAATACTGTTTGAAAACCTTCTCCTCAAAGGGCTTAAGCCACGAGAAATCCGGTTGATTATCGCAGTAGACGCCAGTCATAAGCTCAATATACGGACCATCATCATCTGTGAGATTTCTGTCCCAGGCTTTTCCAAAATCACCACATCCCCAGGTCCACTGCTTTTTTCCTGGCGAGATGTGATGGTTTGCAACATGCAAAAGACCTGCCTCCTTCTCGTAATCATAACCTCCCACAAAGTTATAATCAGATTTTTCTGCCATATAAGATGTTGGAACAGGAATATTCTTGTAGCGAGATATATCAACACCCTCGCTATAGTCATACTTGTAATACTCTCCTGTCGCAATGGGAAAGCGGGATACAGCTCTTTTGCCATGATCATATACACTGTGAACATCAGGTGGAAAAATCGACTGAGTATGGTCGTTCACAGATACGGCAGGGTTTGCCCACCATAAAAACGTCTGAGGAAATGGGGTCCGATTATAGAGCTGACCTGTTATTTCAATGTATGCTTTATCCGGATAAAGAGTAAACTTCGTAATCTCTTTTGTTCCATACATCTGGTCAACATCACCCACAAGAACGGTTCTGCTTCCATCTTCATTATCGATAAGCTTATAATCCACCGGACAAAAAGTAGTTGGTCTGTGGTGTTGTGGCCAATTGAATTCAATACCACCCGATATCCATGGGCCAGTAAGGCCTACCAACGCTGGCTTTATGACATGATTATAGTAAACAAAATCATAATTATTGGTCTTGTCGTAAGCTCGTTGTATTCTTCCGCCAAGCTCAGGGAGGATCATAACTTTTAAGTAGTCATTCTCCAGGTATAGCGCTTTCCAGGTCTTCTCTGTCTTTTTCCTGCTTATCTCATTTGTAGTGGGATACGGATATATCTTACCTGTACTTCCCTGATAAACCCTGTTTTCCAAAAACATTGGATTTCTGTCCGGTAATCCAACTTCGTATGTGGGGATTACCGCTGCTTCTTCCCAAACATTTACAACACCCATTTTCTCTACCCTCTATTTTTTATTTCCACACACCGACACAAATTGTTCCTCTTTGCTCTTCTCTACATCCTGTCTGACCGTTTTTCTATATTCCCTTGGTGACATGTGTTTTTTTTCGGTAAAAAACCTGTTGAAGGTCCTTTGGCTTTCAAACCCGGCGTTCTCATAAACTTCTGTAATAGTCTGGTCTGTAAATCTCAAAAGACTCAACGCGTAGTCTAGACGTGTTTCATTTAAATATCTGTTGAAATTTGTATGAAATGTTCCCGAGAACACTCTGGACAATGTAAACGGACTTACATAAAGATCCTTTGCCATACTTGAAAGCGTTATCTGTTCTTTGAAATTCCTGGCTACATAAAGCACAGTACGATAGATCAGATCTCCATCCTCTTTATCGCTTCGAGGCGCCAGATCGAGGAATGGCAGACTCCTAATAAGAATCAGACTGATATAAGACTGATATAACACCTTGTTTGAGAATCCCTCACTACTGAACACGCCTCTATTATCAACAAGCTCATTATAAAGGGCGTCCAGGCTATATACTATGTCCTTATGAACACTATCTCTTTTTATGACAGGGTATACCGGAACCTTAGATAAAAGCGTCTCAGAAATGGATCCTGCGTAGGAAGGTGCCGCAACCAGATATGTGCACATCCCCTTTTCCGGGTCAAAGACCTGAGCATGCTGAATCTGTCCGGGAAATATAACTGCCAAATCTCCCTCTTCCATGTGATACAAATTTTGTCCAATTCCAATCTCCATCGTTCCTTCAGTGACATAAACAAGCTCAACAAAACTGTGAAGGTGCGGCGGAACATGCTTTGGACGCCTTTTGTATATCTCTATATCATCTTCAAATGACTCAAATAATGGCTTCATTTTACCCCTTAAATATGAATGCAGTCTTCATACATTACTATTTTACCACATCTAAACGCAAGATTTGGCTACTTTTATCCATGTAGTGACACGTATTTTATATCCAAATGCGCTAGTATGATATCGTAAAACAAAAGATAATCATTCTATTGGCATAGAACAAATGCCAGAAAGGAGTATTTCTTATGAAAAAGGTATTTGATTATTACAAAAATGCATGGCTCGATTATATTGAAAAATATGGCGAATTTGGTATTTATCTTTTCCACTAATCCAGCATTAGCTTGCTAATGATTCTACGCTTATTATCCACATTCAGGATTACTAATTACTGAAACAACGGCGTAGAAAAATATCTCTCAGCAGTATCCGGGAGTACTGTAACAACAGTTTTCCCCGGTCCTAACTCCTTAGCAAGCTGAATTGCGGCCGCAACATTGGTTCCACTTGGAATACCACACATAAGTCCTTCTTCGCGTGCCAGGCGCTTAGCTGTCTCCAGTGCCTCCGCGTCACTGACCACATAAATCTTATCGTATATTCCCTGATTCAGTATTGAGGGGATAATTCCATCACCAATTCCCATCTGTAAGTGAGTTCCAACAGTTCCCCCGGCAAGGAGTGCCGCATTTTGAGGCTCAACAGCCCATATCTTTATTTCAGGATTCTTTTCCTTTAGCGCTTCTCCAATTCCGGTTATAGTACCTCCTGTACCAATTCCCGAACAAAATCCATGTATTGTTTTTCCTGCTTGCTGCATAATTTCTGTCGCAGTATAGCTCTTTTGTGCATTAGTATTATCCTCATTCTCAAACTGCTGCGGAACAAATACATTCGGATTCTCAGCCTGCATTCTTTGTGCTGTTAAAAGACATTCCTCAATGCATGCGCCTATATCACCATCATCATGGATCAGAACAACCTCTGCACCATAGTGTTTCACCAGTTTGGAGCGTTCTTCACTAACCGAATCCGGCATAATGATGATTGTCTTGTACCCTTTTACTGCACCTACCAAGGCTAACCCAATGCCCTGATTTCCACTGGTAGGCTCAACTATTATACTACCCGGCTTTAGTCTTCCTGCTTTTTCCGCCTGTTCTATCATATTAAGCGCAGTACGTGTTTTTATCGATCCGCCAACATTCAGAGCTTCAAATTTCACAAGTACCTCTGCACTGTCTGGTTCAACTATACGATTAAGACGGATGAGCGGTGTTCCACCTACTGCTTCAAGTACATTATTGCATATCATAAAAAACTACCTCCAACTATCTACACATACATATTACTTTATCAGTTTTTTTGATTAAGTGCACTAAAAAACAGGCCTAAATACATTGACTTAGGCCTGCACCGCATTATATATCACGTGTTATATTATTTTCCTTGAACTTCACTATCCATAAACTTGTCGATTACTTTATAGGCTTCCATATTTGGATCGTCTATCATTTTTATCTCTGTATTAAACTCAATGAGCTTATCCTGTCCAGCCTTACGCATCTCCCAAGTCGGAAGCATCTCTTTTGACAAACTGCCATCAGGATTAATAAGATACCCATTAGGGTCACCATTATATGCAAAATTTACCCAGTAACTTTGCATGATCTCTGACAGCCTATAGTCTTCCTCATTATAGAGCCCCGGATGTCTCCACAAATTTCCATATGCGTATGGTAACTCACCTGCGTGGTAGTTTGACAGCACATTATTAGTCTTAGTGAAATAATACTCATAGGCAGGTCGCCCCTGTTCTATCATGTAATTATTCCACACATAATGCGAATAGCTAAACCACATAGCACTATATGCCTCATTTAGTGCTCCTTTGGCTTCTCCCATCGCATCAATGATAAAATGCTGATCTCTCTGTGGCCTTATTGCTGGTATAACACTTGCCAATTCCTCGGCATAATCTTTTATATCTTCAGCAAGAAGCTCTACATAGTTTTCATTCGTAGCCTCAGTCTGTAAAAGAAATGCATCTGCCTCTTTCAGATTGAATCCATTAAGAAGGGCCTGTTCATGATTCTTTCCCTTTTCATATGTCAGGTATGGTTGTTCTACAATCGCATAA
>JAEEGJ010007604.1_pt1 | contig 30880 bp, 27 predicted proteins | sample 8958761 | NCBI WGS metagenome assembly JAEEGJ01 (sample SAMN16246546, study PRJNA631951) | gut metagenome | biome: gut microbiome; feature: rumen; material: RS-attached | host: Bos | place: Iran: Karaj | collected 2018-10
TGCTTCTATCAGGATACTCCCGGATACGAAGATTTCATCGATGGACTCGATGGTATCAAGGCTTCTTACTATGCTAAGTTTGATGACTTCAGAGCAGTTGACGAGTCAGTTGTTAGAATCATCAGAACCGGCACTTATGAGCCCGCTGAGTCAGTTGCACAGGTTGACATCGGACCCGACTTCAGACATCATGTAGGTGTTGACGTTGCTAACGGAACCATCCTTGATATGTCTGCTGCAATCGAGACCGCAGCTACCATGTGGAACGCTTACGTTGCTGACGCAAACGCTAAATAAGTAAGTTTCTTACATGAAACATCCGGCAGGGCGATGCTTTACGCATCGCCCTGTTTTTGCACTTATATACAATACATGCAGTGTACGTCGCTTAGTTTTATGCACTGTTACCGGATCTTTATGTTGCTCTATTTTGGAGCATTTTTGCCGTTAACTGAAGGGATTTGTACTAAACAAGCCGTTATAATATAATTATTCCGATACGGTTTGGGTATCATAAACCTATAAGGAATAATATTTTACGGGGGCTTTTTATGGGCGAAGCAAAATTTCATCTTCCCGGACTGAGGAAGAATTTTCCTCTGAATATGATGGTCATCAATTTGCTTGAATCCGATCCCGAATGGTTCAGGGATGGGGTCAGGATAGAAAGCGTTTACGGAGAATTTCCCATGTCTCTCTGGAACGGCGGAAGAGGTTCGAATGACGATCAGTGCAATGCTGAGTATGTGACCAATGTCATTAAGACTCTCAATTCGCATAATGTTTCCGTAAGACTTACATTCACCAATATGACTCTTACCGAGTATGAGTGCGAGGATCCGTACTGCAATTTCTGTCTGGATGAGATAGCAAAGGATGAGAGGAATGCGGTTATAATCTTTTCCCCCATTCTCGAGAATTATATCCGCAGAAAGTATCCGAATATGAAAATGGTCTCCTCCACTTGTAAGAGACTGACGGATATAGACAGGGTCAACGAGGAACTTGAAAAGCCCTACTCACTCGTTGTCCTTGATTATGATTTCAACAATAAATTCGATGCTCTCGAGAAGATCAACCATCACGACAGATGCGAGATACTGATAAATGCCATCTGTACACCGAACTGCCCGAGAAGATCGGATCATTACAAGAATATCGCCGAGAACCAGCGTATCAAGCTCAAGAACCGTAATATGCCTCCCGAGCATCAGATTCCCCAGAAGCCCTGGAGCTGTGAGTATTACAAGGAGAGCAACTACTATAAGATCAAGGATTACCCCACCTTTGTTTCTCCTGAGGCAATCTTCGGAAAGTACAGCGAAGAGCTCGGTTTCCACAACTTCAAGATAGAGGGAAGAACCGATAATTATTTTTCACTCGTTGAGACTTATTCGAACTTCCTGATCAAGCCCGAGTACCAGGGGCTTTTCAGGATCAAGATAATTGACGCGCTTGTCGGCAACAAACTTATAACATACATGAAACCCAAGCCCCAGAGATTCGTACTGCCCGGTAAGGAGTGATATCTTGGAAAACAGTGATAAGAAGATATATTGGCATATCCCGGGATTCTGCGTATTCAGACTCTTGAACCAGGTGCTTCTGAATATGATGAAATCCCATCCGGAGTATTTCAATGACGGATATACGATCGGATCCGCATACGGAACCTTTCCCGGAGCAATATGGAACGGAGGAAGGGCAGCGGTCGGCTTTTCATCCAAGGCCCAGATCGAATCCGTTCTGAACATTTACAATTCAAGGGGAATCCCCGTACGTTTTACCTGGACCAATTCCCTCATCGGGGAAAAGGAATGCTATGACACCTTCTGCAACCTTATCATGAGGCTTGCGGATAACGGTATGAACCAGGTGCTGGTCAACTCGGCACCGCTCGAAAAGTATCTCAGGGAAAATTATCCGAACTTCAAGATGATCTCATCGACCACAAAGAGGATCGTCGATAAGGATAAGCTTAAAGAGGAACTTTCCAAGGACTTTTTCCTCGTGGTTCTCGATTATGACCTCAATCACGATGAGGATGTTCTGAATACGATAGTGGAATCCGGAAACGCGGGAAGATGCGAGATACTCGTAAACGAAGTATGCTTCCCCAACTGTCCGAAGCGTATAGAGCATTATACGATGCAGTCCAGGTTCCAGCTTGAGTTTGATACATCGCAGTCCTATCCCTGCCTTGTATCCACGGCACCGAGGGACTTTAATGAATGCATGAAGAGACCCGCATTCATAAGTGATACACAGATAGGCTCTTATATCGAGAGGGGATTCAACCAGTTCAAGATCGCGGGGCGCGGAATGCCCGAAAGCTATGTGATCGATTCTTATGTTTATTTCCTGGCTAAGCCCGAATACAGGGATATCGTCAGAAATAAGATAAATACATCTCTCAGGGATCTGAGGATACATGCTTCATCAGGAGGAAAAGGAAAAAAGATATGAAAGCACAGGCAATAAAGAAACTGTTCACCAAAGCGATGGGGATCGCGCTTTCGGTGATCACCCTTGTGGCTGCAGTTCCCGAAGTCCTTCCGGGAGTTTCCGGCAGCAGGGCTAAGGCAGCAACATACGATTACATGTCGATCGAAAGCCTTAAGGACATTTTCGGTGACCGTTTCAAGATGGGTATCGCGGTACAGGCTATCTCCCATTGGAACGATCCGGGCGCAGAGATCGGTAATCCCGATAAAGAGAAATTCATATGTAACCAGTTCAATTCGATGACCTTCGGTAATGAGTTCAAGCCCGCATACAATTTCGATGCTGAAGCGGAAGGCCTCTTTACCGTAGATGCAGCGGCTGAGGAACTACTTGACTGGGCCAAGGCCAACGGAATTCCCGTAAGAGGACACTGTCTTGTATGGCATTCACAGGTTAATCCCTCCATCTTTGCCAAGGATTTCAAGGCTATGTCGGGCGGCAAGGTCACAACCGACTACAACGCAACACTTGATGAGGACTGCCTTGTAAGCAGGGATGTACTTCTTCAGAGACTTAAAACCTATATCTACAGCGTTATCGAGTATACCTATGCAAACGGATATGCCGAAACCATCTATGCATGGGATGTTGTTAACGAGGCAATAGATGAGGGTAAGCCCGAAGGCTACAGACAGAGCTACTGGTATCAGATCATCGGCGGCGAATTCCTTTACTACAGCTTCCTCTATGCAAGAGAAGCAGAGGTAAAGTATGCTAAGGAGTATGCAGCTGATTACGGACTCGATCCCGAGGGAGATCTTTCCTCAATCATGCCCGAGCTCTTCTACAATGATTACAACGAGTGGTTCTCCAGAAAGACCGATTACATCATTGAGCATATGACCCAGACTCCTTATAACGAGGGTCATGCAATGGTAAAGAGCGATGTCATCAATCCCGACGGTGACGGAACCATCTACGGTGACGGTCTCATCGACGGATTCGGACTTCAGGCACATATGACCGATGCGGATTCACTCTACCAGTACAAGGATGCGATTGAAAAGTATGCTGCAGCGATCAACAACCTTCACGTAACCGAGCTGGACGTAGGAAAGTCCATCCCCGGCGAGGCAGGCGATTTCAAGCAGGCCAAGTACTATTATGATTATTTCAAGCTCCTTTGCGATGAGCAGGATGCAGGTGTCAACATCACTTCTGTTACGATCTGGGGACTTACCGATCCCACATCATGGAGAAAAGACACCGAGCCCCTTCTTTTCAACGGAAACCTTTCCCCCAAGCCCGCATTTGAGGCAGTCGCAATGGCAGGAAAAGGTGAGGAATTCACTCTCGAGGATACCGCAGGTAAGGGCAAGGCAGAAGATATCGTAATAAATTTTGAGCCCGATGAATATGATTCATCGGTAAAGACTCCCGAAGAACTCGGTTTTATAAGCCGCGGTTCGGGACACCAGGCTACGATCATGCTCAAGATCAAGGTCAACCACACCGAAGGTGCCAATCCCGGATTCTCACTCCATGTAAGAAGGGAAGAAGCTGATGCAACCGTCCGCTATGACCTTTCAAGATTCATCGGACACACCATAAAGCTTTCATACTATGTCAAGTCGGAAGAAGATCCCGTATTCAGGACCGGAATCGACGGATATGAGGATGCAGGTGTCATCGAGATAGTTACCGGAACTCCCGCAGAAGAAGATGCCGAGGCAGAGGCAGCCGATGCGGAAGCAGCTGAGCCCGCAGAGGGCGAAGAGGTGGCTGCGGAAGCTCCCGAATGGTACCTTGTAGATACCGTCATCAAGCTTCCCGAAAGCCTTGAAAGCGCTTCTATATACTTCGAGACGGACGGAGCGGGAGAGTTCTTTATCGACGATTTCACCGTCTCCATGGCAGACGATACAGAGGTTTCTGACGGCCTTCATCGGGTTGCGGAGGACGGAAGCATCATCGATGATGCGGCAGGCGAAGAAGAAGGCACAGATTCCGCCCTTCCCGCTGAGGCAGGTCAGGGCAATCATGCGGCAGGCTGGATCGCTATAATCGCTCTTGCGGTATTTGCCGGTGCGTTCTATATGGCTGATAATAAGAAAAAGACAGACAGCAGGAAAAAATAATCGATCATACATAACAATACCCCCGGAGGCAGGCAGCCGTCCGGGGGTGCTGTTTATATGGCAGAAAAAATGACGGTTTTACGCTTAATGCGTAAGACCGTCATTTTGATTATTTTATTAGGCTTTGGATGAGCGACTTGATCCCTATGATGATCAGGATGACACCGCCCGAGATTATCGCAGGCTTTCTGTACTTTGTTCCGAAAATTCCGCCTATATATGTTCCCGCCGCGGATATTGCAAAGGTTATTACGGCTATTACGCACACGGCGAATACGGCGTTGATAAGTGCCGAAGCCGAAAGGACATTAACCGGGATGGCCACGAATGTGACACCGATGGCCAGTGCATCTATGCTTGTGGCAATGGCAAGAGGAAACATTGCCTTAAATCCGAAGTCCGCCGATTCATCCTCGGCTCCGGAGAAGCCTTCCCTGACCATATTGAAGCCGATGATCGAAAGGATGATGAATGCCACCCAGCCGGAGAATCTGTCTATTATGCCTGAAAATGCCGATCCGAGAAGATATCCTATAAACGGCATGATCCCCTGGAATGATCCGAACCATGTGCCGCAGCATGCGGCGTTCATAAAGCTTACCTTACCTGCGGAAAGGCCCTTGCATACAGATACGGCAAACGCATCCATCGCCAGGCCCACCGATAAAAGAAGCAGTTCTGTAAGTCCCATTACCTGTCCCTGCTCCTTTATACCTGTAATTCTTCAGCCATCATATCCGCGATGGTATATTTTTCGAAAAAGGTCTTGAGTGTCCTGTTAAGTTCGATCCACATCGGAAGGGTCCTGCAGACCGTCTGGTTGGGGCAGCTGGCGTGATCGTCCGTAACGCAGGATACGGGGGTGAAATTTTCCTCGGTAGCCTTTATGATGTCCCATGCGGTGCATTTTGACGGGTCGACGTTAAGTTTATAGCCGCCACCTTTGCCCCTGACGCCTTTAACGAATTCTTCTTTTACGAGATCTTTTATTATGGCTTCAAGGTATTTTTTGGACATTCCCTGTCTTGCGGCGATATCACCCAGTGCGATGTAGCCTTCTTTTTCGTGCTCGGCAAGGTCGACCATTACGCTGAGCGCATATCTGCCTTTAGTGGAAATAAGCATTGCATTCTCCCAAAAAACTTGTAATTACAACATATTTGATATGATACAATGTGTAGGATGGATTTTCAAGAAGCGTTAAATTACATAGAAAACACGGGATCATCAGGTATAAAACCGGGAACCGGGGTCATAAAAGAGCTCCTGGGACGCCTTGATAACCCGGAGAAGGGACTTAATGTCATCCACGTGGCAGGTACCAACGGAAAAGGCTCCGTTTGTACCTATCTTGAGTGTGCGCTTAACGAATGCGGACTTAAGACCGGAAGATATGCCTCGCCGTCCGTATTCAGGTATCTGGAAAGGATCAGGCTCTCAGGAGAGGATATAACGGAAGAGGATTATGCCGAAGCCGTATCCGCAGTGAAAGAGGCGGCGGAAGGAATGGAAGATAAGCCCACCGGATTTGAAGCCGAGACCGCGGCTGCCTTTAAGTACTTTGCAGATAAAAAAGCGGACGTTATTATAGTTGAATGCGGCATGGGAGGCCTTGAGGATGCGACCAATGTATTCGATTCCCCGCTTGCCTGTGTGATCACTTCGGTCAGCATGGACCATATGGCATTCCTCGGTCACGATCCCGAGAAGATCGCGGTAAATAAAGCCGGAATAATCAAGAAAAATACACCAGTTATCATATCTCATATGCCGCATATTTCCTGCAAAGGAAAGGATTATGACCCTGCCGGGATCCTTGAAAGGGAGACTCTGGCCAGAGGGGGGATCTGCATCCGTGCCGATGAGGATATCATCCCGGCAGATTTTGAAAATCCCCTTCCCGGATCATATCAGAAGGACAACCTGAATGCGGCCCTCCACACCCTTGAAGCGGTTAAAGAAAAGCTTGCCGGACTTTTCCCGGACAAATCAATAACGAGTGATATATTCCTGAAAGGCATAGCAAAGGCTTCCTGGCCCGGCCGGTATGAGAGGATCAGTGACAATCCCGTCATAATAAGAGACGGGGCTCATAACCCTGCCGCCGCATCTGCTCTTTATGATTCACTGGAAAGGGACGGATACCTGAACGAAGGCATAAATATCCATTTAATAATGGGTGTTTTTAAAGACAAAGATTATATGGAGATACTTCGTATAATGCTGCCCTGTGCGGTTTCATTTACCGCGATCGACCTGCCTGACAGAAGGAGAGGACTTCCCGCGGATGACCTTGTCAGGGCTGCCGGGGACGTTTGTGATAAGCTCGGCTTATCCGCCGGGCCGGCCATATCAAAAGCGGGGAGTCTGAGTGAAGCTCTTCCCCATAACCTTTCTGCGGAAATGTCCTGTCAGGACAACCCTGATACCGCAGAGCTTTCCGCCCCGGATTCTGTTCCGAAGGATGTTTACGTAGTGTTCGGATCACTTTCTCTTATGCAGCTTTTCAATTCTTAAATCTTTAGAAACGATTTTCCGGGCAATAGTATTCAATTTGTTTCTGTGATAAAATCAATATGTATAACTGTATCCGTTAAACGGGGAGATATATGGTTATTTTTCTCACAAGTTCATTCGTGGAATACAGGACGATAGCCGAAACCGGACCCGCTCACCTTAGCGGTGACTACGATTTTATCGGCAATCTTCAGAAATACTGGAGGGAAAACTCCGGTCTGTTGGTCGTGGCCGCAGATCCCGATGACCATGAGAATAATGACAGCTCCGCAGCCAGATATACACAGGCTTTCACCGAGGCAGGATTCAGCGTGGAGAAGACCACCGTGCTCGACCACAGGAACTCCTCCGAGGCCTTTGAACTGGTCAGGAATTCGGATGTGGTCATATTATCGGGCGGAATGGCCGGTGCCCAGAACGCATTCTTCAAAGAAATAAGCCTTAAGATGCTCCTTACGGGGTATCCGGGCGTTATAATCGCTCTCAGCACGGGAACCATTAATTCCTGTGAAACCGCATATCTGCTCCCGGAACTCGGCGGAGAGGCCGTAGAACCCGGTTTTGAGCGCTTTACGGACGGTCTCGGCCTTACAGACAGGATCATCCTGACTCACAGCGAATATCTCAGATCCAAGAAGGTCGGCGGATTTGACCTGATGGAAGATATTGTGGTTCCGGACAGCAAGGACAGGGAATTTTACCTGATCGACGACGGAAGCTACTTTTTAATTGACGGCGATGTCACAAAACTCTATGGCAGGGGAGAAGTGTTGGAAAATGGCGCTTTACGCATGATTGACAGCCATGTCAGAGAAAGTGACTGGAATGCCGTTATGACAGGCGGTTACATTTGCGTTTTTGAGATCAACTCCAGTACCGGCAAGCTTATCAGCAAATTCACGGGTGATTTTCTCCCTAAATATGACGTCAGTGTCGACAAGGCTGCGGACTTCAAAGCCTTCATACAAGATTTTGCGTCCAAGATACTTATCGAAAGAGAGAGAGACCAGCTCATAAGACATTCAACCAAGGCTGTGATAGAAGCCGAGATAGAATCCATGGGATGTTATTCCAGGACCGTGCATTCCGAAAGAGGCGGCTTCAGAAGGGCCATGGATATACGCATAAGGCCGCTTGAAGGCGAGGATGATACCAGGATATGCATTATCCAGGATATCACCGAGATGATAGACAGGGACTGGATGACCGATATCCTTTCGAGAGCCGGATTCCTGAGGGATGCGGAGATCTGCATCAATAAACTCGATCTTTCGAAGGGTTATTCGCTTCTGTATACCAACATCCGCGGTTTTAAGACGGTAAATGACCTCTTTGGCGAAGAGATAGGAGATAAGGTCATCTTTATGGTCAGGGACCAGATCAGGGAGGTTCTTGAGCCCCTTGTTCTCGGACGACTCGAGAGCGATCATTTTGTTGCCATAATCAGGAATGAATACCTTAAGGCCGCCAGGATGAAAAAGCTCACCCAGATGACCTACAGGAGTATTTATAAGCAGTATGATTTTAACGTCACATGTGGTATTTATCACATAGTCGATACCGGTCTTTCCATAGGACTGATGATAGACAGGGCAAAGCTTGCGGAGTCCAATATAGCCAACTCCGATGCCATTCTTTACACCGATTATACGGACAGGATGCGTACGGATTATGTTAACCGGATGATCCTGATATCCGATCTCGGAGAGGCGGTGAAGAACAGGGAACTCATTTCCTTCTACCAGCCCGTTGTAGATACCATAACCCATAAGGTGGTATCGGCGGAGTCGCTCGTCAGATGGCAGCATCACGATATGGGAATGGTTTCTCCCGGACTTTTCATCCCTGCTCTCGAGCAGTCGGGCAAGGTGTCCAGAGTCGATATGTACATGGCCGAGAACGTATTCGGAATGCTCATGAAGAATTCCAGGGAGGGATACCCCCTGGTTCCCGTATCCATTAACCTTTCCAGGGTTGATTTCTACGATCCGACGCTTTTAGACAGGATCAAGGAGATCCTCGACAGCGACGAATTCCCCGAGGGAGCCGCCAAGATCGAGATAACGGAGTCCGCTTATGCCAATCTTGAGAGCAATGCACTTGATTTCCTAAAGATAATGAAGGATAAAAAGGTCAAGATACTGCTTGATGACTACGGCAGCGGAATGAGCTCTCTTTCAACGCTCGAAAGCTACGAATTCGATACCATCAAGCTCGATATCGGATTTGTCCGCAAGATAGGCCAGAGTGAAAAGGCCGAGACCATAATCAGATCGACCATCAACATGGCCCACGCATTCGGGGCCGATGTCATTGCGGAGGGCGTGGAAAACGAACAGCAGCTTGCATTCCTTTACGATGCGGGCTGTGATATGATCCAGGGCTACTATTTTTACAGGCCCATGCCCGAGGATGAATTCTGCAAGATAGTAAACAATCCCACCAAGACGGAAATGATCATTGGCTGGGGAAAGGATTAAACCATTAACAGGATATTTGAGATCATGGCTCCATGTCATTTCGGCATGGAGTCTGTGCTGAAAAAAGAGATAATCGATCTTGGCTATGACGTAACCTCCGTTTCCGACGGCAGGGTTACTTTTGAGGGAGATGCCGAGGCTGTTGCCAGAGTAAATATCTGCTCCCGCACGGCCGAAAGGCTGCTGATAAAGGCGGCCTCCTTTACCGCGAGGACATTCGACGAGCTGTTTGAAGGGGTAAAGGCCGTAAGGTGGGAAGAATTCATCCCCGAGAACGGTAAATTCTGGGTGACCAAGGCTTCAAGCGTAAAATCCGCCCTCTTTTCACCTTCCGACATCCAGTCCATAGTCAAGAAGGCCATGGTGGAGTCGCTCAAAGGCGTATACCGGATAGAGCATTTCCCGGAGGACGGGGATTCTTTTCCGTTCAGGGTATTCATTTACAAGGATGAGGTCACGATAGGCCTTGATACCACCGGAGAATCACTCCATAAGAGGGGCTACAGGAAGCTGACCGCCAAGGCTCCCATCGCGGAAAATCTTGCCGCGGGTCTTATCATGCTCACTCCCTGGAGAGGGGACCGCATCCTGGTCGATCCTTTCTGCGGAAGCGGAACCTTCCCGATAGAAGCGGCTCTTATGGCGGCAAATATGGCACCCGGAATGAACAGGTTCTTTACCGCCTGCGACTGGGAGCATATTGTTCCAAGGAGCGTATGGAACGATGCGTACGAAGAGGCAAGAGATCTTGTTATCGATGTTAAAGAGACCGATATACAGGGCTATGATGCGGATCCCGAGGTCATAAAGATAGCGAGAAAGAATGCCGCCGATGCGGGCGTTGAGCACCTGATCCATTTCCAGACAAGGGATGTTGCCGCGCTTTCGCATCCGAAAAAGTACGGATTTATAATCACCAACCCGCCCTACGGAGAAAGACTTATGGATAAGTCCGAAGTGGGAGAGCTGTACCGCGTACTCGGGGAAAGGTACAAAGCGCTCGACAGCTGGAGCATGTACATCATCAGCTCATATGAAAAGGCGGAGAGCGACATCGGCAGAAAAGCCGATAAAAACCGCAAGATCTATAACGGTATGATGAAGACTTACTTTTATGAATTCAGGGGACCCAAGCCTCCCTCAAGGAAGAAGGATTAAATGTCCGGACAGGCAAAGAAGGTTCCTTACGTTAAGTTCACAGACCCCCAGCTTGAAGGGGAAACGAGGCTTTCGGGCAGGCTCGGCACAGGGCTGCTCTGGAGTCTTCTTTTTGCGGCATGCTTTGCGGTATGCCTTTATTACTGTATGGTCAAACCCATCGTGATCACAAGCGCCAACGTGAGCGACGATGAGCTTATAAATCTATCCGAAGCGATATCTCTTTCCGCGGCGGAGGGCGGTGCGGAAAATACCGTTACATTCAGCGTTCCCGCAGGTGTCAGGGCATCCGATATCGTAACGCAGAATCTGTACAACGAAAGAAGATTCCTTGTGCACATAACTACGGATTCCGAAGGCTATTACGGGACTCTGTCGGATTCCGGTATTGCGGTGGATGCGGGAAGGATCACGGGTGATCCGGGGCTTGTAAACCGGTGCTCGGTCGCTTATGACGGAACCGGGGCACTTCTTATTTTCGATATGTCACATGTGTACGAATATGTGCTGTCGATAGACGGGGATACGGTCACGATGGAGGCGGTTTCACCTGCCGATCTGTACGATTTTGTCGTGGTCATGGATCCCGAAGACAGTTATTCGGCAGCAGGCGTCCTTCCGGATGTTGCGGGAAGATGCGAAGCAATGCTGTCTGCCGACGGAGTGAAGGTTTATATCACGGAGCCCGATGTGACGGAAGGAAGATATATCACCGCAGCCGAGCTTGCGGAAGAGACCGGAGCCGATATATTCATCGGTATGGGTGTGTCGCATGACGGAGCCGATCATCACGGTATAAAGACGTATTACGATCCTATGTATTATATTCCCGGATACGGCAGTATATCGCTCTGCGAAAGCTGCCTTAAAGCCGTGGCGATAGCGGTGTCCGACAAGGCGTGCGGCATCGAAGAAGCGCCGGAGGGAAGCGTTTTGTATGATATAAATGTTCCGGCGGTGTACATCACCCTCGGAAACAGTGATAACAGCCGCGAAAATGAGCTGATGACGGAGGATTCCTACAGGGAAAAACTTGCAAAGGGTCTTTATCAGGCAGTGCTCGAAGCGGCCGGAAAGATGGGAGAAGAATCATGGAGAGATTAGTTTTTGCAACCGGCAATAAGGGCAAGATGCGTGAGATACGCGAGATCATGGAAGGAAGCGGATATGAGATCCTTTCAATGAAGGAAGCCGGAATAGATCCCGATATTGTCGAGGACGGAACAACTTTTGAAGAGAATGCCCTGATCAAGGCAAGAGCGGTTCACGAGCTGCTTCCGGACGATATAGTCCTTGCCGATGATTCGGGACTTGTAGTCGATGCACTGAACGGCGAACCCGGCATATATTCGGCAAGGTATATGGGTGAAGATACTCCATATTCCGTCAAGAACAACAGCATCATCGAAAGACTTGAAGGTGTTCCCGATGAAAAGAGAACGGCAAGATTCGTCTGCGCCATAGCCGCAGTCTTCCCCGACGGAACCGAAAAATGCGTAAGGGAAACAGTTGAGGGCCGCATCGGATATGAGGAAAAGGGAGAGTTCGGATTCGGATACGATCCCATTTTCTACTGCCCCGAGATAGGGTGCTGCACGGGTGAGATCCCCGAGCTTGAGAAGAACAAGATCTCCCACAGGGGCAAGGCACTCAGGAAGATGAGAACGGAGCTCGAAAAGTGAAGAAAGCCATCATCGTGAGCGATACTCACGGCAACAATACCAATTTTCACAAGGTTATGAAGATGCACCCTGATGCGGAATTCGTGATCCACTGCGGGGATGTCGAAGGCGGGGAGGGTGATATCAGATCCGACCTCGGATGTCCTTTGTACCTTGTGGCAGGCAATAATGATTATTTTGGGAATCTTCCCAGGGAGCTTGAAGAACAGCTTTTCGGACACAGGGTACTGATCACCCACGGACATAATTACAGAGTCTCCGTTTCCATCGAAATGCTCAGGGATGAGGCGATCGCAAGAGACTGTGATATCGCTTTCTTCGGACATACCCACAGACCCGAGGTGAGCTACGGGGGCGGATGCTACATCATCAATCCCGGGTCTCTTTCATATCCCAGACAGGAGGGCAGAAAGCCCAGTTACTGCATCTGGGAAGTGGACGACAGAGGACAGGACCATTTCATGACAGCTTATCTTAATGACGGGATGATGTGACCGGATCCCGTGAAAACCGTCTATACAGTTGTAGGGACGGTTTTTGTTTTGTATTTTGGGAGCGGATATATGAAAAAGAAGATCGTTTTATGGATAATGACAGTGCTTACGGCATGTGCTTTGGCCGGATGCGGAAAGGCTACCGATCAGTTGCCTGCAGATGATCAGGCGGCAGTTACCCCGGTGACTTCCGTCGCTCCGTCATCTGCCGGAAATACGGATCCCGTCACTCCGGTGACACCTTTATATTATTTTGATGAGTCGCTTATAAGCGATGAATATCTTGTCGGAATGGATTATTTTACCGGCGATTTCCTTGAGCTTGCTCCAACGGTCATCGTAAAGGTCAGATATGACGGCAGGATCGAGGTGGGATTCGATCACACACTTTTAAACGGTGAGGAATATACCGATATCCGCTATTTTGATCTTACCGAAGAGCAGTATGCGAATATTGAAGAAGAGATCGATCTCCGTAAGCTTTTCTTTCTCGATCCCGAGGAAGCCGACCCGGAGACTACCATGGACGGAGGCTACAGCAGCCTGATCATATATGACAAGAACGGCGATGTCTATAAAGTGTGCGGCGGATTCTGCCCGCATAACAGTGATTTCAACCGCATGTCCGGAGTGATCTCCGAAAATCTTCCCGAGGAGTTTTACAGATACTGCAACGAATATAAGCTTGCCCGGTTAAGGGAAGAGGAATTTGATCCCTATGAGAACCACAGTGAAGAGTTTAAGACCAAATACGGAGTATTTCTGGACTATGACGGAGACTTAGGCGAACTGGATAAATACAACTATATTGTCATAGATGCGCAGTATCACAGCAGGGATGAGATAGTTGATTTCAATTCCGGATATCAGAAATATGTCTACAGCTATATCAATATCGGTTCCATTGAGGATTTCAGGGATTATTACGATGATTATGCAGATCTTGCCCTCGGTGATTATGAGAATTGGGACGGCGAAGAGTGGATCGATGTATCGGATCCCAGATGGCAGAACTTCATTCTGAACGAACTTGCTCCCGAGCTTCTTGAAAAGGGCATAAACGGTTTCTTTGTAGATAACTGTGATGTGTATTACAACTATCCCACCGAAGATATCCTTAACGGTCTTGCGGTCATCATGAGAGGCCTGAAGGGTATGGGCTGTGATGTCATTATCAACGGCGGGGATGCTTTCCTTGATGCGTATTGTGCATCGATGGGATCCTGGACCGATGTCATAACCGGTATCAACCAGGAAAGCGTATTTTCATACATCGATTGGGATAACGGTTCCCTGACATATGCATCCGAAGAAGACAAGGCTTATTTCCTCGATTACATAGAAAAGTACGGTGATCAGGGAGCATATATCTTCCTGATCGAATATGTGGATAACGCGGATGAACACAGGACTCTGAGGAGCAGTATCAAAAACTACTGCGAGGAGCATGATTACCTGTATTACATCTCGGATTCCATAGACCTTAACTGAAAGTGAACAAGGGGACGGCCTGAATACGCAAGATAAAAGGAGAGAGCACCATGTTTCGGAAAATGAGGAGATTTAAACAGCAGATAAGCGAAGAGGAGTGCATCAGGATCCTGAAAGAACAGCCCAGAGGAGTGCTTTCCATGATAGGGGATAACGGATACCCATACGGTATTCCCATGGATCATCTCTATATGGATGACGGACATATTTATTTTCACGGTGCAGGGGAAGGCCACAAGATCGATGCCATATCCAAATGCGATAAGGTCAGCTACTGCGTGTACGATCAGGGATACCGCAGGGAGGGTGAATGGGCTCTGAACATAAACAGCGTCGTGGTGTTCGGACGGATCCGCATTGTGGAGGATGAGGAGAAAAAGAAAGATATCTGCATTAAGCTTCTCAAAAAGTTCTCGGATGATGAAGAGTATCTTGAGCGAGAGATGAAGAATGCTTTTCCAAGAGTGAACTGCCTTGAACTGATCCCCGAGCATATGACCGGAAAGCTGGTCAACGAATCGTGATTTAACTGTTTATACTCGGGTTGTTTTGAGAAGTGTTTGATAGTATAATTTATCTGTTTTCGGGGTGTGGCTCAGCTTGGCTAGAGTACCTGGTTTGGGACCAGGGGGTCGCAGGTTCGAATCCTGTCACCCCGATGCTTGAAACCCGCTTAAACAGTGGGTTTCTTTTGGTTAAGAATATTGGGATCATCCGATCAAAGGAGGTTGTATGATAACGGTAAATCTGTACTATAAGGGAACAAACGGGAATGCACGTGCTTTTGCCGAGCTTCGTGATAAGTATGATCTGCACATGAGCGTGGAACGCTTTGTGAGCGATGAATATAAATCGGATGAGAAATACCTGAGGAAATAATCTGAATTAAGCGTACGAAAGTACTGAAAGGATTCGAGGAGGTACTTCAGATGAGTCTTACCCGGTTGTTCGTAACAGTATACGAGCTTCTGTTGATTTTTTCGATCGTTTCATTTGTAAAGAAAAAGAAGGTAATAGGGATAGCACTGATTGCGATCATGGTGCTTGGAATAGCTGTTCTGGGATATCTGTGGATGACTTCTCCGACGTGACTGGTGATCTTCCTCCTTGTAATATGCATTCCGCAAGCGGAGAAATAATATGAAACTTCTACTTAAACTCAGCAGAGAGGCCGTAAGATACAGAGGCCTTTACCTGATCGCCATACTCTCAACACTGATCCTTACGGTGATCAATCTGGCGGCACCGAAGGTTTTGTCTGCAATGACCGGAATAGTCAGCGAGGGTGTTGATGACGAAGGAATGAGCAGGATATGGCAGCTTACGTTTATCCTTGTTCTCCTTTATCTTGCGAGGGTTCTTTTCAGATTCCTGAATAATTATCTTGCACATAAGGCGGCATGGTATCTGGTCGGGGACCTGCGTACGAGGACCTATGACAAGCTCGAGAGGATGCATATCGGATACTTCCATGATAAGCAGACAGGAGACCTGATGAGCCGCATTGTCAACGACACCAGGGATTTTGAACTTCTCTATGCACATATGATCCCCGAGACCATTACCAATTTCGTAACCTTCATCGGTGTTCTCATTGTTCTTCTTACGATCAATCCCAAGCTTGCTCTTATAACCTGTTCACCGATTCCTCTCATCTTTTTATCGGGAATAGTCTTTTCCAAGAAGGTACGCCCTTTCTTCAAGGCGTCACAGACCAAGATGGGTGAACTGAACGGAAAGCTGCAGGATAATCTCTCGGGACTTCAGGAGATACAGTCCTTCGGAAGGGAAGAGTACGAGACCGGTCAGGTCAATGAGAAGAATTTCGAGCACATAAGGGCCATGCTGAAGGCTCTTAAGATCAGCGCGATCTTTCATCCCACGGTTGAATTCATATCCTCGATAGGAACGATACTTGTCGTTGCGTTCGGCGGATTTCTCGCATGGAAGGAAGGACTGAAGGTGGAGGATATTGTCGCATTCCTTCTGTATCTCGGACTGTTCTATGCACCCGTTACGGGACTTGCGAATCTTCTGGAGAATATGCAGCAGTCACTTGCGGGAGCTGAGCGTGTCATGACCGTTCTCGATGCACCCTGTGAGATCAAGGATGCACCCGATGCGGTGCCGTTAAAAGAAGTAAAGGGCAGCATCGCATTCGATCATGTTTCGTTTTCGTATGAGACGGGCGGGGTGATACTTGATGATATTTCCTTTGAATGCGCTCCGGGTAAAATGCTCGCACTTGTCGGTCCCACGGGTGTCGGCAAGACTACGATGACGAAGCTTATTTCGAGGTTCTATGAACCTACTTCGGGTAAGATCCTGGTGGATGGTCACGATATAAATTCCGTTACCATAGAGAGCCTCAGGCAGAATATCTCTCCCGTTCTCCAGGACACATTCCTGTTCAACGGAACGATCGCGGAGAATATCGGATATGCCGCTCCTGAGGCGGATATGGACCGTATAATAGAGGCGGCAAAGGCTGCGAACATCCACAAGGATATAATGAACATGCCGGACGGATATCAGACGCTTGTAGGAGAAAGAGGACTGAGGCTTTCGGGAGGACAGAAGCAGAGAGTTGCGATCTCGAGGGCAATCCTCAGGAAATCACCGATCATAGTGCTTGATGAAGCAACGGCTTCCGTTGATGTGGAGACCGAAAAGCAGATCCAGGAAGCTATCAGCAATATTTCCGGACGTAAGACCATCATCGCGATTGCACACCGTCTTTCGACGATACGTAATGCGGATATGATCCTTGTGATCGAGAACGGTCATATTGTGGAAAAGGGAACCCATGAAGAACTGATCGCACTCGGCGGAACATACGCACGCATGAGCAGCATTCAGGGATGAGACGGGAGACAGGTTTAGGTGAGAAATAAAAAGGGCATTTATATATTTGCGGCAATGCTGTTTTTGGCATTGGGTGCTTTGATATTCGCAGTGGTGTATTCGAAGATGTTCACAGATGATCCCGAAAGCGGGATCGCCGAAATAGAGAGCACCGCCATACCGGAGGAAGTGACCGCTGAAGAGCCGGAAGCTTTGGAGCCTCCGCATTTTATAATGCTCAGTGACAGGAAGTACAGGACGGGAACAAAGCTGTCACTCCTGGATCTTGTATATGCCGAGGATGCGCAGGGAAATGATATCACAGACCGTATTGTCGTCGAAAGCGACGGCGGATATGATCCGGACATCTCAGGCAGCTACGATGTTACATACAGTGTCACCGATGATGATCAGACAAAGGCGGAGGAAACGATTACCGTAACCGTCGGCGATTTCGAAAAGAACGATTACGGCTTTGCCATGGACGGCGAAATACTGAGCGATCTTATTGCCCGCGGTTATTTCGGATATGACGTTCTTCCGGAGGAGAAAGCCGGAGATATTGATGCGCTGACGGAGCTTACTTCTCCCACCTCATTCGGTGCTGCTTATGATGACGGCGCGTGCAGCTGTTTCCTTTACAAGGTGACGGAGGAGTATCTCTTTTTCTATACAAATAAGCACTGCCCGGTGGACAGTGCCGAAACTCTGTGCTTATATGACTGTTATGACAATATGACGGAGATTCCTTCCGCTGACATCATTTATCTTAAATATCATCCGGAGTGGGATGCCGTCGCAAACGGCTATCTTCAGTACGATCAGCAGATGTTTGCCGTTCCGTTATCGTATTTTGATATTGACAGGCTTTTGTGCTTTAAGGAAGTTCATATCGACCGGTCTGCTTTTGAAAGCTTAAAGGCCGGTGATATGTTCCTGATGAATACCCAGTCCTGGAGAAGATGCCAGAAGGATATCGTCCTTGAGAATACCGTGATGTACACGGATTGTTATGAAAACACCGCTTATCATTTCGATGAAAACGGTAATGTTCCGGCATTATCACATATGGTCGTGGGGGATCTTAAGAATGCTGTCGGAAGCTGCAGTGGTTCCCCATGTTTCGATAAATACGGAAATCTTCTCGGATTTATCTGGGGAACCACTTACGCTGACGGACCCGAACTTATTTATCTGGATCAGTTCGTTCCGCTTCCGTTTTTTCTTGAATTTGCGGATTCTGTGGATTATTCCATCTCTTCAAGCATTCCTACGATGTAAAGGAACTGTGCCTTGTAATCGTCTGTCATGACTGCGGGATCTTTCGAAAGTCTTTCGATGATGTCCTCGTAATCCGAGGTGCCCGCATAATCGGATCCTCTGTAGAGCATTCCGACCTGTGCGACTCCTGCGGCCCATGAGGTATCATAATCCATTGTCTCGGTGAACATATCGGTGGTAACAGGGAAAGTTTCAAGCTTGCTGTCTTTTCCGTCGGGCTCTTTGTATCTGATATTGAGTACGCAGTATTCGTTGCTTCCGGTGATCGAGGTTTCTTCGTCTTCACCGTATCTGGATTCGACATTGGGAATGTTCATGTCGGAACCTACGGGAACTATCTCGTAGAGGATGGTAACGGTCTGGCCTGATCCTACTTCGCCTCCGTCCTTGGCATCGTTGGCGAAGTCCTCGGCTGCCATCTGACGGTTTTCGTATCCGATGATCCTGTAAGCTGCTACGGTTTCGGGATTGAACTCAACCTGGAACTTGGTGTCCTTGGCTACGGTATAAAGTGTTGACCAGATCTCGTTTTCGAGAGCCTTTTCAGCCTCTGCGGTGCAGTCGATGTAGAAGTAATTGCCGTTTCCGTGATCTGCAAGTGCTTCCATCTTGTCGTCTTTATAATTTCCGGTTCCGAATCCGAGACAGGAGAGGAATACGCCGGATTCCTTCTTTTCTTCGATCAGCTCGATAAGTCCCGCTTCGGAAGAAGTTCCGAGGTTGAAATCGCCGTCTGTGCAAAGGATGACACGGTTATTTCCGCCTTCAATGAAATACTTCTCTGCGATCTCGTATGCTTTGAGGATTCCGCCCTGTCCGTTCGTTCCGCCGCCCGCTTCGAGGGAGTTGATGATCTTCTTGATCTCACTGTGCTGGTCGCCGGAAAGTCCCTCGGCCCTGACTGAAGCATCACCTGCGTAGGTGACGATCGAGATGCGGTCGTTCTCGGTAAGGTTCTTCTGGAGGATCTTAAGCGCTTCCTGTGCAAGGGGAAGACCGTTGTTCCAGAACATTGAACCTGATGTGTCAACAAGGAAAACTATATTGGAGCCGCCGGAGATATCGACCTTTTCGGCTCTTACGCCCACCCTGTAGAGAAGGGTGTCTTTATTCCAGGGGCATGGAACTATGGTCTGGCTTACGGAGAATTTCTCTCCGTCCTTTGCTTCGGGATAGGAATAATCGAAGTAATTGATCATTTCCTCAACCCTGAGGGCTTCCCTGTCGAGTCCGCCCGAGCCGTATCCTTCCTTTTCATATTCATATGCCTGGTAAACGGTGCGCCTGAAATTGGAATAGGTTGCGGTATCGACATCCGCTCCGAAGGTGGAGAATCTGTTGACACCGGTGGTGATAAATCCTGCTTCGGTGATCTGATTGTAGCCTTCCGTATTCCAGTCCCCGTCAATGATCACGGGCTCTGTGGGAATGCTGACAGACGGTGATGAGACGGCTTCTTCCGCATCACACACTGTTGCCGCCTCATACATTACCATTCCGCCGTTGGTCGTTCCGCCGAAAAGGGTGAATTTTCCATCGTCATCCTCCAGCCCGTCATAATCCTTTCCGACATCTTCGATCCTGTCCCTGATATCTTCTTCGGTGATAACGGTATCAGGCTTGTCTTCATCGTCCGGAATATCTGCGGTCCTGCCGCATGCCGAAAGGAGCAGCATGCCTGCGATCACCAGGCTGATGTACGATCTTAAGCTTTTGGATAAAGTTTTTCTTTTCATGATCTCGTCCTCCGCATATATAAACCTTAAATAGGCTGATCTGCTTGGGTTTATTACCCCTCCGCCATATATGACGGAGGCCGGGATCGTAAAGTCACATTATTTCGTGAAATTTTTTTATTTCTTTTTGATGTCAAAGGAAACCTTGGCGGAATCCGCACGGGCGCTTATCTTAAGGCCCATTCTCTCAAGGAGATCCTTGGCCACGCTCAGGCCGAGGCCGGAATTTGACCTTCCCGGGGTGTCGTCACCCGTGACGAATGCTTCAAAGAAACGCTTAGGCTTTTTGATGAACTTATCAACGGGGGTCCAGCTGTTTTCAAGAGTCAGCCCGTTTACGCAGGTCCTGATGGTTATGACGGAAGCGGAAAGAGTATATTTGGCCGCATTTCCGATGAGATTATCCATTGCCATCGTAAAGAGCAGCTTATCCCCCTCAAAGGAAAACTTCTCTTTGTCGTCCAGCTCCCATTTGATGCTTTTACTGTCCGTGACGTTTTCGTATTTGCCGATCAGCTCCCTGCAGACTGCGGATGCGTCTATCTGATCGGATGCCGGTTCATAGCCTGCCGCTCCCGTACGGTAGAAAGAAAGGATCTTCTCGGTGCTTTCATTCATACGGTCTGTCTCGGACATGATCTTCTTTTCATACTGTGTCTTCTTTTCCTCGGATACGCCGGCTATCAGGTTCTCGGCGCAGCTTCTTACGATCATGAGGGAAGATTTGTAATTGTGTGCAAGAGCGTTGGTCACGCTTCTTTCGTATTCGCCTTTTTGTCTCTTGCGTCTTGCCTTCAGGCAGAGGATAAGTGCAATCACGGCGCAGATCAAAGTGATGACCAGGCAGCCGGCTACGCGTAAGATCATTAATATGCCCGTATAATCGATGATCTCTGTATAGCACAGAATATTTCTGTCCGTAGTTTCCATCGAGGTTCTGATGATATATGTTTTATGAGCACCCTTTACGCTTGCCGTATAATCGCTCGGATACTGCCTGTGCTCCGGATCGGACAGGTATTTGTCATAGCTTTGATCGGATAATTGTTTCGCAAGCTCGTACCACGGATCGAGCGGGTCGATCATATCATCCTCAAATATGCATTCGGAGCTTTCCGTAACTTCTGACTGATCATATTCAAACGGCTTATCCGAAATGAAACTTACCTTTTCCCCGTCTTCTTCGGTAAAAGTGATGACAAGAGGATAAATTATGCCGTCCCTGCAAACATACTTTTCCACATTCGGATAGTTGTAATTGAAACCTATTACGTCATCGACGTAAAAAACCGGATTTATTATTTTGTAATAGTATGAACTGATCCTTGAACACTCTTCATCCGAAAAAGTTGTCCTGATGTCACAGAGGAGTCTTTTATTTCCTTCATGCAGGACCAGCAGATCACCTCTTGTGATAAGTTCACCGCTTTCCCTGTCCGCGATCCATACCGCGCCTCCGTACCTGAACAGTGGGAAGGAAAGTGCCGATGATCCGGGGAGTTCTATCATGCCTCCCGAGGGCGCGCTCTTGTCATTGATCGTGCTGTATAACAGGTTGACTACATCCTCGGCAGAGTCAAAAAATGGCGATGTGGGATCTACGGCAGTTCCGTCCAGTATGCTTTCATAACGCTCCAGATACTGTCTCATATACTGCCTGGTATAATCATGCGGCTCATATGAATAGAGATATGCAAGGACCGTGGCTTTGGCAATGGGAATGTATATGAGACAGAGCACCGCGCATATGATCGCAGTGAAAAGAATGATCTTCGGTTCTTCTTTTATATTTCTTTTTATCAGTTTTTTCTTTGTCATTTTTTGGTCTCCAGTCTGTAACCGTAGCCACGCAGAGTGACTATCATCGCTTCGGAGTTTTCTGTTTCTTTTCGTATGTTCTTGATCGGGTTATCGAGATTGCGGGGAACCGCGTCACTTTCCGAACCCCAGACGCGGGCGAGGAGCTCGTCCTTCGACACAAGTCTGTCGGGATGCTCCATAAGGTAAAGGAGAACGTCGAATTCCCTGGGCTGCAGATCTATCTCTTTATTACCCAGATACAGTTTTCGTTTGTTTCTGTCGGCGGTAAGATCGAGATATGTGACTGTTTCCGGTCTGCTGTCGCCGTATCTTTTGAGAAACACTTTGATCTTGGCGGCAAGCTGTGCCATGGAGAAGGGCTTTACGATGTAATCGTCTCCGCCGCATTCGTATCCCTTAAGAACGTCTTCCTCGGAATATCTTGCGGTAACGAAGATCACGGGAGTCTGTATGCCGCGCCGCCTTAAGCTTTTGCATACTTCAAATCCGTCCCTTTCCGGCAGACCTATATCGAGCAGTATGAGGGAGTACAGAGTTTGCGCTGCCAGTTCCAGACCGTCGCGACCGTTGTCGGAAATATGAATTCGCCACTCGCCGCCGCCCGCATTCTGCAGGTATTCCTGAAGATTGTCCGCGATATCCGGATCGTCTTCGATAAGTAGTATCTCGATCATAGCCTGCCTCCTTTTGTGCACAGATAAACTGTATCACAGAAATGTAATCGGAATGTATGTAAAAATCATATGATTTATTCCGTTTTAAATGTATACTTTTCGTATGTATGCAGTTCATGCGGCACACAGATATAATATGGTAGCTCCTATGTATATTCACGAACGGAACGGAATATGGAAACAAAGAATAGTAAATTCGGCAAACTGATATCCGTCATTTTTGCCACCGACAGTGAGATCCAGGTTGTTGCATTCAACATACTTGCGGTCTGCGGTATAGTTGTAAGCATAATAACGGCGATCGTTAACGGTATCCGCTTATCGAGTGCCGTATTCCCGGATATCGCCGGCGCACTCGCTTCGGTGATGCTCATGTATTACTGCCATAAGACCGGAAATTACAAAAGGGCCATGATCCTTACCGTATTTCTGATCTTCATGGGTCTTTTCACATTCCTTTATTTTCTTCAGGGAGGATACCACGGCGGCATACCTTCGTTCTTTATCTTCGGCGTAGTTTTCACGGCCTTTTTGCTGGACGGCATTTCCATGGTGGTACTGATACTGATCGAGCTGGCGTGGTATATTTCGCTGATCCTGTATTCGTTTTACCATCCCGTGACCCTTAACAATGATGAGAGATTCTACATGACATGCGTCATCATGGATATGACGCTGGTAGCCATTTCGCTTGCGGTGACCATGTATTTCCAGATACGTGTCTACAGGAAAAAACAGCTGCAGCTGAACGAAGCGATAAAGGCAGCCGATGAGGCCAACAGGGCAAAGAGTGATTTCATTGCCAAGATGAGCCATGATGTCAGGACTCCGCTTAATACGATCCTTGCAATGAATGAACTGATAGTAAACAACACCTCATCCGAGCGTATAAGGGAATGGGTCAATGACAGTAATATATCCGGACAGATCCTTCTTTCCATGATAGATGACATGCTCTATATTTCCAGGATCGAAGCGGGAAGAGTGGCGATCCTGACACAGCCCTGGAACACACGCAGAGTATTTGATGAGACGGCAAGGGTATGGAAGCTGAATGCCGCAAAGGCGGGACTCGGCTTTATCTATGAGATCGAAGACGATATCCCCGAGTATTTAAACGGTGATGAAGGCGTGATCCGCAAGATAATGGATAACCTTATCAGCAATGCGGTCAAGTATACGAAAAAAGGAAACATAACCCTTTCCGTAAAGCGGGATGATATGCTTGAGATCATCGTAGAGGATACCGGGATCGGCATTGCTCCCGATTATATCGATGACATCTTCAGCCCTTATGAGCGCGGTGTAGAAGAGGTCTACAAGGAGACGAGCGGAAGCGGACTCGGACTGGCCATCGTAAAAGACCTTGTCGAAGCAATAGACGGAACGATCAAGTGCGACAGTGTCCTCGGAAAAGGAAGTATATTTACCGTAAGGATTCCCCAGAAGGAAGTGTCTGTCATAGATGTGCATGCCGACGAAAAAAAGATGCCTCCCGAGATAAGGAAGTCCAAGCAGTTTGTTGCACCCGATGCGCATATCCTTGTCGTTGATGACAATGCCTATAACAGAAAAGTCATACGTGAATTTACACAGCCTGCACTGATCCAGCTTGACGATGTTGAGAGCGGATATGAAGCCATTGAGATGATCGACATCAAGAAATATGATCTTGTGGTCATGGATATACGTATGCCTCATATGGACGGAATGCAGACACTCGCCAGGATAAAGGAAGAATATCCCGATTTTGATACTCCGGTTGTGGCACTTACCGGAGACATAATGAACGGTGTAGAAGAGAAGCTGATGTCCCTGGGATTCAGCGGATTTTTGGCAAAGCCCGTCAGCCTTTCCAAGTTCCTTAATACCGTAAAAGAATTCATTCCCGACAAGATCGTTGAGATCGATTCCGTAGATGAACCGGAGCTTGTACCGGAGAAACTGGAATCGGGTCAGAGCTTTCTTATCCCGTTCGGCATAGACTTAAAGCTTGCACTTGAATACTGTGCCGGAAATCCGAGCGAATTTGCTATGAAGGCGGAACTGTTTGAGGAATATGCCGATGCCAATATCGCGCGTTTGAATGAAAGGCCTATTACGGATGATTATTATCTTCTGATACATTCGATCAAATCCGTGGCTAAGGGAATCGGTGCCTATCTTCTTGCCGGACTTACAGAAAGCGTGGAGCGCAGGAGAGACGATGCATTTTCAGAAGAGGTTAATTCTCTTATCATTGCGGAATATGGCAGAGTGAGAGAGGGTGTCAGAAGGTATAAGGAGGAATTTTCCGCAAAATGACCCGCAAACAGATAATGGTAATAGATGATGACAACGTAATGCTCCTGCTGATGAAGAACCAGCTTGAAGCGTTATATGATGTAGTGACGTTTTCATCGGGTGCCGAAGCGCTTGAGGAACTGAACAAAACGGATAATCTTCCCAACCTTATACTTCTTGATATCGGGATGAGGGAGATGGACGGATATGAAGTGCTCGGCAGACTCAAGGCAAGTGAAAAGCTCAAGATGATCCCCGTGGTATTCCTTACCGGCATGACGGATGAAGTATCCGAATGCAGGGGTCTTGAGATGGACGTTGTCGATTACCTGAAAAAGCCTGTGGCGGGCAAGGTTCTGTTCGCAAGAGTCCAGCACTACATAGAGCTTTATTCCGATGTCGAGAACAAGGGCAAGCTTGATGAAAGTCTCATCGCATCCATTCCCGAACCCCTTACCGAAAGAGAACTCGAAACGGCAAGGCTCATGGCTGAATTCCGTTCCGATCGTGAGATCTGCGACATTCTCCACATATCGATGCCTTATACCAAGAAGCTTGTCGCTTCCGTAAAAGAAAAACTCAAACTTGAAAAGCGCGGAGACATAAGACGTTATCTGGTATGATCTTTCACTGATGTAAATACTATACTTTTAGGATGTATTCTCCCCATATATGAGTCTTTATAATCACAGAATGTGAAGACTCTTTATGGGGAGAATTTTTATATCAGAATAAAAATTTTAAGGAGAAAAATATTATGAAAAAGAAACTGCTCACAATACTTCTTGCCGGAATGATGATAGGATCACTTTCGGCATGCGGAGGAACGGCTGAGGTCACAGAAGAGCCTCCCATTCCGGTAATAGAGGATACGGAAGAACCCGTGGAGGACGAAGATGTGATCGAAGATGAAGAGGAAGAGATTGTCTCTCCCGATCATGTTTTTGATATCCCTGAGAGTGTCTGGATCTACGGAAAGAGTCATGACACCTGGTTCGTGACCGAAGGACTCTTCTGGTATGCAGTTGATCTGGACGGTGAAACCGTGGATGAGGGAACCCTTTATGCCGAGAGCGAAAACAGCTTTGATGTTTATGATCCGGACGGCGAGTTATTGACAACTTTCACCATAACCGATGAAGGAGATCTGTTTGATGAAACTTACCGGGAACTCTATTATCAGGTAGGCCATCTTCCTGCAAGATTCCCTAACGAGCTTGCCGATGAGATCGGATTTAATGACATTGCAGGAGAATGGGTCTATCAGGAACAGAATATCGACAATCCCGAGTTATATGATGACATCGCGTTTATCCGCATTTATCAGGACGGAACATATGATATCCGTTTTTACGGAGATGATTCCGAACGCAGCGGTGTGATCCTTATCGAACTTGAGGAGTATCCCGGTGAAGATTCATACACTCCCATATATTCTTTCTTTGAAGGTGGAAACAATTACTGGCAGGGCTGCTACACCGGTGAGCGCGAGGAAGATATCGTCTATTTCGGAAACGGCGGAAGCGAAAGACTTGTTCCTGCAGAAGGACAGGGTTGAGGGAGAATACTATGAAGATAAAGATTTTTACAAAACTTTTTGCGATCGGAGCCGCATGCGTTCTCAGTATCTGCGGATGCGGAAACGGAGCAAGTGATATAACAGACGGAGAAGTTGTCGGCGCAGACTGGAGAACCTGGGGCATCATTGACGATTACGGAACCCTTACCCTTGACGGAACCGAAACCGATGTGTGTGTTTGTCTTTTTGCGGACAGGGCAGAGCTCTATTATGACCGGGAGAACCAGGAGCTTTTCAAGACCATTGAGTTTCCCGAGAAGCTTTCCGACGAAGAGTATGAGAAGCTTTCGATCGAATTTATTGATAATACCGGCGATGACAATACCGATATCGTGTTTGTCGTAGGTACTGAGAATACCGTAGACCGCAGATTCAGCTATATCTATGATTCGGATGTTAAGGATTTTGCATATGATGCATTCTCAGCATATCCCAATCCCAATGTCGTTGATGACAGCGGCGAAGAGGGCGTTGTGGATTTCACCGGAAGATATACCGAGCCCGACACCGGAAGATGTCTCATCGAGATCTCCAAGGAAGGCGAGGATACCTATACCATCGTTGTCAACTGGAGCAACGGTGCCGCAGAAGACTACATCTGGGCAATCACCGGTGCTACATACGGTGAGTACGGTGACGAGCTTGTATATGAAGATGCACTTTACTATCATCGCATCTACGAAGATGAAGAAACCTATACCGACGAAGATATCTATGATGACGGTACCGGAAGATTCTATATGACCGAGGGCGGAATGCTCGGATGGGAGAGCAACAACACCGAGCTTGACGGAATCGACGGCGAAGGGATGTTCGAATGCCTTGACAGGTAATATATACCGACGGCATTGAATACGGGGGGATGGGTCCCGCGGATTACCGCGGGGCTCATTTTTTATTCATTAATTTTTCTTAAACTGTAACCGCGGCGCATGAAAAATTGCTATATATGGTAAAGGGATTTTTTTCACGGAGACAGCTATGGATGATGAGAAGATAATAGACCTGTTTTTAGACAGGGATGAAATTGCTATATCCCATACGCGTGATAAGTACGGAAAGCATCTTAATGCGGTTTCATTCAGGATAACGGGAGACGGACTGACCGCCGAGGAATGTGTCAATGATACTTATCTCGAGGCCTGGAACAGGATACCTCCCGCCGAACCGAGAGGTTACTTTTCCGCATTTCTTTCACGTATCGTGCGCAATATTTCCATCAACAGATGCGTGGAAAAAGAAAGACTCAAGAGAAAAGCGTTCATCACCGAACTTTCCGAAGAGATGGAGCAATGCATACCGGCATCATCCGATGTCGAAAGCGAGATTGACGGCATGGAACTCGGAATGCGCATAAGTGATTTCCTTTACGAACAGTCAAGAATCAAAAGGATAATCTTTGTTCGGAGATACTACTACATGGATTCGGTGAAGCAGATCTCGGATGCCCTTGGGTGTTCCGAGAGCAGGGTCAAGACACATCTGTTCAGGATGAGGAATGGCCTTAAGCATTATCTTGAAAAGGAGGGATATGAATTATGAGCGGATATGACATGCTGATGTCCATCTCGGATATTGATACCGAAGTGATAGAAGAAGCGGATGATATTAAGAAAAAGAAACATACGGCTGTATGGAAAATTATGCCGACGGTTGCGGCTGCCGTGATCGCCATGTGCGTGATCTTCGCCGTTCCGATAATGGCTCTGGCCGGAAGTGAACAGGTATACGAAATGCTGTACATGATCTCTCCTTCGCTTGCACAGAAGCTAAAGCCTGTTAATGTATCCTGCGAGGACCAAGGGATTCTGATGACGGTTGTGGGTGCGGATTTTGAAGATGACACGGCGGAGATAGTGGTTTCACTGAGAGACCTTGAGGGAGAACGTATCGACGAAACAACCGACCTTTTCGACAGTTATTCGATACATACGCCGTACGACCAGTCGGGGGGATGCTCGAGTCTGGGTTATGATGAGGGAACGGGAGAGGTTTCATTTCTTATCACCGTTCATCATATGGGTCATGAAATGATGCCGGGTGATAAGGTGACGTTTTCCGTATCAAGTCTGCTCGCAAATAAAAACTGTTTCGATATGATCCTTCCGCAGATTGACACTTCCTCTTTTCCCGAGGTTACGGAGCTTCTTGATGAAGTGAATCTCCGGGGAAGAGGAGGAAGCATCGTTGATGAAAATATGAGATATATGGCTCCGAATATTGATCCGGTCGTTATAACTCCGGGAGTGACACTCACGGGATACGGTATCCTGGACGGCAAAGTCCACATTCAGGTAAGGTATGACGATATTCATAATACCGATAACCACGGATTTCTTTTCCTGGAAAAAGAAGGATGTGAAAGGATACCATATGAAGGCAGTTATTCCTGGTTTGACGGTTCCGACAGTATTGAGGAATATATCTTTGCTTATCCCGAAGGAGATCTTTCGGATTACGACGTATCCGGTCAGTTCTGGACTGCCGGGGAAGCAATCAGGGGACACTGGAGCGTGACAATCCCCCTTTCGGAAAAATGAAAAGAGTTTGAATTATCGCTGCTTTAGTTTCATACTATGATCATGAAACCTATTAACATCTATGCGCTTACAAGGTTGAATGATCCCGAGCTGATGTCGAAGGTTGAAAGACAGATGTCCGGGCGCGGAAGGTTTATCAGGATCCGCGAATGGGAAACGGAGGGGCTCAGACTTTTTTCCGAAAGACTGCAGCCTGTATGCTCCGATGCCTGCTCGCTGACATTCTATTATTCTTACACCATGCAGAAGCTCGGAAAGGAATTCGATCTTCTCCGCATAGCTGACGACCAGATCGTCAATATCGAACTTAAGAGCGGCAATGTATCGAATGAAGCGATAAGAAGCCAGCTTATCCAGAACAGATACTATCTCTCCACACTCGGAAAACCCGTATACTATTACACTTACATAAGCGGCCAGGACAGGCTCGTAAGGCTTTCAAACAGCGGAAGGCTTGTTGACTCTACCTTCGAAGAACTGGGCGTGCTCCTGGACAATCAGGACTGCATATACACGGGCGATATCGAGGAACTGTTCAAGGAAGACAAATATCTGATCTCACCCATCACGGATCCCGGAAGATTCCTTCGCCAGGAATATTTCCTTACTTCTCAGCAGCGCGATATCAAAAAGCAGATAATGAGGAATATCTCCGACGGTCATATGCTGCAGGGCTTTACCGGACTTCCCGGCACGGGTAAGACCATCCTTTTATACGACATCGCAATGAGCATGTCGCGCAAGAACCCCGTATGCCTTTTCCATTTCGGATCGCACAGGAGCGAGCTTCAGCAGCTCGATGAGCGCCTTAAGAGGATAGATTTCTATTACTGCGATAAAAATACCGTCCCGGATGTAAACAGGGATTATGCGGCAGTATTCATCGATGAAGGCCACGGCATGGGAGAGAAGGCATTTGGCGTGATCTTCGAATATGCAAAGAAGTGGAACGCGCCCGTCATCATTTCATACGATGATGCACTCTGCGTATCCGAACAGGAAAGACTCGGAACCGGCGCGGTTGTCTTTGAAAAGCGGGAGGATTTCACGGGCTTTAAACTGACCAACAAGATCAGGATGAACAACGAACTTTCAACCTTCCTCCGTACCTTCCTTTCAGCATCGAAGATGTACAAAAGGGAATATCCGAATGTATCGGTCTCGTACGGAGCCGACATGGATGAAGCGATGAACCTTATCCGCTTCTACGAAAAGGAAGGATATATGTTCATATGGGACCGCGGGCTCGGCACCCACATAGGTGAAATGGAGAGTTTTCCCGGCGAGGCGCTTACACGCATCGAATCGGAATCCGTTACCGGAAAGGAATTTGATAAGGTCGTTATGCTGCTCGATCCTTCCTTTTACTACGATGAAAAGAAGTTCCTAAGGAATACCGAATCGGAAAAGGGCGTGGAAACCGCAAGAATAATGAACCTGTTCCACGGACTTTCCCGTGCCAAGAAAAAGATCGCACTGGTCATCGCAGGCAACCTGAAACTCATGGAGCAGATATATCACATATTGCAGAAATAAAGGCTCTTGACAGTTACTTTGTGACTGTGTAATATTTCTTTAAACCGTTGAAGAAGAGTAAGTAAGTTAGGACCTCCTTTTACGAGAGAGTTGCGGATGGTGTGATCGCAGCAAAAGTGTTTTAACCGAATGGGCTTCTGAGGGCGATCAGAAATGCATTGCAGAGTATGAAAGCCGGAGG
>JAEEGJ010007605.1_pt1 | contig 30876 bp, 24 predicted proteins | sample 8958761 | NCBI WGS metagenome assembly JAEEGJ01 (sample SAMN16246546, study PRJNA631951) | gut metagenome | biome: gut microbiome; feature: rumen; material: RS-attached | host: Bos | place: Iran: Karaj | collected 2018-10
ATTAATAAAACCTTCCCATTTATCGTCTTCATCAAGCTCAACAAAAGCAGCACGACTTGCAGATGATTTTACAGACTGTTTAACAAAGTCCTGACTTGCTTCAAGTGCTGCACGCATAGGAACATTAAAAACACCTGTGTCATAATCTGCATCACCAGAAGCAGATTGATTACCATTATTACATCCGATAACCAAAAGGAATGCCATTGTCAAGGCAATAAAAAAGCTGCATTTTTTCATAAGTAAAATCTCCTTAACATTAATTATAAGTTGTTTTAATTCAAAGTCAAGAAAGCGCAGGTTCATTTTTTTTCCAAAGAAAGAATTAAAATAAATAAAGCGGGAATAAAAAAAATCCCGCATAACACAAAGGTCTGCGGGAATTGAGATCCCGAAACAAGTTCGGGATGACACATACTGCGTCTGGATGACGACTACTTACGAAGTCCGAGCTCTTTGATGAATGCACGGTAGCCTTCGAGGTCTGTGCGTTCATAGTAGCGAAGCATCTTGCGGCGCTGACCTACAACCTTGAGCAGGGCGCGTTTTGCGTTAGCATCCTTTGGGAACTGCTTGTTGTGTTCTGTGAGCTGCTGAATGCGCTGTGTCATGATTGCAATCTGAACCTTTACATTACCGGTGTCAGCTTCTTTTGCGCCGTACTTCTTTACTGTAGCGGCAGTTGTTTCTTTTGTAAGTGCCATTTTGGAACCCCTTAAAAATATTAATTTGATATCTGTCTGGGCGAAAGTCTTGCAGGTCTGCATCTGGGTTTCTAGTTGCAAATCACAAGAAAGTCGTAAAACAGAATAAGGTATGTTATCTGAATATTAAAAAAAAATCAATATATGTAGGAAAGTCGTAGATTGGTTCGTCGCCCTACAGGCTCCTTGCAATGACAACTTTCATTTATATGAACCTTGCATATAAACAATCAGGGACCTGTACTAACTTTGCATCCTTTATTTCAAGCGTAACAATCTGCGGTAAATCAGTCTGCGGGTGGTAAACACCATCTGGCGGCAACACCTGAATACAGCTGCCAGTCTCTTTAATAGAAGCAATATCCAGTTCATAAGGGCGGTTCAAAAGTTGTGTTACAAGATTAAAAAAGCCCTTTTGAATCATCTGGCGTATATAAGAAGAGCTTACCCTCTCCTGCGAACCGTCTGCCTCTGTATAATAAACAGGATCTACAAAGCAATACTGGACATTGTTTTGCGTAGCCCAATACTTTATTGCCTGTGTATCTGTTGCACCCTTATAACCACACCTAAAATCAATTCCTTCGGCGATGAGTTTCATGTTCAGTTTTTCTTTCAAAAGACTTAGGAACTCTGCACCTTTAAGACTTGCAAAGCCTTCGTCAAAATCTACGACAAAGGCATATTCAATTCCAAGCTCTTCAAAAATCCTCAGGCGCTGTGGTAAAGTTGAAATGTCTCCGGTATAATCCTGTGAATGTTTTATTGCCGGGAGCGGTCGCGAAAAAGTAATTCCAACAGGTAAATATCCGTTTTTCTTAGATTCCTCGAGCATAGCCTCTAAAAGAAATCTGTGTCCAAGATGAAAGCCGTCAAAGCTTCCGACAGTAACCGAAGTTCCCATGTCAAAAGCCTTGCTTTGAGATATTGCGTCTAAATCTTTCCAGGTGCAAACTGTCATATCTTCTATATTGTACTAGAAGAAAACAAGATTTGGCAAGGTAAATGCAGCACCAACCTTTACATAAGGTGTGGAATCAAGAGGTGCAAACTGAGTATAACCGCCCTCTACAGTAATACAAAAGAATTCCGAAACAGGTAAATCTACACCGGCTCCTGCTTTCCATACAAGAAGTGATTCATCCTGACGGCTGCTTGCTCCAATCAAAGAATCGCCAAACGCAAAACCAATTCCAGCAAGTGCATAAAAATCAGGAGCTTCTCCGCCAACACGTGGTCTCCAGTTTAAGCCAAGATCAAAAAGGCAGTAGGAAGCTTCGCCTGAATAACAGTAGTATTTATCAAAACGTTTAGGAAGTGAACTCCAGCCAAAATCTACCTGACAAAAGAAAGAAGTTGTAAAAGGGATGGACATATAACCTTCCATAAAACCACCGCGTCCATCCAAAAACTTGGTATCGGTATTGTAGCTGTCATCAAAATAAATACCAAAGTTTACACCAAGATTGCAGCGGGCACCTCCCCCGTCCTTCTGGTCGTAAATCTTTTTTACTTTGCTTTTAGATTTTTTCTTGGCATCCTTACCGGTTTTAATTGATTCACTCTTAACATTCTTGTTGCCCGAGCCTGAATCTGAATTACTGCTGGAAGCTGCTGTACCTGCCTTGTAATATGAAATATCTACAGAAGGTGAAACAGAGAATTTATAAGAAGCCTTGGCCGGCTGAATTGTCTGAACAACCTTTCCCGAAACTGTATCCTTAAACCGGAATTCGTAAAGTGTCATCTTATACATCGATGGATAATATTCCGACATTGCCTCAATCGAATAATCAATTTCGAGGGTAATAGCTGGAACATTACGGCGGAACATGTAATCATACAAGTCTACTGTATCAAGATAATCATTCCATATGTCCGAGCTGCCCGCAGTTGGAATTACAGGCGCTTTTCCTGAAACATTCTTATATCCTATGTTAGCCTTTTGACCAAAGATTTTTACATCATTTATATAAAGGCTTACAGTTGTATCCCATTCAAAAAGGTCTCCCGCATAGTTTCCTATATCCAGGATTCTGCTGTCTTCCAAAGAAGAAACTGTTCTTTTCTGGCTAAGCTTTTTAATATCATTCTGAATATCATTATAAAGAGCTGCTTCCTGAGCACTTGTTTTGCCCTGAATCTTCTGCAAATCCTCCAGAGCCTTTGCTTCTATTTCGCGTTTAATCTGCTGCTTTCGTTCATCGCGCATCTGTTTTACAGCAGGAAGCATTTTTCCGTTTGAATCGGTTTCTCCGTTACGCAAAGTTTCTGCATCAATTGCTTCGCAGCGTGCCTTGTAATCTGCATTTGCATTTTGCTTTATAAGATTTTCCTGAGCAAGAACCGAATTATGAATATCCAAAAGTGCCTGCTTTTTTGCTTCCAGAACCGCAATCTGATTATCTACAGTAAGATTATCAATTTTCTGCTTACGTACAAGTGCGGCCTGCTGCTGTGCTTTTGCGGCTGCTTCTTCAATTTTCTGACGTTGTTCTGCGGTACGGGTTTTCTGCTGCTGCTGGTCTTCGTAAAGCCTCTGCTGCTGAAGTCTTAAGCGTTCAAGTCTTTCTTCTGCAATCTGCTTCTGCTGTTCGGCAAGTGCCTTTTCGGCTTCGAGCTTAGCTTTGCGGGTTTCGGTATCTAAATCTGTACTGAGCGAAACTTCCTTAATCTGCTTTTCAATTTCCTTCTGCTTTTGCTCATATTTTGAGATTTCTTCCTGAGTCATCTTAAGCTGGGTGTCATCATCCTCGTTTGTTCCTTTTAAAAGAACATACATGTCCACCGACGAAAGCTTAATTCCAAGGTCTTCGCAAAGCTTTACAAAAACCTTGTTTACAGAACAGCCTGCCCCATCAAAAAGAATTACCGGCTCTTCTACACTGTCTGCTGTTATAGTAGAAAGTCTTATTCCTGTTGTAAGATTAGTTACATTTGCAGAAAGAATATATCGCCCACCAGCTTTTGTGATTGTTGTAAAAACTCCAAGCTCTGCAGAAACCAGCTTTCCAAGTTCAATACTGGTAGCCTGATCATAGGCATATTTTTCTGCATTTTTCTGAACTTCTTTTATTGCATCCTGATTATGAACATCTACAAGCTGATACATTGTGTAATCATTAATATTTGCTTCCAGGCGGCGGCGTACAGAAGATGGAATCCAGTTGATTTCGTCATCAGTCAAGCCTTCCTGTGCAGTTTCAAATACAGCAATTCTTTTTTCTGCTGCAAAGAGTCCTGTGGTAAGTAATAATAATAATCCTAAAACAAAAGTCTTTTTCATAATCAGTCACTCAATCCCATTGTTGATTTAAAATCTGCCGGCAGTTCCCGTGTTATAAGGTCTGCAATTGAATCGCAGGCTGCCTTTTTGGCCTTTGATTCATTATACGACAGAAGCTTGTCCAGTTTATTTTCGTAAACATACAGGGTTTTATCCCGTGATTTTACATTTATTTTTACAGATGGATAATATACTATTAATTCATCCTGCACAATCTCATTATAATTTATTACAGATTCTACTATATAATATGATTTTGCTTCGTTGTCTGAAACAGTAAAGCCCAGGCCTGAAAAAACACTGTTTACAGCTGATGAAACTATAGCTCCAAAGTCTCCGCTTGTTTTTACACAGAATACGCAGTTGTTTTTTTCTTTTTGAATGAGAGCCGGTATTGAAGCAACCACCATACGGTCATTTCCAAAGGCATTGTCCGTCATTTCCTTTGAAAACATTGATGCGCGGTACAGGCAGGCAATAAAGTCCTGTGAAGCAAGTTCTGCGCGGCTGTAAGCTTTTATTTTTTCCAGAGGTTCTGTCTGTGAAACAGCAAGATTAAAAAGACTGTAAAAAGTGTTTTTCTGATCTCGAACCAGCGGTTCATACTGATTCCAGGCTGTTTTTCTGTTGATATAGGCACAGCAATACCATTTTTTCTCTCGTTCAAGATAATATGGCTCTGCAGTTTCCAGTGCAAAAAGCTCTAAATCTGTAGAAGTTACTACACTAGATTTGATTGTGCGTTCTGTAATGGCCGGTGACTGCTGTTGACCAACATCTGTACTGTAAGTATAGGTGTCTCCCTGAATAAGTGATTTGACATTTGTATTAAAATAAGCAGCCAGCTGAGCAATTGAATTATTTTCTGCCTCTTTTGGAGTAATACCTGTTCCCAGCTGCGCCAGATATTCAGAATCCGGAAAAGCCCCCTTCTTATCTGTAACCCACTGCGGCTCCGGTATATTAAATTTTTCCCTTTTTTGTGAACTTTTACATGAAATTATTAAAAATAGTGGTATAATAAAGAATATATTAAGAGAAAATAATATGTGTTTGAAATATTTTTGTTTCATACATATATAAAATAAATTAAATGGAATAAAGATACAATGTTTTATAAAAAAAAATGTATATTTATATGAAAAATGCTCCGTGTAAATACAAAATAATATCGTGGCGCGAAGGAACAAAACGGAGGGCAAAATGACTCTGACTGTTGATGCCGCGGGAGCGGCATTTAATAGTTCCACTACAACAGTCAGCGTCAAGCCGGCTAGCCGGCGCTTTTGACCTCCGTTTTGTGACTGGGAGCCACTATATATATTTATTTATAATTGGGAAGCCGGAGCATTTATCAAATATATAATCATTTTTTCTTGACATTATTCTTTAGTAATACTAAAATTATTTAGTAATATTAAATTTATTTTAATATATTGACGGAGGTTTTACAAAATGGCAAAACAACAAATCGACTGGGGCAAACTGCCTTTTGGTTACATGGAAACATCAAAAAGCTTTGTTTCCAATTTTAAGAAAGGAAAATGGGATGCTGGAAAGCTTACAACTGACCACACCGTTACAATGAATGAATGTGCCTGTGTACTTCAGTACGCACAGACTTGTTTTGAAGGTCTTAAGGCATATACAACAGAACATGGCGACATCGTTACCTTCCGTCCTGATTTGAACGCAGAACGCATGGAAAATTCCTGCAAACGCCTTGAAATGCCTGTTTTCCCAAAAGAGCGCTTTATTGAAGCAGTTCTTAAGACAATTAAAGCTAACAAGGATTGGGTTCCACCTTATGGTTCTGGTGCTACCCTTTATATCCGCCCATATATGTTTGGTTCAAACGCTGTTATTGGTGTAAAGCCTGCTGATGAATATCAGTTCCGTATTCTTGTAACACCAGTTGGACCTTATTTCAAAGGCGGTGTTAAACCAATTAAGGTTCGCTTAAGTGATATGGACCGCGCTGCTCCTCATGGAACAGGTGATATTAAAGCTGGATTGAACTATGCTATGAGTTTGCACAATATTGTAGATGCACATAACTGTGGATATGCAGAAAATATGTATCTTGATCCTGCAACTCACACATACCTTGAAGAAACCGGTGGTGCAAATATCATCTTTATTACAAAAGATGGAAAGCTTGTAACTCCTAAGTCTGATTCAATTCTTCCTTCTATTACAAGACGTTCTTTACTTGTTGTAGCAAAGGATTACCTTAAGATGGAAGTTGAAGAGCGCAAGATCAACAAGAATGAACTTGGTAAGTTTGTTGAATGCGGTCTTTGCGGTACTGCTGCTGTAATTTCTCCAGTTGGCCAGATTGATGACCACGGCAAGAGCATTATCTACAACGGCGGAAAACAGGAAATGGGTCCTAAGCTCAAAGAGATTTATGATACTTTGACAGGTATTCAGATGGGCCGCATTCCGGCACCTGAGGGATGGATTTACACTATATAAGAAAGTCGTAGATTGCCACGCCCTTCGGGCTCGCAATGACACAAAAAAAAGGCACGTCTTTTTAGAACGTGCCTTTTTTTTGTACCTTACTTAGCGTCTGCCCCACCGCGCGGTTTAGGGTTTGGATTTGTACCCTTTCGCAGGAAGGCATCTTTGTAACCGTAAGCCTTAAAGCGGGCAAGAACGGTTCCGTATTCGTCGAGTGTTACAGGACCAACAAGCACCTGTTTTGCACCGTTTGCAGCAGCTACAATTGTAATTGGATACTTCTGGCCATACTTGTTTATAATCTCAAGAATGTTTTCGTCATCACGCAAGGTCGCAATCTGAATGTAGTACTTATCGGCTTCGAGCTCGTTCAGACTTTCAATCATATACTTGCTGTAGCTTGTTTCATTTCCTGTAATAGCAGGCTGTACTACTGATGCAGAAGGCTGAACTACAGATGCCGAAGGAGCAACAACAATCGGTGCAACTTCCTCAACTTCTTCTACTTCTTCAACCTCTTCTTCTACATATTCCGGAGGATTATCCTCTGCCGGAACAAGAACAATTGCATCGTATTCTTCTTCATCTTCGAATTCTTCTGGTTCTTCGAGAACAACAACTTCATCTTCAAAGTCTTCCGGCTCTTCAAGAACTTCTTCTTCAAGAACTTCTTCTTCAGGTTCTTCTTCTATAAATTCTTCGTCCTCAAAGTCTTCTGTTTCTTCTTCGAATTCTTCCTCTTCCTCAGGTTCTTCAAGTTCTTCTGGTTCTTCTATATCTTCCAGTTCTTCGTCTACAAATTCTTCATCTTCGTAAGGCTGTTCAGGAAGCTCTTCGTCATCTATGAATTCTTCTTCGAGAGGCTCTTCTTCTACAGGTTCCTCAACAACTTCCTCTTCCTCTTCTTCAATAACTTCTTCTTCCTCTTCTTCTGGTTCTACGATTTCTTCTTCTGGTTCTTCCTGAGGTTCCTCTTCGACAAAGTCTTCTTCTTCCAGATCATCAAGTCCTTCATCTACATATTCTTCGTAGATTTCTTCCTCTTCAATTGGCTCTTCTTCTGGAATTTCTTCTTCCTCCCCTTCGACAGGCTCAGGAACCACTTCGTTTACAGGCTCAGGGACCACGTCTTCCGGTTCTTCTACATAATCTTCTTCTTCAAAGCCTTCGTCTGTACTTTCAATATATTCTGATTCGTCAACAGGCTCTTCATCAAGATCCGGCAGAAGTTCATCATCAACATAGTCATATTCAATAACAGGTTCTTCTTCCGGTTCTTCTTCTACAGGAATTGAATAGATTTCTTCTTCTACATAAGGAACTGTTTCTGCTTCTTCAAATTCTTCTTCGCCAAGACCATCATCAAAATCTTCATATTCGTATTCCTGAACATCATCAGCAGTAAAGTCTTCGAAAGATTCTTCCTCAAACTCTTCCGGCCCTTCGATAGGCTCAGGAACCACAGTTGTATTCTCAGGTTCAGTATATACTGGCTCAGGTTCTGTGAATACAGGTTCCGGCTCTGTAAATACTGGCTCTGGTTCAGTAACAGCTGGTTCTGGTTGGCTTACAGCAGGAGCAGGTTCACTTTCTTTATTCTGGGTAGCAATAACTGCAGAACCATAAACTCTTTCATCCTGATTTGAGCGCTTTGTAATTTTTACAATATTATTTGTATTGCGGCTTATTCCAATTGCATCTGCTGCCTCCGGAGAAAGCATGATTGCAACGCCTTCTGAAGGATCAAGCGCACCAATTACGAGCAAATCTACGGTTGTATCACCGGTTATATTTGTTACACTGATAATATCTCCAGGAAGATAGCCTACTGTTTTGGCAAAAAGTCCCTCCGGGAAAACTCCAGGCTCTACTACAACAGCTCTTCCGTCAAGAGAAGGACTGTAAGATGCAAGCACAAGGCATCCTGTGATTATAAAAGCGAGTTTTAATATATCCTTTAATAATCTGCTGTTCTTAATTCTGCTCAAAATACTGTTTTTCATACCCTACCCATCCTTATGCTTTTGTTTTTTTCAGAATATCAAATATTTCGGACATCAGTTTTGAAGAAAGCTTTTTCATCCCCTTTTCATCTGCAGCTGTAACCGAACCTGTGATTGAACTCTCTTTGATTTTATTTCCAGTAGCAACTGAAGCAATACTCCAGTCAATCTGTTTTAACGAATTATTGTAAAAAAGTTTTACCTGAATAAAATAATCTGATGAACCTTCGTAGGCATCTCCCATGGCCTTGTTATATAAAATCACATCATTTTCATCTGATTCAGAAACTACTGTCGGTGAATTTGTAACTATGTAACCTGTTTCAAAAAAGCTGTTGAGCATTTCGTCTTCGATTACGAGAGACTGCTCTGTAACATTCTGAGTTTTGTCATCATGCTGAATAATCTGGAACGAAACCTGCTTTGCAAAGCATACCTGCGCACAAAGTAAAAGTCCTGCAATCAGCAATATTTTTCTAGTTTTCCCCATAGAAACACCCCATTACGCCATTTAGACGTTTTCTTATATTTGTTTTTCGGAGGAAAATGTAAAGGGGTTTAGAAAAAAAATATGTAATTATTAAAAAGAAATTGTGACTGGGAGCCACCATTTATTTATATATTATGTCTTTTCTTGCCCATTCACATATTCTGTGGTAAAATAAAATACGGGTTTGGGAAAAATGGATAAACGTATTTATATTATTGGTGCTGGTTTCGCGGGACAAACCATTGCGGACGACATCAAGCGCAAAAAAATATTTGGAAAAGTTAACGCATTTTTGGATGATGACAAAAAGATTATCGGAACTACTATTGACGGGGTGCCGGTACTTGGGCCTATCAGCAGCGTTACTTCTATTCTTTCCAATTCTGACCTTGACGAAGCAATAATTGCCATTCCTTCTGCTCCAACCGAACGAATCCGTGAGATTTACGAAACCCTTACAAAAAACGGATTTAATCATATAAAGATTTTGCCTGGAATAAGCCAGGTAATAGAAGGAACTGCACATCTTGTTCAAACCCGTGAAATTGACCCGCTTGATATTCTTGGAAGAACTCCTGTAACAATTTCGCTTAAACAGAGCCTTAGCTACCTTCGCGGAAAACGCGTTTTTATAACCGGTGCAGGAGGTTCCATTGGTTCGGAGCTTGCACGTCAGCTTTTGAGTGGAGGGGCCGAACGACTTTATCTTTTTGGTCACGGTGAAAATTCAATCTGCAGTATTTATCGCGAACTCAGGCTCCTCCAGGCAGAAGGTGTTGGCGAAAAAGCAACTATTGTTCCAATCATTGGAGACATGCGGGACCGCGAATATGTAGACTACATCATAAGACAGACCAAGTGTAATGTTATTTTCCATTGTGCTGCCTACAAGCATGTTCCTATGATGGAAGAAAATCAGGTTGCAGCTGTAGAAAACAATGTATTTGGAACAAAAAATCTTTTGGATGCAGCACTCGCCCACAAGGTTGGACGCTTTGTTTTAATTTCTACAGATAAAGCTGTGGCTCCTGTAAGTGTTTACGGTGTTTCCAAAATGCTTTGCGAAAAACTGGTGCTTGATGCCGCCAAACGTGCCGCAGGCAGCCAGTCCTTTATGTTTGTCCGCTTTGGAAATGTTTTGGGCAGCCGCGGTTCAATTCTCCCGGTTTTCCAGAATCAGATTAAAACCGGAGGCCCTATTACAGTTACCGATGAAAAAATGGAACGCTTTTTTATGACAATTCCGGAAGCCTGTTCCCTTGTTCTTCAAACTGGCGGTGTTGGGCAGAACGGTAAATCATACCTTTTGGACATGGGTGAACCTGTAAAGATTATTGATCTTGCAAAACAGATTATAAAATTTAGCGGACTTGAACCGTACAAAGACATTGATATAAAAATTGTGGGAGCACGAAAAGGAGAACGTCTTGTTGAACCACTTTGGCTTGAAGAAGAAAACCCTGCTCCAACAAAATACAAAAAAATCCTGCAGCTGGATAACAAGGAATACGAAAGCGAGAGACTCGAAAGTCTTCTTAAAGAGCTGCACCCTATCTGCTTTTTTACAGAGGGCAAAGAAAATGTATTCCGCGACAAAGAACGGCTCGTAAAGCTTTTGTGCGATGACTGTCAGAGCCTGCACGACTTTTACGAAGAAATAAAAAATGACGGACAGCTCCGTACAGATTTACTTTGAGGCATAGAATGGCAGAAATAAAGGTTCCATTTCATAGGGCAGCAATTACAAAAGCAGAGGAAGATGCTGTACTTGATGTACTTCGTTCAGGCTGGCTTACAACCGGTCGCTATGCCCTTGAGTTTGAACAAAAATTCAGCAAGGCTGTGGGTAGCACAGACAAAGATCCTATTATTAGTCTTGCTGTAAACTCCAACACAAGCGGAATGATTCTTGCAATGGAAGCCTGCGGTGTTCGTGAAGGAACTGCTGTAATTACTACACCCTACACCTTTGTTTCTACTGCAGCCTGCGCCCGTCACCTTAATGCAGATGTTTTTTTTGCAGATGTAGAAAAAGATACCTACAGCATAGATCCCGATAAAATAGAAGAAATACTTAAAAAAGATGCTGAGGGAGAAAAACGTGTGCGCGCAATTGTTCCAGTCCATATCGCTGGAAATGTCTGTAATATGAAGCGTATAATGGAGCTTGCAAAACAGTACTCTACCCCGGACAGAAAAATCCGTGTAATAGAAGATGCTGCACATTCATTCCCTTCTCCTACAAGCATGGGTTATGCAGGAACAATCGGCGACGCTGGTGTTTTTTCCTTTTATGTAACTAAGACAATAACAACTGCCGAAGGTGGAATGGTTTGCACCAGAGATCCGGAGCTTGCAAAACGCATGACAGTAATGCGCCTGCACGGAATGGACCGTACAACCTGGGACCGCTACACCAGTCCACGCGCAAGCTGGGAATACGATATAATTGCACCGGGCTACAAGTTTAACCTCCCGGACGTGCTTGCTGCTATAGGAAGCTGCCAGGTAGACCGCGCCCAACTTTTTTATGAACAGCGTAAACGCATTGTAGAAAAATATAACGAAGCTTTTGGACAGCTGGACTTTATAAAACTCCCGCCTGATGGAGAAGGAAACGCCTGGCATCTTTACCTTATGCGCATAGTACCAGAGAAACTAAAAATCACACGTGAACAGTTTGCAAAAAAAATGCAGGAAGCAGGACTTGGAATTTCTGTTCACTTTATTCCTATTTTTCATTTTACCTACTGGCGCGAGCTTTATCCCGACTTTACAGCCCAGGCTTACCCTAACGCAGAACGACAGTATCAGGCAACAATTTCTATTCCGCTTTTTCCTGACATGACAGATGAACAGGCTCAGCTGGTAATTGACACTGTAAAACAGATAGGAGCACAAAATCATGCCTAAAAAAGCTGCTGTAGAAAAAAGAAAGTGCTCTATGGAAGCAACCGGCTTTTACAGTGATGCAAGCCGCGACGGAATGCTTTATGCAGTTCTTGTACGTAGCCCTGCCGCAACCGGAAAAGTTAAAAGCGTAACAATTCCTAATCTTCCCGAAGGCTATTATTTATTTACCGCCAGTGATATTCCCGGAAATAAAAAGGCTACAATCAACGGACAGCAGTGGAAGATTCTTGGTTATGATGATGTTTCTTACAGAGGAGAACCTGTAGGCATTCTGTGTGGCCCGGATGAAAATAAAGTTCTGGAGCTTTTAGAGGATGTATCGGTAAATTTTGATATTGTTTCCCTTGAATCTGCGCTTGAAAAAGCCATGAAAAGACAGCGTGGGCCTGTTGTTAAACTTTCTAAAAAAGATGATTCAGATATTTCTTCTTTTGTAAACGAGATTAATGATCTTCCTTCTCTGGATACAGTTATTGATAACAGGCGAATTGATCAGAATAAAGAAGAAACAGTTGCAACCCGCGATATAAGGACAGGCGTATTTGCAACCAAAACTCCGGCTCAGGCAGAAAAAAAAGTTTTTGGAAACAAGCACGATTTTGTAACGGAAGAGACCTGGAACTTAAAGCTGGTGCCTCCACTCTGGAAGGAAACCTGCGGTTCGTTCTGCTGGAAGGATGGAAAACATCTTCATATTTCGGCCCCTACACGATGGACAATGCATCTTATGCAGACTGTTGCAGAAACTCTTTCTATTCCGGTTGAAAATATTATTGTTCATAAAACAAAAACTTCGGGCGTATTCTCCAAGGGAATGTGGCGAACCTCTGTACTTGCAGCACAGGTTGCACTGGCTTCTTACATTACGACAAAACCGGTAAAACTTATTCTTACTCAAGACGAACAGGATTCTTACATGGCCCCTGGCGTAAAAACCACCATGACCTACAAGACCGCTGTAAACAAGGACGGAATTATAAACGGAATCTCTGCAAACATAGACATTGATATCGGATGCTTTAATCCTTTTGCGCAGGAAATTACAGACAGGATGTCTATCATTGCGTGCAATTACTACAAGCCTCATAATGTTCATATTGTTGCAACTGCGCATACTTCAAAAAATCCCCCTACTTCAATCTGTATAAGGGGAATTGATTCTCCGGTATTTTTTGCAATTGAAAACCACATTCAGAAAATTGTTGAACAGATAGATATGCTGCCAGACGAGCTGCGTCTTAAAAATCTTAACCTGCGAAAAAATGATTATCCTTTTGTTTTTGAAAATGAAAACTCCATGCAGACTTTTTCCAGGGCAATTCAGATAAGCGATTTTAACAGAAAGTATTCTTCCTTCAACATGGATGCGCTTGACCGTATTCAGGAAAACAGCAATCCATTCTTTGCGCTGCCTTTGCGTGGTATTGGAATTGCCAGTGCTTTTAATGTTTCTGATTATTATGCAACCAGCTGCTTTCCTTCGGAGGATAAGGTAGAAATTACCTTGCAGCAAAATGATCATCTTACAATTCATGCAATAAATCCTTCTCAGGGTATTCAGGAAATATGGAAAAAAACTGCAGCAGAGATTCTTGGAATAAGAAAGGATTACGTAAGCATTGATTCTGATTTTGAAGTAGATGACCTGCCGGTACAACCGGAAGATACCTACAACACAATCAGTTCCTTAAATGAGCTTATAAAAAAAGGCTGTCAGGATATTCAGAAAAAACGTTTTAATGTTCCGCTTCCTATTACAGTAAAAAAGTCTTCTTCGGCAACTGCAAAGAAAAGCTTTGACCGAGAGACTTTTAGCGGCACCCCTTTTGGAACCACATCTTATGCTACAGCTGTTGTAGAGGTTGAACTTGATACTTACACTTACAACGAACGAATAAAGGGAATCTGGCTTGTAATTGACTGTGGTGAACTTTTTGACAAGGTTGCAGCGCTCAGAGCAATAAGGCTTGAGATTCAGCAGGAACTGGAAATGCTTGTAGAAGAAAAATCCATTCCGTGTGAAAACATTACAATTGAATTTATTCCATCCAAAAATAAATCGGGTCAGCTTGGCGAGCTTGTACGAAACACATTACCTGCAGCTTTTTCTTCTGCACTTTCGCTTGCTCTTGCAACTCAGCTTACAAAGCTTCCTTGTACCGAAAAACAACTGTTTGAACTTATAAAACAGCGCGAAACCAGAACAGAAATTAAGCAGGAAGAAAAGCAGACTGAAACAGAAAAAACTGAGGAGGAGAAAAAATGAATGTGCCAATAATTTTAAACGGAAACAAAACCATTCTTGATGCTCCTGCCGATGAAACTCTAATGTCTGTTTTGCGTAAAATAGGTTGTTCCAGTGTAAAGTGCGGCTGCAAACAGGGCTCATGCGGTTCCTGTACAGTTTTACTTAATGACAATCCGGTTGCAACCTGTAAGATTCCTCTTGGAATTATTCAGAATACGGATATCGTAACTCTAGAATATTTTGAACGAACAAAAGAATATTCAATTATAATGAAGGGCTTTGAGCTTGCGGGAATAAAACTCTGCGGGCTGTGTAATGCAGGAAAAATTTTCTGCGCATATCAGCTCTTAAAAATGAACAAGATTCCGTCTCGTGCCGAAATCCGTGAAATGGTAAGAAGCCTTGCACCATGCTGTACAGACTTAAATACACTCATAAACGGAATTGTAATAGCAATAGAAATCCGCGATCACGGACTTGAGCGTGTAATGAAAAAAATGGAGAAGAACAGATGAAATCAATTTTATTTGCAAAAAACATTTCTGAACTTTTTTTCCAGCTCAAGAGTAATAAGGAGCTTACAGTTGTAGGAGGCTGCACACAGCTGGACCAGCTCCCGGAAAAATCTATAAGCACCTTCGGCATTCAGGAATTAAATCATATTACCAGGCATGAACGCTTTCTGGAAATTGGTCCCGGAACTTCACTTGCTCAGATTCTTGCAATTGGTCAGACTCACCTGCCCTTAGTTTTATATGACTCAATTTTGAGTATTGCAAATCCTATCATAAGGAATATGGCAACAATTGGTGGCAACATTTGTATAGAAGGTCACAAGCACACGCTGTTTGCACCGCTTATTGCGCTTGATACCAAGCTTGAATTGCAAAGTCCTACAGACACCAAACTCGAAACTCTGCAGAATCTTAAAAAGATTCCCGACGGATATATCCTTAAAAATATAAGGGTACCGCTTATGTATCCCGAGGTTTCGATTTTCCGACGCATTGGTCCTGAACATTCTGTAACCCAACATTCTGCTTCTTTTGTTTTTTTGGGTGATACTGAACGGAATACTCTGGTAGATGTAAGGCTTGCTTTTGCGGGTCCTTTTGTTTTCCGAAGCCGCACTCTTGAAAATGCAATTATTGGTCACAGACTGCCGCTTACAAAAAAAGATATTGATGAGATTCAGGATATGGTTGAAAAGGAATTCCAGATAGCCGCAACTGATCAGATGATTAGTGATGTAGTACGCCAGCAGTTTTTGAATCTTACACGCTATAGCTTTGAACAGTTAACTTAAAACTCTACCTTGTTAGCGTAGAATAACAAATTGCCATCTTCTACATTCTCGCGCAAAATTCCTGTTACAGTTATCTGTGTTTCTGCCGCTGGAAAATCATCAGGAAATTGCATTGTTTCTGGCGGTATAAAATCCATGCCAGCCGGACAACAGAGTGTAGCATCCCAGATTATTACTGAATAATAACGTATTCCCTCTTCAAATTCTGTATAAAACTGGCCAGAGATTTTTACTGTTTTGTCTACATATTTTTCGGGTTCAATGAGCATTTCAAAAGTAATTCCCGAAAGCATATTGTAGCCCATATTAGTAAGGTCGTAGTCTATTTTGGGTGCTGGTTCTTGTGTTGGTTCTGGTTCCGGTTGAGTTTCTTCGATTACAGCTGTTTTGTTTTTTGAGCAGGAAGAAATGAGAACAACTGAGAAAATTATTAATACAAACAGAACCTTTTTCATTTTGCTAACTCCTGTGTAAGGCAAGACTAATAAGCTTACAGATTATAAAGCCCGCAATATCTATTATAACAATTGTTGAACCAACCGGTGTTCCCGCAAGAATAGAAATAAGGATTCCTGTAATTGCACAGAAAACAGAAAAGCAGCATGCAAAAATTGTTACTCTCTTAAAGCTTTTGAACAACTGCATAGAAGAAACCGCAGGGAAAATAATAAGGGCCGAAATGAGCAGAGTTCCAACGAGATTCATTGCAAGGACAATTATAGTTGCTATTACTGCTGCCATAATTATGTTCATGAGCTTTGTGTTTGTGCCGCCCGCAAAAGAAAAGTCTTCGTCAAAGGTAACTGCAAAAATACGGTTGTAAAAAAGCACAAAAAACAGAATCACCAGCGCAGAGGTTACTACAGACAAAATCATATCTGTTTTAGTAAGTGTGAGAATTAATGTGGAACCAAAGAGTGTTGTACAGACATCTCCCGAAAGATTTGCAGGCGGAGAAAAAATATTCATAAGAAAATAGCCGACAGCAAGAGCACCAACAGAAATCATTGCAACGCTGGCGTCTCCTTTAATTTTAGAATTTTCCTTTGCACACAAAATAATAATTGCGCAGATTACTGTAAAAGGAAGAACAAAAACTGTTGTCCCTGCTATTTTTAAAATGGAAGCAATTGCCATTGCGCCAAACGCTGTATGAGAAAGACCGTCACCAATGTAAGAAAAACGCTTGAGTACAAGAATTACACCAAGCAGGGAAGAAGCAGCTGCAATCATTATACCCGCAATAAAAGCATATTGCACAAACGAAAATGAAAAATATACCTGGAGGGTTTGAAAAAGCTCTGTCATTTAAGTGCCTCCAGTTTTTCAAGAGTAATTATTTGGGTTGCATATTTTTTTGCGGCTTCAAGGTCGTGGCTAATTGTTATTACGGTAAGCCCCTGTTTGTTTAGTTCACTTACAATTTCGTACATTTTTTTAACAGCATCGGAGTCAAAGCCCTTGGCGGGCTCGTCCATTACAAGAATTGAACTTGCGGCGCAAAGTGCTCGTGCAAAAAGGACACGCTGCTGTTGGCCGCCGGAAAGCTCTTTAAAACTATGATGTATATAATTCTGCATACCGACAAGCTCCAGATTTTGAAGCGCCTTGTTGTGATGTCGTTTTTTGTAAAAAGGAAAAAGTCCTAAGTCTGCCTGGCAGCCCGAAAGAACAATTTCCTTTACTGTGGCCGGGAATGTTTTTTGAATCTCTGAAGTTTGAGGCAGATAGCCAAGACCTTTTTTATTCCATTGAGGGGCATATTCAATTGTGCCCGCAAACGGCTTTATAAACCCCAGCATAGTTTTTACAAGTGTAGATTTACCACTGCCGTTTTCACCAAGAATAAAAACATAACCGCCCTGCTCTATCGAAATATTCAGGTTCTGTTGAATGAGGGTTGTGCCGTAGCCTAAACTTAGATTTTTACATTCCAGTAACTTCATATTAATTCAAGGCCGCCTTTAAGGTTTCCAGATTTTTTTCCATTGTATTAAGATAGTTTTTTCCGGCTTTAATTTCTTTTTGTGTTACAGACTGAATTGAATCCATTTCAAGGATTTTTACATCCTTTTTGCCGGAGGCTTCTATTACAGTTTTTGCAATTTTCCTATCTGATTTTTCAAGCGTAAGTACTGCCGGAAGCTCAAGCTGCTTTAATTTGTCTGCCAGGAATTTAATTGTTTCAAAGCTTGCTTCTGATTCTGCAGAACAGCCTATAAAGGCCGCATAATACTTTAGATTGTAATCTTCCGTAAGATAGCGGAAGGGAAAACGGTCTGCATATAAGAGTGTGTTCAATTTTGCACCGGTAACTGCTTTTGAATATTGAGAGTCCAGAGCGCTGAGCTTTGAAATATATGTATCTGCGTTTCTTTTATATTCGATTGCATTTTTGGAATCAAGCTTCTGGATATTCTGAGAAAGAAGCTGTGTAAGTACGGCCGCATTTTTAAGTGAAAGCCAGATGTGTTCATCGTATTCAGGGCCTTCTTCTTCGTCACCCTCTTCTTCCTCTTCTTCCCCCTGCATTCCTTCTACAAGTTCTTCCTCGTAAACCTGGTCGCCAAGAGCTTCCATCATATTTACGACAAGCATGTTTTTATTTTTTGCACTTGCTAAAACATTTTCGACCCATTCATCACTTTCGCCGCCGACATAAACAAAAAGATCACAGGTAGAAATCTTTGCAATGTCCTTTACTGATGGCTGGTAACTGTGAAGGTCGGTTCCGTTATTCAAAAGTAGTGTCAGTTCAAAGGAGCCGGCTTTGTTTCCAAGAATATTTGTAATCCAGTCATACTGCGGAAAGGTTGTGCAGACTATGGATTTCTTTGATGCGGCAAAGGTGCTGGTTGCAAATGCAAAGAGCAAACCTGCCAGTAATAATTTATTTATTTTTTTCATTTTGATTTTCCTTACATTTTGGACAGATTCCATTGAGGGTTGAAAGACCTAAATCAATTGAAAGTCCAAGTGTTTCTGATATTGCTTTAAGGTAAGCGGTGGTTTTTTTATCAGAAAGGTGGATTACAGAACCGCATCTGCAGCACTGAAAATGTATATGATCTTCGCAATGTAAATGCTCATCTGCATGCTGATAAATATAACCTTCACTCACCATAGATTTGTGCTTTATTAGCTGACCATTTTCCGTCATTTTATCAAGATTGCGGTATACGGTAGTTTTATTGACAGCCACTCCATGCGCGCTTAAAAATTCAGAGAGCTCTCCTGCAGTAAAACCGTTTTCCTGTTTGGAGCAGATAAATTGAGAAATAAGATCAGTAGTCTTTGTGTGATAAGACTTTTGCAACATGGTTGCAAATTTATAAGATATTCAGACTTTTGTCAACTAGCGTATAAACATACAGTCGCCATAGGAAAAAAATCTATAACGGTTTTCCACTGCGGTTTTGTATGCGTTGAGTATATGCTCGCGACCGGCAAAGGCAGATACCAGCATAATGAGTGTACTTTCCGGAGTGTGAAAGTTTGTAAACATTTTATCTACAACCTTAAACTCGTAGCCAGGGTACATAAAGATGCTGGTAGATGATGTACCGGGGCGCACCCCTTGTCCATCGCTGGCGCTCTCCAAAGTTCTTACACTTGTAGTACCCACTGCAAGAACAGGTCGCCCTTCCCGCTTGGCCTTATTTATAGCCTCAGCTGTATCTACAGGAATTGTGTACCATTCTTCGTGCATTTTGTGATTTTCTATATTCTCTTCTCGGACTGGAAGAAAGGTTCCAAGACCTACGTGCAAAGTTACAAAACGGCGTTCAATTCCAGAAGTATCAAGACGTGCAAGCATCTCCTGTGTAAAATGAAGTCCCGCTGTAGGACAAGCCGCACTACCCGTATCTGTTGCGTAAACATTCTGGTAGCGTTCGCTGTCTTCGTCTGTATCTTCGCGGCGGATATATGGCGGAAGCGGAATATGTCCATTTTTTTCAAACCAATCTTCGTTTATTGCAAAGTCAAATTTGAGGGCTCGGAATTCTGTACCTGCATTTCCTTCGTGTTCAATAATGGTTGCTATAGTCCCGTCCGGAAATTTATATCTCATTCCAGGCTTCTGCTTTTTTGCCGATTTGACCATTGTGTTCCAGATACAGCATTCACGGTCAATTGTATTAAGGAACATAAACTCTGTCTCGCGTCCGGTAGTTTCTTTTATTCCATACACACGGGCACGACGCACACGACTGTTATTAAAAATCATGAGGGTTCCTGGTTCAATTAAAGACGGAAGATCATCCATCATGTGGTGTTCAACCTGGCCGGTAACACGGTTCAAAAGCATGAGCTTATCTTGTCCGCGTTCTCCACTTGGATGCTGCGCAATAAGTTCTTCTGGTAAGTCAAAATCAAAATCGGAAGTTAACATAAAGTGGATTGTAGCATAAATAACAAAGAATGGGAATTTACTTCTTTACCCAGCCCATCTCAATTGCATGATCCAGATTTGCAGCTACCCATTTATAAACCTCGGGCATAAACTCGCTTAGTATTGCCATGCGTTTTTCTACATCAGCTTTGTGAGTACCACCTTCTACCCAGGTATGACCTTGTGTCAAAGTATTGTGTAAAAACGGCTGAAGACGGTCCATGCACGCAGCGTATTTAGCATCGTTTGTCTGCATTGCATCAAACTCTTCCCAGAGTGCACGCAGCTCACTTCCCTGCTCTTGTGGCAACTGAGCAAAAAGCTTGTCGGCCGCAGCCGCTTCTCGTTCTGTCTTATCTTTATTTCCAATCGGATCGTAAGCAAAGGTATCGCCTGCATAAATTTCTATTAAATCGTGAACAAGACACATTTTTGCAGAACGTTCAACATTAACAGGAGCCACACAATATTCCTTAAAAAGCAAAGTCATAACTGCAATATGCCAGGAATGTTCGGCATCATTTTCGCGACGACTGCCATCAACAAGCAGTGTACGGCGAAGAACACCTGTCATTTTGTCAATTTCGGCGGTAAATTTAAGCTGCTGGTCCAGACGAAGATTGTTGCTGGATAAAAAATCGTTTATAGGCATATTAAAAAAGGCTCCCCTGGGCACCACCATCTTTTGAATCTGCAGCGTGTGTAAGACCTAGATGTGTGTATGCTTTTTCGGTTACCATGCGACCACGCGGAGTTCTCTGAAGCAAACCACATTGAATGAGATATGGTTCGTAGTAATCTTCGAGGGTATCCATGCTTTCGCCGATCGAAATTGCAAGTGTCTCGGCACCAACCGGTCCACCGCCAAAGTTTTCTATTATTGAACGAAGAATTTCTCTATCGTATTTTTCAAGCCCAATTTCATCAATTTCCAGACGGCGTAATCCATCATCAACTATATCAACAGTAATTACCTGGCTTCCTGCAACCTGAGCAAAGTCTCTCATTCTGCGGAGTACTCTGTTTGCAACACGAGGGGTTCCTCGACAGCATTGTGCAAGCAGCATGGCCGCATCCTCTTCTATTCCGATTTCCAGGATTCCAGCAGAACGTTTTATAATGCTTGCAAGTTCGGTTTGTGAATAAAATTCAAACCGCGGAATAAAACCAAAACGGGAACGAAGCGGGCTCGAAACAGACCCTGCTTTTGTTGTTGCACCAACCAGTGTAAATGGAGGAATAGGAATGCGTACGGTTCTTGCAGCGGCACCCTGGCCTATAATCCAGTCCAGCTCAAAATCTTCCATTGCAATATAAAGCATTTCTTCGATGGCAGGCTTAAGGCGGTGTATTTCATCTATAAAGAAAACTGTACGAGGGGTAATTGTACTGAGAATTCCTGCAAGATCCTTTGGTTTATCAAGAGCGGGAGCAGAAGTTACTTTAAAATCTACACCAAGCTCGTGGGCAGTAATCTGAGCAAGAGTTGTTTTACCTAAGCCCGGAGGTCCAATAAGCAAAAGATGATCCAGCGGTTCTTCACGGAGTTTTGCAGCTTCTATAAAGGTTGAAAGATTTTTCTTTACGCTCTCCTGTCCAAGAAAATCCTTAAGAAGGACCGGACGCAGTTTATTATCCTGTTCATCAAAAGAGTCCTTTAGATCTGCACGTACAATTGCAGAAAAATCGGTAGAAAAATCATCCTCGTTCATATTTTTTATTATAGCATATTTTTAAGTAAAATTATATAGTAATAAAAGAGGTATAACATGAAAGCAGCAGTTTTTTTTGCAGATGGATTTGAAGATATTGAGGCTCTTAGCCCTGTAGATTATATGCGCAGAGCTGGAATTGAAGTAATTACGGTTGGTGTAAAAGGAACACCTTTTAATGCAACTATGATTGTTACCAGTTCTCACAAAGTCCCTATGATTATGGATACAACCCTGGACACTTTTCTTAAAGAATATTCTGATGAACTTCCTGATTGTGTTGTATGTCCTGGTGGCGGGCTTGGTGCACAAAATCTTTCACAGAATGAACAGCTTCTGGCATATCTTGAAAAATGCAATCAAAATGGAAAGCTTGTTGCAGCACTTTGTGCATCTCCTGCAGTAGTTCTTGGAAAAACAAATATTCTTATAAACAAAAAATGGACCTGTTATCCTGGAATGCAGGATAATGCAAAGCCTGAATATCAGGGCGACTATTCAGACCAGGTTTTTATAACCGATGGAAATCTTGTTACAGGACGAGGACCAGGAGCAAGTGAACAGTTTGCAATGGAACTTGTAAGAATTCTTGCCGGACAGGAAACCTATGAAAAGATTCATACAGGCTCCTGCCAGCGTTAGTTTAGTCTAACACAAGATTATCAAGATTCAGTTCTGGAGTATCTGCATCCTCCATCTGAACCTTAAAGGTGCGTTCTGCGGCCTGTGTATAAACCTGCTGCTTATTGATTGTACCAATTGCTTCTACAGACCAGGTATATTCATCATTATCTCCAACAAGACTCAGATTATTTGAAGACAATGTATATTTATTTGTATTAACAGTCTTACTTATAAGCACTTTACCACTTGAATTCTTAATTACAAATTTATAACTCTTTGCACCGTCAACCTTTTTCCAGGTAAAATCAATCTTTGGTGTTGATGTATCAAAGTCATCTTCGGTAAAGGTCTTTGACTGTGCAGGTCCAGAAAGACTTGGAGTAATTGCAGCAAAAGCAATTGCGGCAGGATCAGTAACAGGGCCTTTATCACGAACTTCTTCTGGTTCAACAGCAACCTCTTCTGCTTTGCGTTTTTCTTCTGCTGCACGAGTCTCTTCAGCTTTGCGTGCTTCTTCAGCCTGACGCGCTTCCTCAGCTTTGCGTGCTTCTTCAGCCTTACGTGCTTCTTCAGCTTTGCGTGCTTCTTCAGCCTGACGTGCCTCTTCAGCCTGACGTGCCTCTTCAGCCTGACGTGCCTCTTCAGCCTTGCGCGCTTCTTCAGCCTTACGTGCTTCTTCAGCTTTGCGTGCTTCTTCAGCTTTGCGTGCTTCTTCAGCTTTGCGTGCCTCTTCGGCTTTACGTGCTTCTTCGGCTTTACGTGCTTCTTCGGCTTTACGTGCTTCTTCGGCTTTACGTGCTTCTTCGGCTTTACGTTTTTCCTCTGCTATACGGGCTTCTTCAGCCTTTCGTTTTTCCTCTGCTTTGCGCGCTTCCTCTGCTTTTCGTTTTTCTTCTGCCTTACGGGCTTCTTCGGCTTTTCGTTTTTCTTCTGCTTTACGAGCTTCTTCAGCTTTACGCTTTTCTTCGGCCTTGCGTTTTTCCTCTGCAAGACGCTTCTGTTCTGCTTTACGCTTTTCTTCGGCTATACGTGCCTCTTCTGCTTTTCGCTTTTCTTCTGCAATTCTGGCTTCTTCTGCTTTTCGCAATTCTTCATCTGTTTTTCCAGAATGCAAATCCTTTATACTTTCCAGCTCCTGAACTTCTTCATTCTGTTTTTCTACTACAGGCTCAAGCTCTTGAACCGCTTTCTGATTTTCTGTTTTATAGGTCTCAACTGTCTTTTGTAATTGTTCCTGATTCTTCTTTTCTTCCTGCTGTGTTTCTTCTACAGCCTTTTGAATCTCCTGTGCATATTCTTTTCCGTATGCTGCAGTGAGTGCATTTTTAAGATTTTTTTCTTTTGGATTATGGACAAGAATCTTTCCGTTTGGATATGAAACAGCAGATGAATATTTTTCTCCTTCTGGAAGTGCACGCCAGTAAATTACATTATCAGGTTTTGCAAAGCTAAGGAATACAGATGCTTTTTTATCCTTAGAAGAAAAATGTGCCGTATCAATTATATTATTAAAGCTTTGATTATATGAGAACTCAACACGTATATCATTTATATTTGTCCAGTAGAACGGTACTGCTTCCTGAGTATCTTTATCCTGAGTAATAGAATAAGAAGCAGATGGAACCAGAACTTCAAAAGAAGCCTTCTGAACAGAAGCTGCTGCAGAAGATGTTACCGAAGCTTTTGTAGAAGTCTTTGCCTGTGTTGCAGAAGAGCTTTCTTGTGGAACTTCGTTACCTGTTACTTTTGCAATTACAGTACCCGCAGCCTTTTTGGTTCCTTCAACAGTTTTCTTAGCAGCATTTCGTACTGCACCAGGAATTATAGAATCATCAGCCTTTGTTTCAACCTGCTCCGGAACAACCTGAACAGTTCTAACCTGGCCTGCACCAATTTCTACAGCAGCACCTTTTACAGATTCTGTACCAGCAGCACCGGAACCCTTAGTTTCAACCTTCTGTTCCTTTACCTTACCACTAGAAACATAAATTGTTGCAGTCTGTTTTCCATCGGCAGCCTTTGAGGTTCCCATGCTAAACAGAGCCGAAGTATTTTTTTCGAGAGTATAAATATTTTCACCAACCTGAATAGACAGATCTTCTGTACGTGAACCCGAACTCAACGAAACAGAACCGCTTATGAAGTGGAGTAAATTATCATCTCCTACTCTCATCATGGAGTTTGCATGAATCTCGGCAGAACCGGTTTTAATCTGTTCAATTTCATTCTCACCAAGAACAACGTGAGCAACATTACTTTCTGTCTGGTCAACAGTATAACTGGTATCTTTAAAAATGAGTTGGGCTTCGGACAAATCTTCGGTAAGAATATAGTCGCCCTTGTAAATTGTACTTTGAAGCTTAAGATATTCCCATACATTTTCATGCTGCAGACGGCGTCGCGGAGATTTTTTCTTAAACGTAATTGTACCAACCGGTACATCACTATCTGTAGCCAGAGATTTATATATAAGGTTACGGAAGCAGTACAGTGCAACTGCAATACCTGCGAGACAAATTACAACTGTCAGAAAATCAACAAAGCCATGCCTGCGTCGGCGGGCACGATTATTTGCCGATCTTATACTTCTTTTCTTCTTCATCCGTATTTACCTTATCAAGCTCAGGTTCATCCCAGCCAAGGAATTCACGCAGCTTATGAATATCTTTAGGTCCCTTTACACCTTTTGCATTTACAACAGCGTACATTTTAATAGGGTCTGTTTTACCCTTAACATGAACACCAGGCATTTCTTCTGCAATAATTTTGTCCTTTACCAGAACATAAGTATTTTCAGTAATCAAAATATCAGTAGCAAAAGGCTTGTTCAAAGCTTCGGTACGGCTGGCAAGGTTTACAGTATCACCAATTACCGTATAGTTCATGTGGTCTTCGGAACCAATCTGTCCTGCAACAATAGGACCACTGTTTATACCGCAGCCAATCTTTATAGGATTACGTCCATGTGCAATCTGATTTTCATTAAAATGATACAGCGCAATACGCATCATGAGTGCAGCTTTTACTGCAGCCCACGCATCTTCTTCTGGAGAACCGTTTGTTGTAGCAGCACCCCACACTGCCATAACTGCGTCACCAATAAATTTATCTACAATACCGTTTGTTTTGTTTACACAGTCTACCATGCGTGTAAAATAATCATTCAAAAATTCTACAACCTGAGGTGCTGTCATTTTTTCGGACATAGCAGTAAAGGAACGGATATCACTAAAGAATACAGTTGCGTTTTTATCTTCACCACCCAGAGTAAGTTCACCGCTGGCTGCTTTTTGGGCAATATCCTTGTTTACGAATTTGGTAAACGTACTCATAAGTCGCTGTCGTTCTTCAAGACCACCGGCCATGTTTATAAACCTGTCTGTAAGATAACCAATTTCGTCCTTTGTACGAGGGCGAAGATGAATATTATAATTTCCACGGTCGATGCTGTTAGTTGCAGCTACCAGGTCTTCTATTGGATTTGTAAGAGAACGGCTAAAGAATCTTATTATCATAATTGCCAGGAAGAATACCGCAAAGGATACTGCAATAATTCTCAATGCTGTAAGATTGATTGCCTTGTATATATCAGATTCAGAAGTCAAAGTAATTGCAGAACAGGTATCGTCCAAAAAGCTTGTACGAATATAAATCCAGTTATTGTTATTGCTGTCATTAAAAAGATATTCACTGCCCGAACTGTTAGTTAAAATATCTTCTACAACTTCAAACGGAGGAACAAGGCCTGCATCCAAAACAGTCTGATTATCTTCGTAAATAAGAGGCTCACCTCTTCTGTTTACAACATAGGTTGCAATAGTACTTTTAAAACAGGTTTCCTTAAGGTCTTCTACATCGTAGGCAACACATACAAAAGCCCTGTTGTAAGAAAAAGTTGTTCCCAGAGTATAGTCACGCCCTACTACATCAGATAAATCCAGAATATCAAAATATCCGGCTGCAGCAGTTGATTTTACTGTTGGGTTTTTCTTGAGCCAGGCTTCAAAAACAGTTTTTGCGCCCGGGTACAGATCAGAAAAACTTTTAGCTGCCCTGTAACCAAATTCATTGCTGTAAATAAAAAGAATATTTGGATTTGATTCAAACAGCTCGTTGTAAAAATAATTTGCTTCTTCATCAAAATGCTTATCATCCTTAATGAATGACATTACGTTCAAAAAGTTTGTAGTATTTACCTGAATATTCTGAAATTGAGTTTGAACAGCATTGGCAGTTGTTTCGTTGAGGGAGATTGTATTTGCTTTTGCAGTTACGCTTTCATCCTTTGCAAAAAGAAGGTAAATAAGGGCAACGGTAATTCCCAAAACAAAAATTACGAGACTTGAAAAAATTGAACCAAGCTTTACGCCAATAGGATGTCGTACCTTAATTCTCTTTCTCTTCATTTTCTTCTTTTCATCTTTTTCGGTTTTCTCTTTCATTTACTGCTCACCTCAAAATCAAAGAACGAAGCATTATTAAATTCGTCCTTACACATTGGTGCAATAATGCACATTTTAATTCTATTTTTATCCAGCTTTTTAACACTGGAATAAGAATACTTCTTTAGTTTTTTATATGGTATTTCTACAATGGTAACCTTGTCTTCCTGAGTCTTGAATCTGTAGTAGAAATATCCGCCATCTTCGGTAGTAAGAATAAAGTCGTATTTATTTCCGTCACCCTGAACCTTAAAGGTTATCTTGTCGCCGCTCTGAATATAACTGATAACTTGCTCCGGGCTGTCCTGATTGATCCAGCTGTCAAGCTCGGTTCTATACCACTTAAAGCCCTTGCCTTTTATGTTGATTCCAAGAGTATAAAGGTTATCTTTATATACAGAAACATTGTTGATTGACAAACTATTAAGGCTCGGCCAATTGTGTTCATCATCAAGCGGAGTTTTATAGTTACCGTGGAATACTTCGGCATTATTGTAAAGTACAGTTGCATTACAGTTTTCAAGCCCGGCAAGATTTCTTGGAGTTGTATCATCTGGGTTCCAGGCAAGTACTATAATCTGACCTTCTGTCCAACCGTCAAAGGCTCCGTTTTGAACCTCTGTAACTCTACGAGGCAACATGATGGAATCTACCTGATTCATTCCTGCAAAGGCACCACGTTTTATTGTAAGAGGAACCTCTGTATCATAAATCGAATCAAAAACTACCTGAGTTATATTACTGCAGTCACGGAAAGCATTTTCTTCTATAACGGCGACAGCTTTATCAAATGAAATTACATCAAGCTTAGTATAACCTTCAAAGCCACCTACACTCGTACTTCCATAAACCGAAACTTCATCAACATTTGCTTTAGGATCAATAAGAGTTGCACCGTCAACAGCACCTGCAGTTGTAATTGAAGCACTGCGTGTAAGAACTTTTCGCTTAAACTTGTAAGAACGCAGAGGGAATGAGAATCCAAACGAAAGGGAATCTGTAAAGTAACGTTCACCGAAGAAATTATTAAGTTCAAGATTATATCTTATATCCAGAACGGTAAGCAGATATACACCGGCCTGAGCTACAAGATATACACTGTCTTTATTCTTAAATATTGGCGGAACATCAGCAAAACCTGCAATTCCCTCCTCCGGGAACAACAAGGTTTCTCCAATTCCAATTCCGATATACGGTGCAAAATACATATTTGGAATTGAAAGTCTGAAGATTCCTGCAATACCTAATTCACCGCCTTCATTTATAACTCTGTATCTTGTATTTGAAGTAACCGAAGCCCATCCAAAATTAAGCAGATCAAGCTCCATATCCATAACCATTACCATATTATCTTCAAAGGTAAGGTCAACACGGAAATTTGAAAACAGAGGAGGCATTCGTTTTTTAAGTTCTATTTTGTTGTCAAAGAATTCTACAATCGGCTGATCATCTGTATAAAGATTTACCTTTGATTCTGTTCCAGATGGTCGTAAGAAGGTTTTTTCTATTGCAGAATCGGACATTTTTTCCATAGAAATCTTGAGGCGGTTATCTATGTCACAGTAAATTACATCCGAAGAATATTCGTCTTCTATGAGCAGCGCATATTTTGCAATTGTAAGATCACCAGGGCTAAGATTTCCCACCAGTTTTTTGCCGTTGTCATGAAGATAAAGCGGGATGCGATAGTTAGAATCTATTTCTTCATTGTACTGGGAAACAAGCGTATAAGTTTTATTAGAAGAAAACTTTGCATCCTTTAAAGTTACATCTACAACTTCAGTCTTTTTATTATACTTGGTTTTTACCTGTGTAACATTTTTTGTATAATCGTGATCAAAAGGACGCTTTACAAGACACAGGAATTTTACTGTTGAATTATCCCAATCCTTTGCAATCAGATTATAATAACCGGTGCGCAAATCTTGAGTCGGACATTCAAGTGTAATTTGTGCTGTAGAGGCTCCCTTTTTATAGTTACCCGTAACAGAAAGTTCAACAGCTGAACGTCCCATCTGGGTTTCAAAAGGATACTTTACAGCACCATTTGCAGGTTCAAGATAAAACTTTGTATTTGAATTTATTTTTTTGCCGTCTACAGAAAGCTTATAAACTCCACCCATTGCAGTGTTATTATTAATTACAAAGCTGTTTACATTATAGTGGCTGTCAATTTCAAAGCCGTCGTTTGGTTCGAGCATTCCCTCCTGATTGTCTAAAACCAGAATATCAATACTGTCTTTATTATCACCCGGATTTCTTACTTCAAGGGCATAATATCCGGAATTAAGCAGAGACGGGTCATAAGAAACAACTACAGAAAAAACAGAAGAATCGCGGTATAAAATATTGAGTTTTTGTTCCCTGCGTTCGTCGCAATAGTTTATATAGCTGCCAGCATTTTCTGGTCCGTCATCCTTTGGTACAAGATAAAACTCTGTTTTTGGTGAAAAAATATTACGGCCTTTTACAAGAATAGTATTATCGTCGTAGCCGTCTGCGCTTTGAATAAAGTCTGTGGTTTGACCATCCTTATTACCAAGCTTAAGGACAGGAACATTCCACTGTGAGTTTTTTGGCAGGAAGCGGTCATTAAGATACGGAATATGTTCTTCGAGAATCTTAAACCTTACCCAGTCGGTGCTTTTTCCCTTTCTGCCAATAAGGTTGTAGGTTGAAATACTAACCCTGTATTCACCTGGAGTAAAAAGAACCTCCAGCGAAAGCTTTTTAGTTTTTACAGATTTGTATGCAACCCACTCACCTGTAGTCTGATCAAGCTTTTCAATTTCTACTCCATACTGATTTGCTTTTGCTACCGGCTGCCAGGAAAAAGTTTCGTACTGTTCGTTTACTTCTGTTGTAACAGCATCACTTTCTCCCGCAGCAAAAAGTGGCATAAGCGAGAAAATCAAAAAAGTACAAATTAAAAGCTTTCTCATTAAATATTTTTTAGTTCTTTGGAGGACGCACAACAACCTTTGCAAGATTTGGTCTCTTAACCAGGTCGCCCTTAAGTCCTTCTTCGCGGGCCTTGTTTACATAGTTAGGATCCTGGAAAGAATACTTAAAGTTTGTGTGAACATCGTAAGTTCCCTTCATAAGAGCGTAGGCATCCTCTGTCATTACAAGCTCTTCGTCTGTAGGGATTACGAAAATCTTTGTTTCACTGTCGTCGGCGCTGATGCAGGTTTCTGCGTTTCCTGTAAAGCTCCATTCGTTTTTCTGTTCATCAATTTTGATTCCGTATTTTTCGAGTCCTGAACAAGCCTTACCACGTGTGATTGGTCCGCGCTCGCCTACACCTGCTGTCCATACAATTGCGTCTACATGGCCAAGTTCTGCCATAAAGGCACCAATGTATTTTTTAATGCGGAGGGCTTCCATATCAATAGAAAGCTGACAGAGCTTATCACCCTTTGCAGCGTCAATTTCAATATCACGGCGGTCTGAATATTTACCTGTAATACCAAGACATCCACACTTCTTATTGAGTGCTGTATCCATTTCGTCGGCAGTCATTCCTGTTTTGCGCATGATGTAGAAAGGAAGAGCCGGGTCAAGGTCTCCGGAACGTGTTCCCATTACAAGACCTTCAAGAGGAGTAATACCCATTGTTGTATCGTAGCAGACACCATTCTTTACGGCACACATAGATGAACCGTTTCCAATGTGGCAGATAATAAGGTTTGTATCTTTTGGATCTTTTCCAAGAAGAACTGCGGCACGTTTTGCAGTATAAAGGAATGATGTTCCGTGGAAGCCGTAGCGGCGTGCTGCATATTTTTCGTACCATTCGCGTGGGATTGCATACTGGAAGGTTTCTTCCGGCATTGTCTGGTGCCATGCTGTATCCATGATAGCTGAATGTGGAACGTTTGGCATAACCTTCTGAGCAGCTTCAATACCCATGATATTTGCAGGCATGTGAAGTGGACCAAGGTCAATTACCTCACGGAAGCCGTCTAAAACTTCCGGAGTGATAAGTACAGACTTTGTGAATTTTTCGCCACCATGAAGTACGCGGTGTCCTACGGCAGAGATTTCGTCCATAGACTTGATTACACCAACTTGGGGGTCTGTAATTTCCTTAATGATAAGTTCAATTGCTTCTTTGTGTGTTGGGCAAGGGCTTGTGATTTCTGTTTTCTTTCCCTTTGCCTTGTGAGTAATGCAGCTTCCTTCAATTCCGATGCGTTCTACAACACCGTTAGCCATTACTTCTTTGTTGTCCCAGTCGTAAACCTGGTATTTAGCGGAAGAAGATCCGCAGTTCAATGTAAGAATTA
>JAEEGJ010007609.1_pt1 | contig 30862 bp, 16 predicted proteins | sample 8958761 | NCBI WGS metagenome assembly JAEEGJ01 (sample SAMN16246546, study PRJNA631951) | gut metagenome | biome: gut microbiome; feature: rumen; material: RS-attached | host: Bos | place: Iran: Karaj | collected 2018-10
GGTTAACTTGTCATAGCCATTTTCAGAAGAGACATTGTATGAGAATCTTAAACGGCCTTTTCCGCTGAAGGTCGCCTTTATCCATGATTTCTGGAGATCTCTTATTGTTCCGCTTCGCGCAACAGTTCTCCCGTCAATTTTGGCTTTCTTCCATTTGGCGTTCCCGCCCGTGGAAAAAGTGACGGAGCCATCTGGCGAAAGGAATGACAAGCTATTTCCCCAGACGGCATAGAGCTTAACGGTTTTGCCGTTGGCGACGAGGTTCTTGACGGCCTGCTTGTTCTTGTAGGCGACCTTGCCCTTCTTTGCCAAGGCTTTGCTAGTTGCCCAGCCCCTGAAGACGCAGCCGCTACGTTTGAACTTGTTGGCCGACAACTTCTTCGCCTTGCCGTAAGTAAAGGTCTGGACGGACATCTTCCCTTTGCCGCCGTTGGCGTAGAACTTGACCTTGTAGGTCTTCTTGGCCCAGACGGCGTAGAGTGTGATGCGTCCACCTGGAGAGGTCAGATTTTTCGCGGAGGCGCCATTGGCATAAACGGCTGGACCTCCGTTGCTCGTCGCCCATCCAACAAACACATGGCCATCGCATGTGAAGGCATTGGCGGGAAGTGTGACATTGGCCCCATAGGCGAAGGATCTGGCGGCCATTGTCCCATAGCCACCACTGGCGTTGAAGACAACTGTATATGCGCTGGGCGTCCATTGCGCATAAAGGGTGGTGTTTGACGCCTTGTCCCAAGAGCGCATGCTGGAACCTGAGGAAGAGTAATACTGAGTTCCCGCCCCATTGGGACTGCTGAAATAGCCGCCAAACGAATAGCCCGAACGCGTGGGACGCGACACGGCGGGCATGGCGGCTCCATAGGTCGCGGCAACCGCAGTCGTGCCACCAGTTCCACTACGCTTGTCAAAGGAGACGGTGTACTTGTTGGCAGTCCACTGGGCGTGTAGCGTTGTCGCCGCTGAGACGACATCGCCTACCTCAACCTTGGTTCCGCCCGAAGAGGATGTATACCATCCCTTGAATGTGTAACCGGGCTTAACCGGGGCGCTTGGAAAAGCGCCATAGGCAAAGCCTTGGTAATGCGTTTGCGTTGCAGAAGATGGGAATCCCCCTTCGGCATTGTACGTGACCGTCACGGCCGGTCGGACGAGGAATCTCACGGAACGGTTACTTGCGGTTGTGTGTACCAGCGTGTAATAACCCGAAGCCGTAGGCGTCCACCCAAATTGTCCTTCCTGGGTTCCAGACTTGGAAAGAACCGTTTTAGTTGTTCCAGACGGGGATGTTTCGGTAATGCGTACGCTAGACGCTTCCGGCGAGTCCCACTTGGTGCTGTATGCAATGGACTGCGTCTTACCTGTTTCCACTACGATAGGCGATGTATTTTTCGTGCGAAGATGGAACGACGGACTGCTAACCGAAAAGGTCGAGGCGCTGGAATCCTTCGGCGAAGACAAAAGAAAGACTCCAACTACGGTAATGCAAAAAAGACGCTTGGAAAGACACTGGACGACATGAAGCTGGTACATGGTTTTTCCTCCTTTACTTCTTCGGATAGGCTTTGTAGAATGCGGAGTTCTTGAATGCGCTTTCGTTCAAGTGGTCGGCAAGATTCCATTTTACCCAATCGCCGACACCTTCCGAGTTGGCCGCGCGCACATAGACACGTTCCTGATAGCGATACGCAAATGCCCATCCAATAGTGGCTTTTCTAGGACTGGCAGAGGCCGAAATGGAGAAGATGTCGTAACTGCCTGTTCCATTGACAACCGCATCCATACTTTTCCATCTACCGGAATGATCTCCGGACATATAATCATAACGAGTGGCCCCTGAAACAGACCCGTCAATAACAAGATCTATATGTGGTCGATCCTTGTGCCCAGGTCGCCAATTCTCGAAGTGGAACGATGGGGTTCCCAGTTTATTCCTCCATCCGCTCACGGCTGATGAATTTAGTTTTCCGACGTAGGAGACCGAAGATATTTCAGCTATCGGCTCCACCCAGTAATAGTAATACTTCTTCAACTTGACAGCTGATGTGTCAACATACGATTGCGACGTTGTGGTCGCGAGAAGCGACTTCGTGGACACGGACGAGGAGGTCGAACGGTAGATTTTGTATTTTGTCGCCCCTGCCGGCCCCGTCCACGAAAGATGAACGCCGTCATAGTGGGTTCCGGACGAAGCGGAAAGGCCAGAAACGGCACCAAGTGATTTTTTCCATCCGCCTCCTGAAACGGATAACTCGCCTTCGAACTTAACCGTTCCCGCAGATGTTCTGGCAATCGGCCGAATCCAGTAGTAATAGTATTTCTTATCGGCCACCGCAGAGGAATCGACATAGCTTCTGCCCGTTGTCGTGGTCAACAGCGATTTCGCGGAAGTCGAAGAAGATGAATCGGATCGATACACGCGGTAGTGGGTTGCGTACGACACGGCGTTCCACGAGACGTGGACTCCATCCAAATAGGTGCCGGCCGAGGCAGACACCCCTGTGACGTTGGCCAGCGCCTTAGCGGTCGTCACGTTGAATCGAATGGAGAAGTTTTCGATGTCCGCGTTGGGCACATCCTTCGCCGCGTTCCACGTAATCCGGTGTTTCCCGGGACTCACGCGGGCTAGGGTTTCGTCGCTAGTGAGAGATTGGGCGACATACGTGTCGCTTGATTCTGCATCAACGCCGGAAAGACCGATGGACAGGACTGTGTTCTTGTCAATGACGGCGGCTTCGAAATCGATGTCCACCTTGCCTTCCCAAGGCCAGCGGGGAAGGACGGACACTCTGCGAATTGCCCCATCGCCAACCTTCGACATGTTCAAGAATCGGGCACGAGAAAAACTTTCCGTCAAGGAAGAAACCCGCAACGGGGTGATGGCGGCTCCGGTCGCGTCCGTTGCCACGATTGTCGCCGTCCCCGCCGTTGCCTCGGCGGAAACGACGAGTCCCTCCTGGAAATCCCCGCAGGCCAGAAGATCGAGATAATAGACCCCAGGTGCCTCCTCGGTCATGGATACGTCGCGGTATTGTCCATCGACACGGCAACGGGCGGAGACCCGCGCCCCGCGTACAAGTCCGCCCTTCTTCAATGTGGCGCGGATGGCATTCTCACCCGAATAGACGGCCAAGGACAATGACGGGGCGCTTTCCGCAGCCGCCGCCGGCGTGGTGACCATGATGGAAATCCGTCCATCGGCGGAAGCGGTAGATGTTTTTACGAAATCCAAAGACCATGTGCCAGAAGTCGGATTTTCGACATCGAACGTGTATGTGCTTCCCGTTCCGTCTTCCCGAACTGTTCCTGTACATGGCTCCCCGGTCGTCTGGTTACGAAGGGTTACGGTATATCCTTTGGCAACTGAGGACACAATATGAATTGGCTTCGCCGAGGAATCGACCTTGAAAGTCTTGCTAGCTAGGACGCCCTGCCCGGTCGTCGTCGGATTGGGAAGCGCTGAGAACGTCCCTTCCCAATCCAGGATCTCCGCCTTGTTGAGGATGTCGGCTACAGTCCGCTCAAAAGCCTGGTCCAAGTCGGCGGCGGAGTCTCCGCTTTCAAAGTGGCTTCCCCTCGTCCCCTTCGCGACATCGGCCAGGGTCTTCGCGTCCGCAGCTTTACCATAGGCAATGGCGTTGAATGATACGCCAGCCTCGTTGCAAGCCTGAATGAAGGAGTCCTTGTTATTTTTGAAATTGTCATCCTCCCCGTCCGTTAGCAGAATCATGCTGCGGACAGCGGTTTTCCCGGAATCTGCGGACAGGATGTGGGACAACATCTTGTTGCCGGCGGCCAAGATATCCGTTCCGCCCGATGCAAAAAGCGTTCCGATCAACTCCTTGATGTCCCTACGGTTGCTCGTTCCATTCGAGTTGTCTTTTATTTCGACAAAAGGCTGAACTAACTTCGGCGAACTTTCGAACCTCATGATTTCAACAATGGTCCCGGCCGGAAGTGTGTCTATCGTCCGTTGGGCGCTGGCAATAGCATTCTCGATACGACCATAATTGCTCATGGAACCAGAACAATCGATGCAGATGCCAACCATGAGACGGGTCGGAGGTGTGATTCGCAAAAGCGTCGTCCGATTCCAAAGAACTTCCACCCCGCGGTATGTAAATCCTGCATTGGAATTAGCCGGAGCAAGGAACTCAATGTCGTAAAAACCGCGGTCAAACCCCTTGAAAGTCGAGGATGCGTCGGTTTGGGTTGTCAGCAATGCGATTCCCTTCTGCATTGAGGTTCCACCCCCGCTGAATACATTTCCGATGGTGTGCCACATTTCGCCGTGATGCTCGTAAAAGTCAACATCCTCTCCGGAAGACTTCTTGACGGAGGCGATCATCCTTCCCGGCCATGAAATTGGATTGCCATTGGAATCGACGACCTGCAGGAAGATCGCTCCGCCCTCGGATGGTACGCTTGCTCCGCATTCCGACTGGGAAAGGACAGTTCCTTCTTCCAGATACTGCTTTGTAGCCCTCCAGACGGGATCCTCATTGTTGGGACAATCGTAAATGCTGGTACCTGGGAAAAACATGCCATGAGATTTATTAACGAATAATACTTCTTTTGCCCATTCCAATCCGAGAGCGGCTGACCACTGGTTAACTAGTCCGTCATATCTCCCAGAACCTGTGTTGCCATGTGATACGCCCGCAATGCACAGGAGGTTTTTAATCCGGACTTTTGAATTCGCATGCCAAGCCCAATTCAAGTTCCAGAGAAACTCCGAACCATACTTCATGTCTTCAGCGGCTTCCCCCTCATCTCGAAACTGTCCAAAATGGGGGGTTGCCAAATCGACGACACGGCCGATCCTGTCCCGACGCGAGGGCTTGTCTATGAGCATTTGCCGCAGGACAAGTCCTCCCATACTATGGACGACGAAATCAAAATTTGCCCCCTTCTTTTTATCCAGCAATGCGTCAACCTCTTTACCGACCTTCTCCGCATAAAATGGCACCGTTTTTCGTCCGTCCTCCCAGTAAGACAACGCGTGGAGATTCGTTATGGACCAACCCGCATTAACCATAAGATTTATCATGTCGGACCAAATAGTATCATCGCTCCGCCACCCGTGCAGGAAGATAACGGGATTGTGTTTTGCCGCCACAGCTTGGCCGGCGAAGAGGAACAATGCAGCGAGGAGTGCGGCGAGTTTCCCGATTGCCGAGTGTTTCGATCGATTAGTCATACTTCTGTCCTTTGGGTTCTCGCCGCTCACGTTCCAAGCGACGACCGCTTTGCAGCGTCGCAAAAATATCATGCCGTCAGAACTTCCCTGACAGCGATATAATTATGACACAGATCGCCCGTGTACGTCAATTTTATTTATATCCTATTGAATAAATGGGCCAATGAAGCGCCGGCAGTCGCAATGCGGGATGTCGGGCACCATGGCGGTAGTGCCAGGCGTGGTGTCTGGTCGTGTCTGCGTTGATAAGTCAAGGGAATGTTACAAGTCTAATTTCGGACGGCATGAAGTTTGCTACAATGGAAGTTTGCTACAATGGAAATGGTTAACCAAGAGGTGACAATCATGGCAAAAGCTGATCTTCTTTTTCTAAACAACAAGGCGATGGAGGCCTGTGGCGTCCTCGACATGCGCGAGGCCATCAAGGACGTCGAGGCGACATACGTGCTGACCGAGAAAGGCGACGTCATCCTTCCCGGCAAACTTGTGACCCGCTGGGGCACGACGCCGGAGGACGAGAACCGCCTCGGGCGAATCAACGCCATGCCCGGCTACATCGGCGGCGACTACAACATGGCCGGCATCAAGTGGATTGGAAGCGGCCCGCAGAACTACAAGCGCGGCCTGCCAAGGGCCAGCGTCACCGTCATCCTGAACGACCCCGACACCAAGCTGCCCGTCTGCATCGCTGACGGCACGGCAGTGAGCGCCAAGCGCACGGGCGCATCCGGCGGAATCGCGGCGAGGGAGCTCTCCGTCCGCGACGCGGCCGTCATGCTGGTTTGCGGAGCGGGGGCGCAGGCCAGAACGCAGCTTGAGGCCATCAAGCTGACGAAGCCAACACTTCGCAAGGTCTTCGTCTACGACATCCGCCCCGCAAGTACCGCCGCGTTCATCAAGGAGATGGAGCCGATGTACCCCGACATCGAATTCGTCGCCACGGACACCCCCGAAACGGGCGCAAGGGAGGCCGACATCATCGACTGCGTGACGCTTGCCGACTCGCCGATCATCGAGGCCGGCTGGATCAAGCCCGGCGCACTGCTCATGAACATGGCCGACTTCGAGATGACGTACGACTGCGTCAGGAAGTCGAGCAAGATCGTGGTGGACAACTGGGAGAACGTCAAGCACCGCATGATCAGCACCGTCGCCTTGATGGCGCGTGACGGCCTCATCAAGGACGAGGACATCCATGCGGAAATGGGCCAGATCCTGCTCGGCAAGAAGGCCCCCCGCGAGACGGACGACGAAATCATCTACTTCAACGCCGTCGGCTCCGGCCTCATGGACATCGCCGTCGTGACCCGATGCTACCGCAAGGCGCAAAAGGAAGGGCTGGGCGTCCTGCTCCCGTACTGGGAGTGACCTCGGCCATTTTTGAAAACAAGACAAGAAAGGGCAAGCCATGAAGAAGTGCATTTGCACATCCGCCGTCGTATCATTGGCGCTCGCGCTGGGAATAGCCGGGTGCGCCACGATGGAATCCGAAACACCCGATGCCGCGAGTTCGGCCCCGCGCCTGAAGTTCGGCGCGGACGGCACGTTCGCCGTGCTGCACATTACCGACATCCAGGACTTCGCCAAGTTTCCGCCACGTCCGGCCGCCGTGCTTCGCGCCTCAATCGCCGCGACCAGACCGCAGCTTGTCATCTTCACTGGCGACAACGTTGACAGCGGGGGGAACGGCACCAACGACTTCCCCAAGGCGATGGAACCGGTTCTCGACATCTTCCGCGAGTTCAACGTCCCGTTCTGCGTGACCTTCGGCAACCATGACTCCGAGAGGGGGGGCGCCGGCATGCTGACGCGACAGGCGCAGTACGACTGGTTCAAGGAGCATGGCGGCGACCTCTTCGTGGACCATGACGTGCCGGAACTCACGGGCGTCGGCAGCGGGGCGGTCGATCTCGTCGTCCGCCGCGCGCGAAAGCCTTCCTTCAGGCTCTTCGTCATGGACTCCGGTTCATACGCGAAGGGCGGGGGCTACGACGGCTGCCACGCCGACCAGATCGCATGGTACGAGCGCTTCGCGGCGGACGGCGTCCCGCACCTCTGGTTCCAGCACATCATCGTTCCCGACGCCAACGACACCGGCATCTTCCGCGCCGTGGTGGCTGGCGAAAAGGGCGGGATTGAAATGCCCGTTCGCGGCGCGAAGGTCCGCGCCGTCCCGGCCGACGGCGTCCGCGGCGCGCTCAAGGAACACACATGTCCGCCGCGCTGGGGCGCCTACCGCGACGCGGATCATACGAACGAGGGCCGCACACTCTACGACGCATGGCGCGCCAACGGACACATGGTCGGAGCATACTTCGGCCACGACCACATGAACACGTTCGACGGCATCGACGAGAACGGCATCCGCATGGGATCCACAAAGGCTCTGACGTTGCGCTCCTACAATGACAACAATCCGGGCCTGCGTCTCTTCGTCATACACCCCGACGGAACGTTCGAAACCGAGATTGGCTCCGAGAAGCAGCCGTTCCCAACGGCCGAAGACGGCACCCCGTACCGGCCGGCGCCGCAGCCCCTCCCGCGCGCCGCGGCAGACGCACGATAATTCAGCAGCCAACAGCCAGTATTCAGCCGCCAGCAACCAGTAACCGACAGTCGTTTTTTAGCGCATGCGCGCGCGATGGCGCGATTTATGCTACGGAGTGTAGCATAATGAAGAAAATCCTTATTTTACTGCTTTTTACCGTATGCGGCGCGGTTCTTGCCGCGGACGCGTGGGTCGACCGCATCGCGGGCATTTCGCCCGACACCTATGTCGACTTTCCCGTCCGCGCCGGCGGCGCCGTGGAAGTCGTCGTCTCCAACGACTGCGCCGACGCCTCCGCCCGTCTAAAGCCGTTGCGCCTCAAGGCCCCCGAAAACGGGGAGGGCACCGTCCTCCTTGGATTCCGCCGCTACCGCGGCCGTCTCTCGCTCTATCTCGACGGCCGTCTCGTGCATTCCGACTCCGATCTTCCGGGCCTCATTCACCTCCTGGTCTCCGCCGAGTCGCTGCCCGAAGACCGGGGCGACGCATACGTCCAGAGCCTCGCCCCATTCGCCTTCGCCGACGCCTTCATGGTCGCCGAAGGAGACAAGACCGGCCTCCAGAGCTGGGAGAAGCTCGCCGGCGACTGGACGCTCCATGCCGTTACGGGGCGCACGGTCCGCGCTGACGACAAGGGCAAGCTCTCGCGTTTCCCGACGCAGGCGCGCAGCCCGAACTTCTACTGTCTCAACGGCTTCGGCGCCCACGCCCTCATAACGGCTGGCGAAGCCTTCCACAGCCACTACTCAATCCGTGCCTCGCTCCATGAGAACGGAGGTACGAACGGCATAGCCTTCCTCGTCTCCGAGGAGGGATCCGGCTACACCTTCACGGCCCAGCCGAATCCGCGCACGGGACGCCTTGACTTCGTCCTCCGCTCCGGATGTGTCGCCGGCGAATCGGCCGGCGATTTCGTGGCAGGGGCCGAAACGGAACTTACGCCCGGCCAGTGGTACATGCTCGAGGCGAAGCTCACCGAAGACGAGGTCATCTGCTACGTCGACGACGTCGCAGTCGTACGCAAGGCGCTCGCCTTGCCCGCCGGCGGCCGTTTCGGCCTTTACTGCAACACCCTCGAGGCGCATCCCGCCCGTTTCGACGACGTCGTGGCGGAGACTTGGAGCGGCGTGGACTTCGCCCTCGCCGACGACAAACCCAACCGAGGCGACACGGCCGCGTTCGGCGCCACCAACGACCCGCCCGCCTCAATATCCCTCCGCGCCTCCATCCCAGCCGGCCGCCACGCAGAACTCCAGCTTGGTGACGACGGACAGGGAACAGGTCCCGCCTGGCGCCTTCTGTGCGAAAGCGTAGTCGAAGAGGGCCCGCGTCTCCGCGTGAGCCTGGTCGGGCGGACGGCCGAAGGTCTGTCCGTAACAAATGACACTTGGCTCTCCGACATTCTTCCCGCCCAAACCGGAGCCGAATCCGAAGCGCGCGAGTTCTCCTTGGACGCGACTACACCCGGCATCGTAGCTGGACGCGTCGACAACGTCACCGTCGTTCTTGCGCATGTGACTCGGCCGCCGGTGGGGCGCGCCGGATACGTCACGGACATGACCCCAGGAAGCCGCCGCGGCGGCTTCCTGGGTTATCCGTCCGTGACACGCGAGCCATCGCCGTACACCGACCGCTTCGAGAAGAACAAGATATTCGTCGCCGACCAGTTCATGCGCCACTGGGCCTCCACGGCGGGACAGTGGCTTACCTACACGAACGGAACCGCATGGTACAAGGACGACGTCCTCAACCGCGTCTCCCTCTCCTTCCCCACCATTGACGGCCTCGACCTTAGACTGGGCGTCCCCGAAACCGACCTGCGCGAAGACGGCCGCCCGGAATCCACTTTCATCTGCGACATCCGCGTTGTCTGCGCCGACGGCAAACTCTCAATTCTCGACTCCGTCGCCACCAACGCCGTCCCGCTCTTCACCCTGGGCTATCCTCCTGCGCAGATGGTCGGCGAAAACGGGGATCTCAACGCCACGAACTCGGTGACGCTCCGCTTCGACGGACACCGCCTCGCCTTCTCGTCCGCGACAGGGACCGTCTTTACTTGCTCCATCCCCTACCCCCACACGGGCCGCCGGATGTACTTCGCCAAGCACCCGAACTTCTACCTCGGCAATGTCCTCGTCCACCGCGAACCGGTGCTCGACTGCCTTTTCGATGAATCCCTCCACGACTGGACGATCAACGGCGGCACATGGGAGATCATCAACCGCTTCCAGTGCTACCCGGACTGGTCGCACATGGACGGCGAAAACCCGGACTCGGTCGCCGCGCTCTGGTCGAAGTACGAAATCGGCGGCGACTTCTGCGCGACGTTCGTGTGCGGCATGCGCCACGGCGGCCCCTGGTACGACCGCGTCGGCGACTTCAACCTCACGCTCTTCAACAAAGCGACCACCCCGTCGGAAGGCTACACGCTGAAGGTCACGGACTGGGACCCCAACAACTCCCAGCGCTGGTCGCGCCTCTTCCGCAACGGCAAGCTCGTCGTCAAGACCGATGTCAAGGCCGCGCCGCGCCGCCGAGAGGGCAACGTCCGCACCGGTTACGAACCGCTCGTCGCCAAGGGACGCGACGTGCACGGAGCGTGGTACACCGTGAAGTTCCGCAAGCTCGGCAACCACCTCGAGGCATTCTTCGACAACCTCCCGCTCCTCTCGGCCGAAGATCCCGAGCCGCTCGCAGGCGGAGGTCTCGGCATCTGGACGTACCGCAGTTCGATGGTCGTGGCCCGCGTCCGTGTCACGGCCGAGCGCATAGCCCCGTGCCGCTTCGCCTTCAAGCCCCTTGAAGCGGCCCCGTCCGGGAATCCGCCCGCCCAGTCGCCGCTCGCGGGCCTGGCAAACATCTCGTTCAACGACGTCCCCGCCGATTTGCTCCGCCCCGAACTCTGGCACGCGGCCGATGACGTCAGCAGTCCGGAAATCACCTTCGGCGAGGAGAGCGACGAAACGGTGATGACGGTCAACTCAATCCACGGCTCGGGCTCTTTCCTTGCGGCGCCGATACTGCCCGAAACAACAGTCGACCAGCTCGCCGGATGGACCTTCGAGGTCGCCCGCTCCCCCGACGCGCAGTTCAACTTCGTCTTCTCCCTCGCCGGCCAGGGCTACACAAACGGCTATTCGCATGTCATCTGCGGCAGCGACGAGCATCGCGGCCCCCGCTCCATCATCGGGCAGTCGCCGGCTCCGGAACCTACGGAACCCGGCGCCCGCAAGAAGGTCTGGACGCCAATCACCGTCTGGATTCCGGCCACCGGCAACGACCCGCGCATTGAAAAAGTCATCTGCGAAGGCTTCGGCAACCTGCAGCCGAGCGACATCCAGCAGGGACTCCATGGCAACGGCCCCGGCGCCTGGTACGCCGTCCGCCGCCTCCACCCGATCTACCGCGGCGCGCCTTCCCCGGACAACTCCGGCGACAACACCGCCGCCTTCTCCGCCGACATAACCCGCGCGTTCGACAAGGGCAAGGCCGCCCGCCTGAACTCATACAAGGTCTCGTCCTCGGTCTGCAAGACGCGCCCGACAATCTACTGGACGCTTCCGCCAGCCGACAATCCCGGACTGATCGCGACGGTTCTCGCCGCGCCGACAAACGCCATCCGCATCTCCTCCTCGCTTGAATGGCCCAATCCGATAATCTGCGTGTCCAACGTCACGGTAAACGGCGCCGCAGTCCCGCACGCATACGTCAGGGACAGCGCCCTCATCATTCCCTACGCGCGTCCCTTCAATCCGTTCGCATCGTCCATCGTCAAGGTCTCCTTCGCCACGGAAAACGGCCGCCCCTTCACGCAGATGATCCAGTCCTCCGCATTCGCGCGGCCCAGTGGAACGCCCGAGCGCGCACCCGTGGTCACCGGCGTGCATTTCCCGCCATCGATTGCCGCCTCCTACGAGAATTTCGAGTCGCGGACAACGGCCATAAAGCCATTCACCCGCGAAAACACCAAGCGCGAGCTGCGCTACGGCGACGGCACCCAGTCCACATACATCCACTTCCACAACGCCGGACGCAACTCCCGCCTCTCCGGCACTTTCGCCAGCCAGTTCGACGTTGCGCGCACCCCGCTCCTCCAGTTCCGCTACCGGGGCGACGACATGGCGCTGGTAAACATCTCCCCCCGCCAGAACACCTTCTTCCACTTCTCCGACAACTACGGCGGACAGGAGCGCCCCGCCAAGCTCGATGACGAGTGGCACACGGCCTTCTGCAGGCTTACGGCGGTCGATTTCGAGACACGGCCGAACATGATCTTCCAGAAGTCGCAGAACCAGCTCTTCTTCACATCCAGCCACATCTCCGTTCCCGGCATCCCCCAGTACCACATCAACCAGACAGGTCTTTTCAGCTATTTCGACATCGATGACGTCGCGCTCGGCCCCGCAATCGGCCCCGCCAACACCAACGACTTCTGCTTCAGCGCCACCTTCGACGCGCCAGACGGACTCGGCAAGGCGCAGTACGCCGTCATATCAGGCGACGCCCCATACGACGCCCGTCCCGAAAACGAACGCGACGCAATCGCCTGGACCGACTTCGACCCGGCGGACACCAACGGCATTGCACCGCCGATTGGCAAACTCGCCAACGGCATGCACCATCTGCTTGTGCGCGGCCTGTCGCCCGGCGGCTCGCAGTCGGCCGTCGCGGACATCCCGTTCATCTACGACGTCCTCCCGCCCGAACTCTCCTTTGTGCTCTCAACCAACTCCCCGGCCGGCCCCAACGAAGCCATGCTGACAACCACCGTCAATTGCGGACCACTCGGCGCGGCCCCGGTGTTCACAAACGCCCTCTTCACCGCGAACGGGACAAGGCTTCAGCCCTATTATTCCGGCACCGTCAGCGGAAGGTCCGACAACAGCATTTCCTACGGCATGAAGTGGCCGTATATTGCGCGAAACATAATCCAGGCCTGCACCAACGGCGCCACAATTCGCTTCCGCGTGGAGAACATCGCAGACGGCGCCGGCAATGTCGCCCCGTCCGTCGAAACGACCTACACGCTTGATTACTCCAGTGACAAGACGCCTCCGGTGGGCAACCCGTCCCTCTACAGTGTAGGCGTATTCTACGGCAAGGGCAACATCCCGACCCGAGAGGCCTTCTTCACGCAATTTGCCCCAGGACTTGAGGCCGGGCGCGTCGTGGTCACGAACTCCACCAGCGGACTGAGCCAATCGTTCCTCAAGCTCAAAGTGGCCGGTGATCCTAACAAAAAGGACGCGCCGCAACGCACCGCCAGTCTGCAGTTCCAGAACTGGATTGCGCCCACAAACCGCTGGCTCATGCTCCGCGCAAGGGTGCCGGAGAATACGCCGGCGCCGACGGGCGTCGTGTTCCGGCTCGCCTTCATGGTCAACGCCACTCCAAAGGTGGCCAAGACCCCGGCCAAAAACAACCGGTACGTGCTTGAGGTGCCCGCCTCCAACTCAACCAACAATGCGGCACGCCCGGCAGGCCTGCGCGGAGACACCGACTTCACCCCCGGCAAATGGGTGGAGCTCGCCATCGACGCCGCCGCCTTCCTGAGCGACAAGGCCGGAATGACAAACGGCGCTTTCAAGATTGAACGCCTGGCGCTGATTCTGCCACCCGTCAAAGGCGGCGCGCTGGAACTCGACGCGGCGGCCGTGACGAAGAACGTCCCCATCGCAAAGCGGAGCCTCGACTTCAACGCCTACGACGTCAGCGGCATCGACGGACTGTACATCGGCGACACAAAGATTTCCGACGCAGGCCGCATCATGCTCGACAAACTCTACGAAAAATGCGGCTCGTCATTCTTCGCGGACATCAGGATTCGCGACCGCGCGGGAAACATCACGCCCATGGCGTCAATCATCCCCCTGCCTCCGCAGGAATAGGGGGAACGGAGCGTCGCGTCGGAATCGACCACGTTCATTCTCGTCCGCTCACGGAAGCCGCCCGTGGAGCACTCCTTCAAGGTGTAGAACCCCTCTGGCACAACGCCGTCTTCGGCGAGGCGCCCACAGGGTATCCATCCGCCCGTCTTGATGCTGTAAGACATCGCGGCGGCAAGTCCCGCGCGGTCCACGCCGGTCTGCCCGCCGCTCACGATTTTCCACGGCCTGCGGTTCATGCTTTATCTCCGCGCCCCTCAAAACAGGTCTAGCCCCTTGATGAACGGCAGGAGCGTATGGACGACGACATGCGCGTTCATGCGGTGCCCGCCGTGGAAGACCTGGGACATGCCCGGATAGTGCTGTTCGAAAACCGGTCGCGTCTCATCCGCGAGAATCGTGTCGTCCTCGTCGCCGAACAATCCGTGGCAGAGCGACCGGTCATCGTCGGTGGTTCCGTCGAACTGGTGCGCCTCCATCTCCTGGAAATGCGCGATGAGCTCCTTCGTGACGTGGAATTCCGTCTCGCCGTCCTTACGCTGGTTCATCCACTTGTGCTTGCCGACGAAGAGGATGTCGTATTTCTTCGACAGCCAGAACGACGGGTTGACGCAGATGCGCTCGAACCCGTGGAGCATCTGGGTGTACCAGCCCCCCATCGACGTCCCGATGATGAGGTCAGGCACTTCGTCATAGGCCAGTTCCTCCAGCATGGGAAGGGCGACCAGCGGATCCAGCGGGATGTCGGGCGCCACAATGGTCACGCGATGGTCCGGTGGCATCTTTTCCCAAAGTTCGTGCCGGAGCAGCCCGACGGTGCCGCTCGCGCCCGACGAGGCGAATCCATGCAAATAGAGAATCTTCTTCATGTCTAGTATTAGTAGTTAGCGGTTAGTCGTTAGTGGTTAGTGGTTCTTGATTTACGTGGCGCCCGCGCCGCCGCCAACTGCGGCTGCAAATCCAGCAGCTCCTTCCAGTTTTCCTCGGACAGTTTGCCCCAGTCGCACTTGTCCGCGAACTGCGGATGCTCGGCGAGAAGCTCCAGCCAATCGACCCCGTCCAGCTTCTCCCACGGGCACTTTGACGAGAACAATTCCGGCAGAAAATGCACGAGTTCCTCCCAGTTGTGGCCGTCCAGCTTCTCCCAGTGGCATTTGTCCTCCAGACACGGCTGGGTTATCAGGAGCTCGGACCAGTCGCCCCCGTCCATCTCGTTCCACTTGTCGCACTTGTCCGCGAACTGCGGCTGCTCAAGGAGGAGAATGGCCCAGTCATGGCCGGAAAGCCTCTCCCACGGGCACCTGTTCGCCAACTGCGGCTTACCGGTGAGAATACCCGCCCATTCCCGGCCGGTCAGCTGTTCCAACGGGCACTTGTCGGCGAACATGGGCCGCGCATGAAGAAGCATCATCCAGTCATGCCTGTCCAGCCTCCCCCACGGGCACCTGTCCGCGAACTGCGGTTGCTTTTGCAGGAGTCCGGACCAGTCTTTTCCATCCAGCTTCCCCCACTCGCATCTCCCCGCCAACTGAGGCTGGGCGCACAGAATGGTTGCCCAGTCATGCCCGGACAGCTTTTCACACGGGCACTTGTCGGCGAACTGCGGCCGACTCTGCAGAAGGATGCCCCAATTGACCCCGTCAAGCTTACCCCAAGGGCACCTTCCGGCAAACTGCGGCTGATTTGAGAGGAGACGCTCCCATTTGTATCCGTCGAGCTTCTCCCATGGGCATCTGTCCGCGAACCGAGGCTCACCGGAGAGAAGCATGGCCCAGTCATGCCCGTCCAACTTCCCCCAGTCGCACCTGTCGGCGAACTGCGGCTGCGTGGGGAGAAGAAAGGTCCAGTCGCCCCCGTCCAGTTTCCCCCAGTCGCACCTGTCGGCGAACTGCGGCTGATCAAGGAGTAGCAAGGCCCAGTCGCCACCGTCCAGCTTTCCCCAGTCGCACCTGTCGGCGTATTGCGGCTCTTCTCTTAGAAGCGTTGTCCAGTCGCATCCGCGCAGGTTTCGCCAAGGACACTTTCCCGCGAACTGCGGTTGTTCGAGAAGGATGATCACACAGTCGGAGCCTAAGAGTTTTTTCCAGACGCACTTGTCCGCGAACTGCGGATGCTTTGAAATGAGGTGGTACCAGTTGTACCCGTCGAGCTTTTCCCAGTCGCACTTGTCCGCGAACTGCGGATGCTCGGAGAGAAGCAACTGCCAGTTGTAGCCGTCTAGCTTCTCCCACGGACACCTGTCCGCAAACTGCGGCTCGGCAAGCAGCAGCAAGGCCCAGTCGCGGCCGTCCAGTTTTCGCCACGGGCACTTGTCCGCCAGCGCAGGGTCCTTCATCAGTTGCGTGGCCCATTGGGCCCCGGTCAAGTTCTCAAGTTCTTCTTTGTTGTTCATGCTAGTTTGCTAGTTAGATGGTTGGGTAGTTGGGGTAGCGTGGCTACGCCTCTTGCATTCCCGTGAAGCGGTAGAGGCCGTCGGGCCCCTTCCGGAAGACCGCGTATGCACTGGCGATCCTTAAGTCTAATCCATCCATTACTTTGAGTCGCCTCCTTCGCGTCCTTCATTTCGCGCCAGCTCAGGCCGAACGCCGTACTGGCGTCGGGGTCGCAGCCATGCTTGAGGAGCGTGTCCTCGATCTGGTCGCCGCCGCCGTTGTAGAGCGTGTACCAGAGCAGATTGCGGCCGAGGGCATCGACGCACGACTTCAGGATTCCCGGCTCCTTCGCCTCGGCCGCCTCCAGCCATGGAACCGCGTCCTCCACCATTTTGCCTTCTGCGGAATGACGGATCCAGTTGGCGCAGACGTAGAAGAGCATCCGGCGCGGGGTGAGGAACTCCCTCGTTTTATCATCGTTTTCCATCAACCATTCCAGAATCTTTTTCTTGTGGAGATTGAGGATGATGTAGAGCACTCTTCTGTCAACGTTTTTCCCGGCGACGGAGAGGTGCATCATCAGCTGCGCGGGGGAGTCGGCGTCGATTGCCTTCCGCACGTTCGGGGCGATTTTGATGCTTTTCCATTGCCACTCATCGAATCTTTCGTTCATGAAGAAGGTGTTGTCCGAGCAGAGAACGTCCTCCCAGCCGGGCTTCCTCTTCGCGCAATACCACTTGCGCCCCTCGCCGCTGTCAAGGAGACCGAGCGGGACTTCGCAGGATGCGCCGCCGAGGGGGACGGACCGGAACGGTTTGGTGTCGGCGGCCAGTAGCAGTCGGGCGCGCGTCACGGCGGGGAGGTGCGTGTCGCAGATGGCGTTGGCGAGGATCCGCTCGCGCGGACCGATTGGGACTTCGTGGGAGTCGGGTTCGAAGTCCATCCGCAGGAGCGCGGCGATTCCTTTTTCCAAGGACGACGCAAGGAGACCGGGAATGTCCGCGACGTGCGTCGGGGCATGCGAATCCGGGAAGATGACCGTATGGAACGGCGAATCACTTCCCCGACCGCCGGACTCTTCGCGTTCGCGGCGATACTCGGCGGCCACGGCCTCGAGGTCCCTCCACGAGAAGCCGTAGCGGCACGGGCGGTCGGGGCGCGCCCCGGCGTCCTCAAGCGTCCCCAGAAAGTCCTCCATGCGCACCTTAGGCGCGCCGCAGCCGGGGTCGGAGCCCTCCTGCTGCTGGAAGATCGAGTCCCTTCGAAAGACGGTGTAGAAGAAGGGCGGGTAGCCGAGCGAATCGACGATGTCGAACGAGCCGAGCTTTCCCTTGAGGATGCGGAGAACGTGGCGGAAGCGGCCGAGGGAGCGGCAGTGCGCGCAGGCGTAGAGGAACATCTGGCGCGCGGGGAACGCCTCGTCGTCCTTCGCCGCCTTCTCGAGGAAATAGAAGACCTCTTCGGACGCGGCGCCCCGGAGATACGGTTCGAGGCGCTTGCGGGCGGCGGACCGCCCGCTCTGGGAGTTGCGCGCGGACTCCGGGTGCGAGAGCGAGTAGAAGCAGTCGCTGTGGAGGTTCTGGTAGTCCTCGAAACCGGGGGCCTTTGACTCCACCCACGCGCAGAGATGGCGCATCACGCCGCAGTCCAGGACGTAGTGCAGCCAGGCGAAAGCCTTTTCGCGCTGCGTGAACCGTCCTTCCGGGGCGGTCAGGATGTCGCGGTACAGATGGGCGCCTCGGCCGTTGTCGCCCCAGCCAAATCCGCCGAAACGCGCGTAGGTGTGGGTGTAGGACGACACCAGGCGCGAGTCGGGATGGCACAGGCAGTCCATCGCCGCAGGCGTGAGGTGCGCGCGGAGGAACGCGACCCCGAAGGGGCTCGACAGCTCCTCGACCGTGCAGTCCAGGCGCAGCGCGTCGTCGGCCTTCGCCGTCTCCGCGGCCAACCACTTGGAAAGCGACGGTCGGACCGGAGTCGCGGAGAAGGTGTCCGCATCCGTCGCGAGAGGATTCTTTGTATTTGTTTCAGTTGTCATTGCGATTCTGGTGTTCCGTTCTTCATGGAAAAGCATCTAAATCATGACGCCGCCATTGGCGAAACGACATGACATTATGATTATATTGGGGTTTTCATTAGATTTTAAGGATCGCGAATCAAATGGCGTCGCGCGAAGACAATTCCGCCGAAGACAACCAGCACGAGGATGGTGAGGGAGAAGACGGGAACGCGCCATTTGAGCGGCTTTCCAATTTTCACAATATGGCGGCCAGGCTTCAGGTGCACGCCCATGTAATGCGCGTAGCCGGCGGGGACAGCCTCGGCGGGTTCACCGTCCACCCAGAGCGGGAGGTTGGAGGAGGTCCGGTCGAGCACGAGCAGAATGCATTCATCCGGAGAGTCGGTTTCGACCACGGTGAAGAAATGTCCCTCCTGGTATCTGCGTGAAAGGACCTTTGACGTTCCGCGCGTCGGAGCGCCATCATTGTTGGGGCATGGGATGTCCTTGCCGATGACGAGCGGGCCGCCACCGGCCATCTTCGCCATCCAGTCAGCCTCATCTGCCGTGCGCCATGACGCGTTCAGGCTGCAGCAGGGGAGGAAGTTCTTCGCGCGCAAGAGTTCAAGGCTGTTCTGAGTCGGTGTCTTCACCTTGGCGATTCCGTTCGCGCCCAGACTGAAGAAGAAGACGTGCTCAAACGCGGTGCGGTCGATCGCGCGCGACAGCGACACCGGAACCATCAGGTACTGCGATCCGGTTTCGCGGCACATGGCGGCGACGTTGCCGTTGGAGCGCGCAAGGAAGGCGTTGTTGTCGACGTCGTCGTACGGCTGGCGGCGAATGCCGGAGAGGGAGAGCGAGTCGCGGAACCACTCCGGGATTCCCTTCACGCCGAGTATGGTGATGGTTGGGATTTCAGTTACGGGCCTTGAGGCGCGCACGGCTTCCGTGATGTCGTTGGGCTTGTACGAGAGGCTCTTGTCGACGGTGAACATGAATGGTTTGGTTGCGACTGCTATGTCGATTGCCAGCGCGACGAGCATGACTGCGGCCGCAGTGCGTCCGCGCACGGCGCCCTTCGCGAGGGCGAAGGCGAGGCCCGCAACCAGGCCAAAGCCTAGTATTGCGTGCCAGAGCGAGCGGACCGCATGAAGCGCCATCGGGCGCATGAGCGACGAAGCGCCGAGGCGCCCGAGGATAGCGGCGAAGGTGTTCGCCGAAGCGTTTATGTGCATGGCGTAAATCGCGCACAACGCGGCAGCGCCGACGGCCGCGAAACCGAGACCTCTGCGCAGACTGCGCTTGCAGTTGTCCGCCATAAGAGCCGCGAGGCCGGAGCCTGCAAGAATCGCGACTGCGAATTCGACGAGGCGCATGAACTTGACCGGTGCGCGCAAATACGACATGTACGGAATCGAGTAGAAGAGCCGGTAGAACGGCGCGTAGCGGCCGAAGGCGAGAAGAAGGGCGACGATACCCACGGCAAGCCAGAACGGCGCGTCCGCGAGGTATGCGGGCTCTTCTTCACCGCCGTTCATTGCGCGTTGGCGTCGCGAGGTGAAGTAAACGGCAACGGCGAAGAGGGCGAGGGCAAGCGGGATTGATCCCAGATAGACGAGATGTTGCCGGAAGTTGAAAAAGCCTCCACGGTCGGGATGGGCCTCGTCCCAACCGGCCGAGCGGCCGAGGCGTCCCCAGTATGGATGATTGCGGTCGCCGGTCCAGGTGCCAAAGATTCCGGGCGCTACGAATTCGATTGTCTCCTCTGGAGGAAGGCTCCAGTTCGTGGCGAATATCCACTGCTCCTGTTTCTTCGCGGCCTCATCGTCTTTTTGCGCAGCCTCAACTTCGGCCTTTTTAGCCTCAGCCTCACTGCCTGATGAAGTAAGCGCCGTGCCGCTTGATTCAGCAATTTGCTTCTGACGCCAGGCGAGCGTTTCAGTAAGCGTGTGCACAATGCTTGGCGAGGCGATAAGCGCGAAGGAAAACAACGCGCATACTACGCCAATCAGGAAACGGCGCGTCCGTTCGCGGATAGGTTTCATAGCTGCGTTTTTTGCGAAAAGCCAAATCGAATAAAGCGCCGCCACGACAAGAAACTGCGGTCCTACATCAGGTCCAAAACGGAAAGTCCAGGCCGCAGTCGCGGCTGCAAGTGCGTATGCGAGAAGGTCCTCGCGACGCACCGCGTGGACCAGAAAAGCGAAGGTCGCCATCACGTACGGCGTCATTGTGAAGTATGCACGATGGCCTGCCGAGATGAGTGTGAACGAATAGCCGGCAAACGCCAAAGCCCCACCAGCAAAGGCCGAAGCAGACTTCGGGGCGTTTCGTTCGCGCATGAGCCAGTAGCCTCCGAGCGCAGTTGCGACGACCGAAAGCCAGTACGAGAAGTCGTGTCTGAAAAGTGGCGGCAGAACCAACTCAAGCACGTCGTCCAACGAGAGCGTGGGGGACTCCGCCAAGAGGTTGACGAATCGGTCGATCACGTATGTGTGAGCGTAGAATGGTGGACTATCCGGCGATGGCAGCACGATGTACTTGCCCCATGTCGGGATGAAGATAAGCGACGCGAAAAGCGGCCAGAAAAAAAGTTGCCAATGGGCGGCGAAAAAAGACTTTATCTTGTGCATGGTGAAGTGTCTCGGGGTTGTTTCGTTGCGGACGGAAAAATTATATCAAAAAAATTTTTTCGACTTTTTGAATTTTTGTGTTGCATCTTTGGTAAAAATCGGTAATTATAATTACGGCTTAACGAGACGTTCTCGTGCCATTTGTCGTTAACAACTAGGAGAATTCACCATGGCTACAACGAAGAAAGCACCTGCTAAGAAGGCCGCACCTGCGAAGGCCCCTGCCAAGAAGGCAGCCCCCGCGAAGAAGGCTGCGCCTGCGAAGGCCCCCGCCAAGAAGGCCGCCCCCGCGAAGAAGGCCGCGCCTGCGAAGGCCCCTGCCAAGAAGGCTGCGCCTGCCAAGAAGGCCGCGCCTGCGAAGAAGGCAGCTCCCGCCAAGAAGGCCCCTGCCAAGAAGGCCCCCGCCAAGAAGTAATCCTTCTAGCTGTGCATGCTCGGGCGCAGGCCGTGAGGCCTGCGCCCTTTTTCGTTGCATCGTTGCATCGTTTATTCGTTTGTTCGTTGTCTCGTTGCCTCGTTGGATGGTTATACTACCATTAACGACTAACCACTAATCACTAAAAAGCCATGCTGACACTAGCCTCAAGACCAGATTGGATCGCATTGCGCGAACGCGCAATCGCTTATGCCCGCGCAAACATGGAGACGCCTCCTGGCTGCCGTCCGCAACTCACATGCATTCCGAACCTCGGCCGCATCTGGCAGTGGGATTCCTGCCTCATGGCGCTCTACGCGGGTTACACGCCGGACAATCTCGACGGACTCGGAAACCTCGACAACCTCTATTCCTTCCAGCGCGCCGACGGCTTCATCGGCATGGCCTACGACATCGACACTAAGGAAAACCTCTGGGGTGAACGCATCAACCCACCGCTCTATGCATGGGTGGAATGGCTCTACGCGCGCCGCACAGGCGACACGTCGCGCCTTGAACGTGCATGGGGACCAATGACGCGCCTCCACGCATGGATACGCGCGAACCGCCGCCGTCCCAACGGCCTCTACTGGTTTGAGGACACCGGATCGAGCGGCATGGACAACTCGCCCCGTTCTGGCTACGCGGCGTACGACCTCCATGGAAGCGACGTCTGCTTCATTGACCTCTCATGCCAGCAGGTGCTCGCCGCGCGTTGCCTGGCCAAGATCGGGCGCCTCATCGGGCGCGACACTGAGGCCGCCGCATTCGACTCCGAGGCAGACGAACTCTCCGATCTCATAAACCGCCTCCAGTGGTGCGACAAGACCGGCTTCTACCATGACATCTTCATTTCCACGAACAACAAGCTCGCCAACAAGACGGCGGCCGCGTTCTGGGCGATCGTCTCCGGTGTGGCGACTGGCGAACGGCTCGATGCGCTCTGCGCACATCTGCGCAATCCGGAAACATTTGCATCGCGCCATCCTGTGCCTACGCTTTCGCGCGACGACCCGAACTACCGTCCCGACGGAGGCTACTGGCTGGGCGGCGTATGGGCTCCGATCAACTACATGGTCGTAAGCGGTCTTCGCGACACAGGCCATCGCGAACTTGCCCGCGAAATCGCCGTCCGTCATCTTGATTGCATGGCCGAACTTCTCGGCACGGAAAAATATGACACAATTTGGGAGTGCTACAGCCCCGACTATCCGCAACCCGCGTTTAACAAGGAAGGCTATCTCGTACGACGCGACTTCGTCGGCTTCGGTGCCACGGGGCCACTGCTCATGCTCCCCGAAGACATTCTCGGCCTCGACATCGACGCCCTTTCGCGCCGCATAGACTGGCATCTCGGCGAAACAGGCCGGCAGGGAATGAAGGGTCTCCCCTTCAACGGCGGCACTGTCGACCTTGAACTCGACGTCGCGGACGACTTCTCGTTCACGGGGCATGTGCGCTCCGACACGCCACTCTCGCTGAATGTCTTCACCCCCGATTGCAAGCTCGTCACCACTGTCTCTGTTCGTCCGCGCAGGCGTTGCGCCATTCACGCGGGCCGAGCGCATATGATGCAATCATATATTGAAAACAATAAATAAAAAAAACGGGTTGAGTCAGGGCTTGCAATAGTGTAAAATATTATATTGCTATTTATCAACTTAAAACCGCCATCCTGGCGGTCAATGCACCATGCACAAGATATACCATCGCATTGACAACATAGCCGGATCGGTCCTGAACCTCAGGGCCGAGGGCGCCAGCTACCACGAGCTCGCGGAAGTGACATCCAGAAGCGGCACCTCCCTTGCGCAGGTCATCAAGCTCGATGGCGACAAGGTCGCCCTGCAGGTCTTCGCCGGCACTCGCGGCATCGCCACCGACGCCGCGGTGCGCTTCCTCGGCCGTCCGATGGAGGTCCCGTTCTCCGACAATCTCCTCGGACGCGTTTTCACCGGCGCGGCCCAGCCGCGTGATGGCGGACCAGCGCTCAGCGACGGCCTCATTGAAATCGGAACGCCATCGGTCAATCCCGCCAAGCGCATCATTCCGCGCCACATGGTCCGCACCGGCATCCCGATGATCGACGTCTTCAACACGCTCGTTGAATCGCAGAAGCTCCCGATCTTCGCGGCCGCCGGCGAAAGCTACAACCAGCTCCTTTCGCGCATCGCGCTACAGGCCGAAGTCGACATCATCATCCTCGGCGGCATGGGCCTCAAATACGACGACTACCTAACCTTCCGCGACACCCTTGAGGAGTCGGGCGCCCTCGCCCGCACGGTCATGTTCGTCCACACTGCAGCCGACCCGATTGTCGAATGCACCCTTGTTCCGGACATCTCACTCGCCGTCGCCGAACAGTTCGCCCTGCGCGGCAAGCGCGTCCTCGTCCTGCTCACGGACATGACCTCCTTCGCCGACGCGCTCAAGGAAATCGCCATCACAATGGAGCAGATCCCCTCCAACCGCGGCTATCCCGGCGACCTCTACAGCCAGCTCGCGGCCCGCTATGAGAAGGCGGTCGACTTCGAAGGCGCCGGCTCCGTCACCATCCTGGCCGCCACGACCATGCCGGGCGATGACGTGACGCACCCCGTCCCGGACAACACCGGCTACATCACGGAGGGGCAGTTCTACCTCCGCAACGGCCGCATCGAGCCCTTCGGCTCGCTTTCGCGTCTCAAGCAGCAGGTGAACGGCAGGACGCGCAAGGACCACCGCGCCATCATGGACGGAATGATCCGCCTCTACGCCTCCTACAAGGAGACGCTGGAGAAGTCCTCCATGGGCTTCCGCATGTCGGCGTGGGACGAGAAGCTCCTCAAGTACGGCCGGCAGTTCGAGTCCGGCATGATGGACCTAGCAGTAAACATCCCCCTCGAAGAGGCGCTCGACCGCGGCTGGGCGATTCTGGCCGACTGCTTCGAGCCTTTCGAGGTCGGCATCGCGACCAAGCTCACAGACGAGTTCTGGCCGAAGAAATGAAGAACAGCCATGTCTCCCGTTAAGAAAAAAGTTGTAAAACCGGCGGCCGCCGCCGAGCAGCCGCCCCAGCCGGCGCCCGCACCGACACCGCAGCCGCCACCTCAGCCAGCGCAACCGCTGAAGCCCCTGGCGTGGGGGCTCCTCCCGGCCGAATGGAAAGCAGCCTGCGCGGAGTTCCGCCAGCCCGCGTTCCGCGCCAAGCAAATCTGGAAATGGCTCCAGCAGCGCCGCGCCATCTCTTGGGATGCGATGTCGGACATTCCATCCGCCCTTCGCGAAAAGCTCGCGGAGCGTTACGACATCACCGCATGGACCGATGACGCCTACGAGCAAAGCGCCGACGACGGCGTTCGCAAGCTTCTTCTCTGCTGCCGCGACGGCGTCCGGATCGAGTCCGTCATCATCCCGGCCCGCGATCAGTCAACCCTTTGCATCTCGTCCCAGGCCGGATGCGCCTTTGGCTGCGCATTCTGCGCCACCGGCAAGTGTGGCTTCGAACGCAACCTCGAGCCTGGCGAAATCGTAGGCCAGTTCGTCGCCGCGGCAGCCGTCGCCACACGACGGCTCACCCACGTCGTCTTCATGGGCATGGGCGAGCCTTTCGCCAACTACGACAACGTCATCAAGGCCGTCCGCATCCTCAACGACTTCGACGGGATTGCAATCGGCGCGCGCCGCATGACGCTTTCAACCTGCGGCGTCGTCCCAGGCATAGAGCGCCTCGCAAACGAGAACCTCCAGGTAGAGCTCTCCGTCTCGCTGCATGCGCCGACCAACGAACTCCGCTCCAAGATCATGCCGGTCAACAAGCGCTGGCCGATGGACGAGCTCATGGCGGCATGCGACAACTACACCCGCACAACGGGCCGTGTAATCACGTTCGAATACACGCTGGTCGACGGATTCAACAACCTTCCGGAACACGCCGACCGCCTAATCGAGCTCATAAAGCCGATGAAGGGCCGCGTGAACCTGATTCCGCTCAGCCCGGTCGAGCACTTCGACGGCGTGGCGCCAGACCTTGAATCGTGCGAGGCCTTTGCGCGCCGACTCCAGAAGGCCGCCATAAACGTCACCCTCCGCCGTTCCAAGGGCAAGGGCGTAACGGCTGCATGCGGACAACTCCGTCTCTCGCGCCTCGCCGCCGCCGCATCGGCGCAGATCCCCGTCTCTGACCTGTAGTCTGGCGTTCCGCCCCTACATGCTGAAGATGGAGAGGTTCTTCATCTGGTGCTTGGAGCAGACGTCCAGCACCTTTATGAGGTTGCTCTGGGGGGAGTCCTTGGTGCACCGGATGACGACAGTCGCTGTCTTGCTCAGGCGCGAGTAGCGGCCAATCTGCTTGTCGAGGCCCTCTATCGTCACTGGACTTTGCTTGAAGATGAAGCCGCCCTTGTGGACTGTGATGTCGATGAGGTTGAGGTCGGGTTCAATCCGGTCAATGTCGGCATCACGCGCGGGGCGCGCCGCGGAGAAGCGCGACAGGATGTCATCCTGCTTGAGGGTTACGACAAAGAAGATGAGGAGCTGGAACACGACGTCGATCATTGGCGTCATCTCGACCTTGGCTTCATTGGATTCGCGCTTTTCCTTCATTGGCAATCTCCTTTCGCGGGGCATGCTCCGCCCTTGCAAATTGATTGTACCAAATGACCATTGCCCTTGCAAGAGGAAAAGTCAGGAAAATCTGAAAATGCCGCAACGCCCTCTACGGTTCGAAACCGCCGAGTCGGGACGTTGCAGCAGAGGCCGGACCAGGTTATTTTGCGGCATTGGCGCCAGTGTGCTGCTCGGCCAGGTAGCGCGCACGGAGACGGGCAACTATGAACTTTATGTCGCGCCAGTCGGCCAGGACTTCGTCGGAGAGCCGTATCACGTCGGCGTCTGACATGTCCTCCTTCAGGATTGGCAGGTAGGAGTCGAGCCGCTCCACAAGCGGCTTGAGGCAGGCCTTGTGGAAGTCGGGATCGCCGACGACCGGGTCGCTCCAGTTCTCGATTACGCCCACGTGTCCGCCGCCGGAGTATTTCTCGTCGCGGTAGCCCTTGGCCGCGCGGAAGAGCTGGCGCTTGAGGATCGCGACGCGGGCCTTCTCGGGCATGTCAAACTCCAGTTCGCCCCATGTCGAGCGCCCATGCACCGACTCGGTCCCGTTCCAGGCCGGGTTGCCGGGACGGCCCCAGCGGACGTTCTCGAAGTCCCAGATTGCGCCGTCCTGCGGTATGAGCGAGGCGTAGACATCCCACGGGATGCTGAAGTAGGAGATGGAGGAGTTGTCCGTGAAGGCTATCTCCGACTTGCACTCGTATTTCCCGTCCTTGGCGATGCGCCTGTGGCCGGGGGTGTTGTAGGTGGTGTTGAAGAGCGAGGCCTTCGCGCCTGCGCCGATGAAGTAGAGGATGCAGTGGTACGGCTGGTTTTCGCCGGGGGCGATGTAGCACTCCCAGTTGCCGCTGCCGCCGACCGTGCTGTTCTCCAGGCCGCGGGGGTCGTCCTCCGGCGACACGAGGTAGAAGTGGATGCCGAAGCGGTCGTACACGATCTGCATCGTCGGCGGGTTGGCGTTCTTCGCGCCCTGCGACTTGGCGATGCCCACCGTGCTGCGGCCGGTCGCGACGTCGGTGTCGACGAAGTCGAGCTTGCCCCCGTAGGCGCGGTCGAGGAACTGCACCTCGGGCTTGAAGGGGATGTCCTTCCACGAGGCTATGCCTGTGACGGGGGTTTCGCTGTAGTGGACCACGTAGCGGCGCTTCGCCTTCGGCACGTAGAACGAGGCCTTGTACGCTTTCACGGCGCGGGCGAGGTCGTTGTCGAAGCAGGTCAGCGCTATCGAGCCCAGGCGGTTCAGGCGCTCGATGCGATCGTTTACGGGGATCTCCCCGGCGTGGCGCCTGTCGGCGGCCGCGACTTCCTTTTCCAGCTTGGCGGGGGCTATGCCGCGGCAGACGAGGTCGCGCACCATCTTGAGAAGATAGGCGTCGGCGTCGGAAAGCTCGGCGTTTGCGGCGAGGTGGTCTTCGCATATCTTCGCGCCGCGGGCGGCGTCGCCGAGGACGTACCTTGAGATTGCGCCCAGCAGCGCCGGGCGGAACCCGATCTTGAGGCCGGCGTCGGCCGAGAGCCGTTCAAGAAGGTCGTAGAGCTTTTCCCTGTGCGGTGCGGCGGCGAAGTGGGCGGACGCGTAGCCGTGGGAGCAGAGCTTGTCGGTGAGGATGCGGACCATGTCATTCGTGGCGTCGGCGCCGGCCGCCAGGAGCGAGGCGTACTGTGCGTCGGTGAGCTCCGGCTCCGTGTCGAAGAGGATGGACCAGGCCTTGCGGCGCGACGCCGGGTCGGCCTTTTCGTCCTTGAGGACGCGGACGTAGATGTCATGCGCGGCGGGCCAGTCGTCCAGGTATTTCGCGGAGATTTCGGCCGCGCCCATGATGTTTCCGTTCTCAAGCCAGTAGTCGCGGGCCTCCTCCTTGTGGTGGAAGGCAATGTAGCAGGAGACGATCAGATTGTCTATCCGCCCCTTGAGCCCCTTCATGTCCGGCGCCCTGGACAGGCAGTCGCGGTAGGCCGCGATTGCGCCCTCCATGTCGTCGTTCACGATGTGGAGTTTGCCGATTTCCTTCGCCAGCGCCTCGTAGTCGTTGATGTTGATGCCGGGGATGGAATAGCAGCCGACGAGAAATTCCTCGGCGCCCTTCGGGTCGTTGTTGGCGGACCGGCGCGACGCGAGGTAGATGCCGGCTTCGCGCCTGGTGGATGATGGGAGTTTTTCATTCTCGTAGTTCCAGCGGAGGGTCTCCGCGGCCGCATCGAGTTCCTGCGCCCAGCGCTGGTTCTCGGCGATGTCGCCGCGCAAATAGGCGATTTCGCGGTCCGACATGTGCCCCTGGTGCTTCTTTAGGAAGTCCCACGCGAAGTCTATGGCCCTCTGAGTCCCCTCCGGGTGGGGCGCGTTGCGCGCGAACCAGAGGTAGTCGTGCATCGTGCGGAGGCGGTCGGCGAAGTCGGTTGATTCGTCCGACACCACCTGCAAGAGGACGTCGCGCCCGTCGGCCCAGCGCTTCGGGTGCATGTGGCTGCGGCAGTGTACGGAAAACTCGTAGGCGACCTTCGCGCGCCAGTGGCGTCCCGTGGCGACGTTGAACGCGTCCAGGAGCAGCGGCATGGCCCCGTCCTTGTTGCCGAGCTTGTTGCAAAGGGTCTGGCCTGCGTAGAGGTAGGCATCGGACCGGAGGTCCGGATCGGCCTTCTTGTCGTCATGGACCTTTGCGGCAAGAGCAATGGCCTCCTTGGCGTTTTTGGCCGTCACGGGGCCGAATTCCTTGTAGGCGGGTTTCTCGCCGTCCGCCAGCGCGTGGCCGGCGATGCCGAGGGCGAGAACTGCTGTAAGTGCGGCTGTAAGATGCTTTTTCATGGCTGGTCCTAAGTCAAAAGTCGAATGTCGAAAGTCAAACGAATAAACGAACAAACGAACTATCGTGCGTCGCCGAGCAGCTCGCGCAGCTTGAGGATGCGTTCCGCCATTTCCATGCGGCAGGCGTTGAGGTCGTCCTCCTCGCGGTTGATCACCGCGACGTACTGGAGGGCGAGGCGTCCGGCGTAGCGGGTCTTGAGATCCTTCGATTCGGCGGCCTCGTGGGCGAGCGAGGTCAGGAGCGTCGCGTAGCGGATGTCGTCGTTGCCCTCGCGGTAGCCCTCCCACTGGATCGTGTCGATCACGCCGCTGGAGATGCCGTAGGCGAAGACCATCGGCTTGTAGGTGGTGCGGTCATCGTTGTAGGGGCCGAAGTGGTGCGCATAGTTGCAGGTCGCGTTGTAGCCGGCGAGATAGGGGGCCATGCCGTACTGGCGGCGGTTGAACGCGGGGTTTTCGGGACCGATGTGCATGCAGGCGTACCAGGCGCAGTGGGTGCCGCCGATTTTGTTCCAGAGCGCGGCGTAGGCGCCGTCCTCGGGGTCGCGGGCGACGTTGTGCCACGAGTACACGTGGGCGGCCTTGTCGAAGACCTGCTTGCCGCCGGCGATGAAGAACTTGAAGCCCGCCTTCTGGTAGGCCTCGAAGACCGGTCGCTGCTTGAGAATCCAACTCGCCCTGGGCTCGTCTCCAAAGCCGAGAAGGAAATTGTTGTGCCCTAGCGTCTTCTGGTAGTAGGCCGCCTGACGGCGGGCGTTGGCCTCCATTTCGGCCTTCGGGATTCCGCTGGCCACCTGAATGCCGCCGGCAATGATGTCCGTGCGCATTCCGACGTCCTTCATGGTGCGCAGCGTGAAGCGGCTCTCGGTGTCGATGTTGCCGTGCGTCCAGTACATCTTCTGGTTGTGGTTGGAGAGGTCGCGGAGGACCACCTCGAGCTGCTTCCTCGCCTGCTCGCGGCTGCCGCCGTTCTCGCTCTCCAGAGTGCCGAGGGAAATGTAGCTGTACGCGAGCGTCAGGAAGTCGTCTCTTGTCTGATACGACTTCGGCGCGGGGAGCTCGAATGGATAGACCGTGAGCGCCACCGGTATTTCGCCCAGCGCCTTGCCGGACGCGTCCGCCAGGCGGACCGCCCCCCTGTACGTGCCGGCGACGGCGTCTTTCGTGACATGTGCGGTGAGGAAGAAGTTGCGGAAGCGCCCCTCCTCCAGAAGCACGGGCTGGAGGGTCTCCGCGTCCTTGAAGTTCGGCGCCATCGGGCGGAAGTTGGTGCCGCCCTTCTCGGGATCGAGCCTGTCCATCGCGCGCGGAGGATTGATCCACTGCTCGCGGACCTTGCCGTCGGGGCCGGTGACGCGCGCGAAGTTGGCCTTCTTCCCCGTATCGACGCGGATGATGTCCTCGTCGTTGAGCAGCAGCTCGGGGCAGAGCTTGAAGTCCGTGTCGCCGAAATAGCTGTACCAGCCGTTCTTGTTCTGGTACCACACCTTCACGACCTTGAGGTCGAGTTTGTCGGCGGGGAAGACCTTGCCGTCATCCGTCTTGAACGGGGAGAGCGAGAAGGTGACCTTCCCAAGGTCGGCGAGCGGATAGACGAGGAACGAACCGGGCTCGAACTCGTCCTTCGCGGCGCAAATGCGGACGGGCGCCGAGGCCTCGCCGTCGATTGGGTAGACATCCTCAAGCCGCTGGACGTCGCTCATCGCCGGGACGGCATAATGGACGAAGGGTGCCGCGGGCGGCGAGTTCGAGACGTCGCGGTATACGCGTTCGGCTAGAATCGCCGCTTCCCGCCGCTTCGCGGCGTTCTTCTGCGCGCGGAGCAGGTGGTCGCGCATGGGCCCAGCGGGAACGCCGCTCTTGAGTTGCGCGGCCAGCGCCGCGAGTTCCCTTTCCTGGCGAGTCGGAGACAGACGTTCGATTTGAGCAATCCCCATCGTCGGCGCCAACGCCAGCGCAGTCAACGCAAAGGCTGGCAGTATCTTGCCAATCTTCATTATTTGAATCCTCCAGATGATAGTATAATAATACGGGGTAAGCAGTAATCAAGCCATCCGCGAGCGGCGTCGGCGTGAAATATGCAGACTGTCCTATTGCGTCAATCCCACAAGCAATGTCACGCAGTAGGGCGCCGACGGCCGGTGCGTTCGAGGAACTGGGCGCAGGCGAGGAGCCAGTCGGTCTGGATGAAGTCGTAGCCGCGGTCGGCGAGCCAGCCCCAGGAGCCTTCGGGGTCTCCGCCGGCGATGGCGCGGTCGTCGCTGTGGCCGGCGGTCAGCACGGCCTTGTAGTTGTAGACGATGGCGTTCGCCCAGACGAGGCGTCCGGCCTTGTGCTCGCGCTCGACGAAGGCCTTCGGGGCGAAGGGGCTGTCATCGGTGGAGAAGAGGACCTCCGCCCCTTCGTGGTGG
>JAEEGJ010007612.1_pt1 | contig 30857 bp, 27 predicted proteins | sample 8958761 | NCBI WGS metagenome assembly JAEEGJ01 (sample SAMN16246546, study PRJNA631951) | gut metagenome | biome: gut microbiome; feature: rumen; material: RS-attached | host: Bos | place: Iran: Karaj | collected 2018-10
AAATTGCCTACAGCATATTGCAGTCCTAAATTACGAGCAGAACTCACTCCCCTATGATCTTGATGGTATATATGGAATCGATCATCTTTATTTCTATAGCAATCTATTTTGTATAATGTATCATCAGTACTGCCATCATCTACCATAATAACTTCAAAATCTGAATAAGTCTGCGCTTTAATGCTATTCATGCAGTCAAGCAGATGTTTTTCAGCATTATATAGCGGAACGATGATAGAAAACCGAGGATTCATTTGCAGTTAATTATTAAGAAGAAGATCAGTCCTTTCTCCAAATTCTTTTTGATTGACTACAATATCACTCTCCAATCTGCAATTGTTCGATTTCTTCCTTCGTGATTCTCCTATTTAAATTATAATAAAAGAGTGAATGATTCGAAGTCTGCTCTTCGATAGGAGGTGGAGTCATATAATCGCCATACATGGCAGTCAGAAATTGGTCATACCCAGAAGGGACAAGAATATTTGTATCTTCAAAAGGAAAAGAAACAAATCCATCGAACCATGAAGAATGAAAGATATCTTTCTCTCCAGAAGTCCCAGTGTAAGCGACTAACCATTCACCTTTGGACCTATTGGAATGTGTAATGATTTGTTGTTTCAAGATTGAATGATAATGCCTCAATATATACTTCTGGAAAACATACCATATCATTTTTTTTAATTCTCCTTTCACTAGACAATTCATAATTACCCTTACTGGGTGGTTATTTGAAGAAATATAGAAAAGATTGACTTTATGGGCATATTTCATTCTCTTATTCGCAACTTTCTTGCGTAAACCATCCTCATAATCCAACACAAATATATCAACAAATGCGCCGTAAACAAATGGGATGCCCTGAAACTCCCAAATGGTTGAATAACGATGAGAAAATTTTGTATGTGCACAATAATAGCCATTAATATTTGGATCTATTATCTCATAATCAGAATTATCCAAAAGGTTTCTCAATGATATGAATCTATCATAATCCGTACGCTTCATATAGACATCAATATCATCATCCCAAGGAATGAAACCCTGATGTCTAACAGCTCCAATCATGGTTCCACCAGCAGCACAATAATGAATATCATTCTCCTTGCAGAAATCATCAAATGCCTTGAGTGTCTGCAGCAATAGAGCCTTATATCTTTTTTTATCGACCGAAGAGAATTCCATTATGCTATATTCAGCAATTTATAAATTTTGTTAACTTCATGCTCATTCCCATAGTCATGAGACGAGACATAATCGGTAAGCAATTGTTGCCGATTTCTATCATTTGCAAGTGAATAGATCGCCTCAGCAATGCTTGAGTTATCCATACCGCAGATTATACCATCGACTCCATCAAGAACCTGGCTTTTGGCTGTCGGGTAATTTGTTATAATAACTGGTTTCCCAAGAATCTGAGCTTCTCGAACCGTTACCGAATGTCCCTCATAACGGGATGGTTGCACATAGATATCACATGCCTGCATCCAAGGATAGGGATTAGACTTTGCACCGATGAAATGTACGCAATCATCTACGTCATCTTCCTGAATAGTCTTGGATATTTCTCCGAGATCCCCAGGGCCAATCACATACCAATGGAATGTCAAGCCTTTCTCTTTTAATATTTTTGCAATATGTGGCAGATTATCAAAATTTTTAGCATATGCTATCCTACCTACCGAACATAACGTAATACCATCTGGATTGAAATCTCCGAAATCAACAGATTGGGCTGCCTGGTCTTTGACAAATGAAGGACTCAGAATATTATGAATTTCAATAATCTTGTCCTTAAATTGCGGAAATCGCTTTAAAAAACGTTCACCAACATGTTCTGAGATAGATACAATATAATCATTATGTCCCCATCTGGATGCAACTAATTTCTCATTAACATCTATGGTAGACCAATCGGCATGAATCCACTCCATCTTTATGTCGGCATCTACCTTATCTTGAACAATGTGAGGAGGATCAAGAAAACTGATAGCCATGTCATAATGCCCAAAATGTTTTAATGAAGGCAAGAAAGGAAGGACTCCATCAAAAGCATACTGAGTGGCACTGCCGTCTCTCGTTTTGCCGATTGACTTTAGGTATTTCTTGTGTCTATATTTGCCAATCAATCTACCAATTAAAATGCCGAAATGACCTTCATACAAAATACTTCGCATAGGTCGTTCGATGGCAGAATAGGCGGGTATCTCAGGCAATAAGTTTATTTTATCTGGGATCAGAGGCATAAAAGCGCCTGTATGCTGATTTAGAAATAAATCGACATCCACCTTATTTGTATCAAGAGCATTTAATAATCCCAAAAGAGCCCTTTCAGCACCTCCAAGTTCCAAATAATGCATATTGATAAATATACGAGGCTTTTTCATAATTATTTAAAACGACTAAAAAAATTAACACCAAACAAACGATGCAAAAATCTAGTTATCTTAAAATACCAGGAAGGCTTATCTACCCATGATTTGGAAAACCAATGAATTGAATGAGTATTACTCGTTTTATTTATAGTTCCAGTCAAATCATCAAACGGATTAAAAAAATCCATCGGATAAATAGTCATTGAATCCAAATACTGAATATCATTGTTAGGCTGCAAACCAAAATAAGAACGCAAAACAAATGTCGTATGTGCTACAACCGTACCAGGGATCTGCTCTCCTTTATCATTTTGGAAATGAATGGTTTTGTAATAATCAAAGATTTTTTTTATAACCATATTATTTGCTTCTGCCCCTAATCCAAGGCCTGGATTAACCGCAGGATAAGAACCTTGATTACTAGGTAGCTCGACTCCCATAAAAGGACCAATTGAGACAATATCTTCAAAAGATCTTATAACTTCAACATCAGTATCGAAATAAATACCACCTTCATTCATCAAAATCCAAAAACGTGCCACATCACTGACGAAAGCATATTTTTTAGCCTTGTATGCTTCTTGCGTGAAAGGCATCATATTCACATCAAAATTACTTTCATTCCACTCTTTAATAATATAATCAGGGAAGTATTTCTTCCAACTGTTTATGCATTTAATTGCAGATTTTGGCAAAGGATTGCCTCCAAACCAACAATAATGAATAATCTTTGGTATCATAAGAAAAATGCAGTTTATATGATCTAACGAGTAGGAGTGTTATTCAGTAAATACGTAATATCTGCTTTTGTAATTCTTTTTTCAAGATTAACATAAAAGCGGGCATGATGAGCAATACGCTTGTTCTCTGGAGGCAAGGTCATATAATCCCCATAAACTTGAGAGAGAATAGAATCATAAGAAGAAGGCACATCTATAAAAGTATCTTCGAAAGGAATGGTTAGAAAACCATCCCGAATCCAACTCGATTGGTAAATATCCTTATTGCCATAGATACTTTGATATACCACAAGCCATTGGCCCTGATCCAGACAGGAACGCTTTAATATCTGAGTTCTGTAATAAAAACGAAAATTCCTAACAATTAACTTCTGGGCCAAATACCAAAAGCCTTTCTTAAAATGTAAGTGAGTGAACTCTTCTAATACTTGAGAAAATGGATGGTTTGCAGAACTAATAAAGAAAAGATTTGAGAACTGATCATATTTTTTTCTCTTCTTAGCAACTTCATCAAAACTACCATCCTCATAATCCAATACAAAAACATCAAGATATACTCCAGTAACAAATGGAATATCACGGAACTCCCAAATAGATGAATATCTATGTGAAAATTTTGCCATTGAGCAGAAATACCCTTCATCACAAGGATCAATTATCTCATAATCTGTGCCTTCGAGTTGGTGTTTTAATGAAATAAACTTATCGTAATCTTTTCGTAACATGAAAATGTCTATGTCATCATCCCAAGGTATAATACCCTTATGCCTAACGGCTCCAATCATAGTACCACCTCCAGCAAAAAAGTGGATATCATTGGAAAGACAGAACTCACGAAATGCTTTGTAAGTCTGTATAAGTAATGACTTTATTTTATAATCAACTTCAGAAATACCCATTTTAACAGACGTTTATATCTTCTAAATAATAATATAAAACCCAATTCAGCAACAAAAATAACTATTATTACAAACCCTTAATTACGACTCTTGAACACAAACCGAACCAGAAAGAAATTGATAATAGTTGCAATGCTCATCACAAACACAGGAGCCAATGCCTTATGAATACCAATCCAAAGGAAAAATTGCAATAAAACGATATGCATGAAATAATTAATCACATGGGCACCTGCAAATCCTGCACTTTTCTTTAACGTAGCTTTTCGATGAAATGTAAACCTGCTAGTGAGATAAAGATTGCAAAACCAGCTTAATATATAGCCAATTGTATATGCGACACTTACATGTATGAAATGATAAAGAACAAAATAGATAGCATAATGAATAATTGCAGCAGTAACACCAACTATAGCGAAACGCAAAAATTCTCCTTTTTTGTTATCTTGATGTAAAAGAATGAAAATTCTATCTATTAGTTTCTCATTCATGAGCCTTACATACATTAATTGTCTCTCTCAACTTGTCTTCCATCGTCCCACTGATAGACCAGCCTAGAGTTTCTATCTTTGATGTGTCTAATATTGCTCGACTAATGCGTGTGAATTCCTTCTTTTCTTTATCTGAAGGCAATTGCATAACGACTTTACGTCCTGCAATATGTGCTATCATTTCAGCCAGTTCTCGTATTGTGGCTACAGAATTCTTGTCCGCTATATTATATGCCTCGCCACTCTTTCCCTTCAAGATGATGTATAACAAAGCATTTACACAATCTTCGACATAACACCAGGAACGGCACTGCGTACCAGCGCTCTTCAAAATGATATCCTGATCGTTCAAGACATTACGGATGAACTGAGCACAGACTCGATTATCAGAATCCGTAAAATGCGGCCCATAAGTATGACAAGGGCGAGCTATCACAACATCGGCACCATACTCACTAGCATAGCACTTCGCCATAGTCTCTGCAGCACGTTTGGAAGAAGGATAACAAGATCGCGTATCGAGAACATCTACATATCCGTAACAATTCTCATCCAAAACCGTAGCCTTGTTAACACCATAAACCTCACCGGTAGAAACATAGAGGAACCGCTTCATATCATGACCAAGTCCGTATTCGATGAGGTTCGAGACGCCAAAGAGATTAGATTTCATTATCTCAACAGGATAATTGGCGAAGAATTTGGGACTTCCATTACTTGCCGCATGAATGATATAGTGAAAAGGCGTGTCGCGACGCAAAGTCTCAGTCACATCACCCGACAAAAAATGAAAGGTAGGATCATCTTCGAAACGATTAAAACGAGAAGTTGCACGTTTCTGATTCCGCCCCATAGCATATACCTGATAATCCTTAGATGGATTCATCATCAAGTGATCCACCAAGCAGGAACCGATAAGCCCCGTACCTCCTGTCACTAAAATATTACACCCAGAGAGTTTATCCCAAGGAAGATTGTTCACTTCAACCATGAATCTTTCTCTGTATGCATCAAAGCCTTGACCATCTCAATGTCCTCCACAGTGGTTATCTTGATGTTCTTTTCCGATCCCGGGACAACATGCATCACTCTGCCAGAGCCAAGCTCGGCTATAAGCGTACACGAAGCCACAGAGTGCTTGATGCCTTTCTTCGCAGCCTCCTCATGAGCAGAGATAATATTCCCCAATTTAAAAGTCTGAGGAGTCTGCGTACGAATCAACGTATCGCGCGGGATACTGGTCGTAGTGGTGAAACCATCCTCACTCCTAAGGATTGCCTCTCGGCACTGAATGCCCGTGATTGCATATCCATAAGCCTTACAAATAGCGATATTTGAAGAAATGATTTCCTGTGAAAGCAAGGGACGTACAGCATCATGAATAAGCACAAGATCCTCATCATCACATCCAGCCTCCTTAAGCCCATAGATTCCATTGTGGATCGACTCCATGCCCGTCTTCCCGCCTGGGAAAATCCACTTCAATTTGGAAATATTAAACTGGTGAGCATAAGACTGCAATACAGTGTCCCATCCGTGCAAACAAACAACAGCTATTCCATCAATATCAGGATGCTGCTCGAAAGCCTTCATGGTGTGTATAATAACTGGAGCTCCGTCAATATGTATAAACTGCTTGGGAATATCCTGTCCCATACGATTGCCAGAACCACCAGCAATGATTAATGCTACGTTGCTCATTTGTATAAAGTATAGTCAAAAACAAGAATTACTTTATAATTTATACCCATGTCTTTTAAGAAGATCATGCATTCTGATATTCAAACCATCTTGCCTATCGAGTACCTTGAATGGCACTCCATAGATCATAGCAAAAGCGGTACCATGAAATGAATTGCTAACAACAAAAGAAGCATTTTTAATTAGACTAACGAATGTCTCAGGTCCTGCGTATATATAATTTTTGTCAGCGTATGAGAATCTTGAATGGCTGATATTATAGATTTTCAAGTTTTCCGAATGAGCAATTCTTTGTGCTTCTAACTTTATATCATTACTCTTGTAAAAATCATATACAAGTACATATTTTTCACCTGCACCTGTCCCATCTGCAATTTTATCCCAATCAGAAGCAGACAGCAAAAAAACCGGATCCTCCTGTAGGGTACCTTCTAATCCTAATGTTTTTAATATGCTTAATGAAGATTGTTCTCTAATGGTTATCTTATCAAACCTTTTAAGGTTTTCCTTGACAAACATTTCACTGCCTGGTTTCAAACTTTCTGTGCCGAAACTTGCAGCAAAACTTTCTCTACGTACGTCAGATGAACCGAAATCAAGATAATAGGCAGGATCTGAACCGTTGGGTAAAGTAGTATTCCATATCTGATCACTTCCTGCAATATACATATCTGCTTGAGGCGGATTGTTCCTCAAATCACCGATACTATAATAGACGTGTTCAGTGAGAGGAATATATTTTTTGGAAAACTCATCGAAAGATTTTCTTCTTTTTAATTTCTTTTTACGTAAGGGGAAATATATAAATAATTTTACCCATTCTTTAATTGACATGCCGGGCCAATACCATAATTTTTTATTCAATGATGGGACAGGCCTATAATCGATTACTTCTACCTCGTGCCCCTGTTTTTGTAACCAATAAGCTAACGCATAACACTGGAGACGTGCTCCATGGTTAACTGCATTTTGGCATGTGATAGTACATATCTTCATTTTTTCAAATGTAATTTATATGGCAATCTATGCCAATAATATAAAAACCTTTTAGGAAGAGAAGCAGTATTGTCAATTATATCTGCAAGGAAAGCAATAAATCGAAGTGAATAATTTTGGGACAATAAAATAGAAACTATCTTATATGATTTTGATCTAACTGCATTGGTTTTCATCTGTCCTTTTAGAACTTCTGTGGTCGGTTCTTTATTAATCACACACGAATCCTGAATATGCGACAAAAGCTCTTCTCCTTTAGAAGTGAAAGTTAAAACAGAATTAATACCTTGATTATTTTTGCTATATTTTGTCCCCCAAAAATCGCCAACTCGGATATCAGCCAAAGATGATGTGGCCTTATAATAACACGAATCATAGCAAACAGGATTCAAACATCGATTACGCAAGAAAAAATTAAAGAAAATATCACCTTCCGACATCATTCTAAAATACTCTCCTTCTGAACCAATAGCTTCAATAGAAGTAGAGCTTTGCCAGCCGCATCTCTTACTACGGAACTTAATGGAAGATATGTCTCCTATTTGATTTCGCAAATAATCCAAATATTTCCAATAGAAAGTGTAAGAAGGTACTCCATGGCAGAAGAAGTCTATCAAAATGAAATTTGATTGCAAATTCTTGCTTTCGATATATCTTCTTAATGAGGCTATCATACAAGGTAAACCTATAACAACATATTTGTCGGTCGTAGTAAGTTCAACTAACGCTTCCAAAGTATAACTTTGAATATATTTGGAACCAGAGGCAAGAGCAAGACCGTCTAACGAATCAAAAATAAAGTGTTTTGCAATGTTCTTACTATAGTCATATCTTACACCTACCACTTTATAGCCTCTTGAAATAGCACTTTTGGATATTTCGTAAAGAATTCCTCCTGATGTCGATGTATAACGCGTCTCATCATCTCGGCTCCAAGCGGAATATGAGCCACAAACTTCAGATTGTTGAGGAGATGAAAATAGATCATAGGAGCATGTCTTTAAACACTTTCCACAATCAATACATAAAGAATCATCAACAGATATGTGGAAAAAACCATCCTTTAATGTGAACGATATAGCATTAACAGGACAAGTGATTGAACAAACACCACATCCATAACAATTCGAAAATTTAGATACACTTTTGTTCGTACTCATATAACAAAGATGAGAGCGACTACTTGCTCCATGTAATTCCTTGCTTTACAATAGTGGCTGGATTACCAGCGACAATAGAGTTGGAAGTACAGTCCTTGGTAACAACAGAGCCAAACCCGACTATAGAATTATCTCCAATGTGTACGTTCTTAAGTATGGTTGAATTTTCGCAAAGCCACACATGATTACCTATATGGATATCCTTGGGGAGATTAATTTGCTTGTTCATATCTTCAACCTTGAATATCTTGTGAGAATCATGATTTCGAATTAATACTCCATAACTTGTCATACAATCCTCTCCCATTTCGATACTACCATTTCTAATAACAAATTGAACCCCACGAATCCTGGTCTTATTTCCAATCTTTAGAATTGAATCTCCTTCCATACAAATAGAACTTGGACCCATAAAACGGACCTCTGAACCAATTGTTATGCAATTATTATCTCCCGATATTACAATTGACGTATTCTTTAGGCTACAGTTACTATCTATTTCAATTCGATTATTATTTCCATAAATAGAAATAAAAAAACCAGTCTTTAAATCAGACTTTATTATAAGATTATTATTCTTTCCTTTGTCAATTATAGGTCGAAAAAATCTATAAATAGATCTAATAGTATGATTAAAAAACATAGAATCAGATATGTATACTTCCTGTAAATAATCCGTCAACGACCACTAAAGGAGGCAGTAAAATCATTTTTTCAGATTTAATTTTTTTTGTATTTTCGTAATAGAAGCCTCTTTCCTTCTTTCTTTTCTCACTTTAGTTATGTAATCTTTATATGAATGATCTGGATCAAGCACGACCAATCCTCCATGCATAGTCGGAGCCTTTACTGGCTTCATATAATCACCATATTGAGTCCTCAAAATAGCATCATAGTTACCAGGCACAGGCATCATAATATTTTCGAAAGGAAGATAAATAGTATCGTTATACCATTCTTTCTCTCTTAAATACCTTTTATCATAGACCCAAGAAATCAATGAGACTTTATGGTTATCCGTTCCCCAATATTGTTTAATAAATCGGTCATATTCTTGAAAACAAGAATGAAATCCATTAATTCTAATTTTCATTCTATTTTTGAATATATTCCAATTGTATTTCCAATTAGAGAAACAATATTGGTAATGAATAGCGTATTTTAAAGCTTCTTTCTTTCTCACCTTTTGTCGAATGAATTGATCTCTCAAATCATCATCATCAGGCACAATATCCAAAGGAAATAAATCAATAAAAATACCCTGATGATAATCATCATTAATTGAAAGATCCGTGATAGCTGTAGTACCATCCATTCTTAGTCTCGTCAAACCATTCGCAAATCTATCTGTATAGCCTGACTGAAAAAAATAGGGGGCTTTAAACTCATCTTTGGCAACAGATTGCAACTTATCATAATCATCACGCATCATAGCCATATCAATATCATCATCCCAAGGAATAAATCCTCTTTCTCTTACTGTGCCTAACAATGAGCCACCTTCAGCCCAAACCTTCAAATGATGCTTATTGCAGACCTCCAATAATTTATTCAGCAGTTGCATTTCGACATGCCAAACCTTTTTCATTTCTGCAGAGATCAGAAAACCATTTCGCTCTTCCGGGGCCAAATTCATTTTTTAATCTTTTAATAATACAATAAAACCACACTCTTAATAATACATCCTTTAAGTTATTTGTTATCTGTTCAAACAACATATTTATTAATCAAAGGAATTTTTGATAATCCCCATGAGAATAACCCAGATATTAGAAGCACAAATAAAGTAAATAATGGTATATAAAAAATTGAATACCATTGAGAGAAATCTAAAGTAATGTTATCTCTTGCAATCCATATAAACAAAAGATGAATAAGATAGATACCAAAACATAAATTAGATAATTTCACAATAATATTATGATAAAACATAGGAACAGTCTTAGATTTATCTTTGACAAATAAGAAAATAGCTAAAGCTTCAAATAACGTAAATGGTTTAAGATTATCATAAAACAAGACAGTTGGATGACCACTAAAATGAGAATAATAATGAGTAAAGACAACGACAAATAAGAAACTTAGGCCTCCCAATAAATACACGATCCGTTTCTCTTTTATTGATGGGCTATATGTATTGATGAAATGCCCTAATACAAAGTATCCTGTAAATCCGACTGCTATCTCTAAATAAAGAGATTCTATCATATTGATGACGAGCTTCTGTAAACCTTCATTAAACAATCCAATGCTATCAGTAATTAATCTAAACAAAAAGGTTGTAACAAATGTCAAGCATAAAAAATAGGCTTCTATCTTCCTATTAATTACAATAGTACGCAATAATGGTATAGCAATATATAAGCCTATAATCATTTTCAAAAACCATAAATGAACAGGGCCTTTAATAATTCCAAGAAAGAAACCAGAGACGGTTGTTCTTTCTTCGAAAACATATAATTCATATACCACAGACCATACAATAAATGCCACAAAAATACGTAAAAGATTTTTTTTATATAGTCTTAACAAACTAAATTCTTTCAGAGGATCAAGGAATAGAGCGCCACTTATCATGACAAAGACAGGCACTCCCCATCTTACCATTGAATTAAAAAACAAACGAACATCCCATTCAAAAGAAGGGAACGAGACATAAAAGCGTTGAGCAGATACATGCAAAATAACGACTGCTATTATAGCCATTATCCTAAGGATATCCAAATATATTATTCTCTTCATTCCTACAAACATCTTTACAATAATACTTTCATAGAAATAGAAAACTCGTTTTTGTGAAAAAAACAAATAGAATTATAGTAATTTCAAAATTCTATATTCCAATCCATTTCAAATATAACACCGTGTTTTGTAATAAGAAGACAAAACTTTAGTTCTTACATAGTATCTAATCATAGACATCAAATAGGTTCGGATATTCAATTTCCATCTTCTCCCAGTCTACAATGTCAATCGCAAGTTCAAATCTATTTTATGAAAACAACCTATAATAAACTTTCATAAATTGTGCTTGAAATATAAACGAGACACATATTAATAAGACTAACACCTAAATCCAGGCACCTACAAGTAATATTATTAATATAAAAATGACTAAAGAAAATGTATCTACAACAATCTATCAGAGCTCATAAGGGGATTATATTGAGAAGATTTTTCTCAATATTTGGATAAATAAATCTTTCAAATATTGATAATCTATATGCGAGCAGAAAGCCGTTTTTATTAATGCATATAGACAAGATTCGCTCATTATTAATCGAGTCATCAATTGTTTGTAATATAAATCCTCGAATTCTAAATTGCTTAGTTCGATTAAATATCATAGGATAAAACCCTTTGGTAGCGAACCGCTAATATCTAAAAAAGTATGGGTTTATTATAATAACTTCTCTGATTTTTTAACATCTCTTTTCAAAAATATCATTTGATTATTCCTATGCTTCATTGAATGTCGATAAAAAGGTGGTTGTTCCATATGTCTCCAATTAAAGCCGACAAACAGTTTATTCTAACCATAAAACAATAAATTCTATCGGATTATTGACAATAATATTAATTATTCATTTGTTTTTTCTTATTCCAGTACTTTTTACAAATAATAAAGAAATATAAGCGGAATAGTGGTCGACAGTAATAGAACAACAATAATTTCTTTTTGTTATTATGTTCTGTCTGTAAAATAGTCTTCTTATTTAGAATCAAAAAGCATTCTACTTCTCTAATAAATGATTCAAATTGTGGCAAAGACGAGGTATAAGTAAAAGCCAAAAAAGACTCATTCACTAATTGTTGTAACTGATATGTTTCTAACTCTGGATATTTTTTTTGAATAAACGCTAAACGGTCAAGCCAAATCTCAAATCTGTTTTGAATTGAATATGGACGATAATGGGCAAAACTCAAACTACCTTCTCTTCGTTGATAATGATAAAGAACCTCATCATAAAGATAAATTTGTTTCGCTTTGTCAAATAACAGATAGTTGACACCCTGATCACTAAAGTTACGTTTCATAGGGAAACGAACTGTATCGAACAAAGACCGTTTATATAATTTATTCCATACGAATCCATGTATCACATCTTCCAGTGTTATTAATGTTCTAATTGCTTCAGATGCTGTAATAGTCCTTGGATTGATAGTTTTTATTACTCTGGTTTTTCCTCGAACATTGGTTTTAGTATATCCGAAAACCACTAATTGTACTTTTTTCTCCAATGCTATCTTAAGTGGTTTTTCACAAAAAGTGGGTTCTAAAGTATCATCAGCATCGGCAAACATAATGAAATCGCCCTTTGCAATACCAATTCCCTCATTTCGAGCCACAGCAATCCCTTTATGGGACTGATGAATAACAACTATTCGCTTATCTTTTTGAGCAAATTCATCAGCAATAATACCACTATTGTCCTCACTTCCATCATCAACAATAATTATCTCTAACTGATGATAAGTTTGGTTGATAATCGAATTTAAGAATTGTCTAAGATGAGGTTCTTCATTATAAATTGCGACAATAATAGAAATAATGCTAGTTTCCATTCAAATAACAAATTTAACAAATTATACTTTTTGTTAATCAAAGCTCAAAAGTAGATTTATTGGGATACTTTATTTCAAAAGTTTTGATAAACAAATCTTTCAAATATAAATAATCCTCATGCGAACAGTAAGCCGTATCATTAATGCATATAGACTTTATTTGGTCATTATTTATCGCGTCTACAATTGTTTGTGCTTTATATCTTCGAACTCTAAATTGCTTAGTTCGACTAAATTTCATTGGATAAAATCTATTGGTAGCGAACTGCCAATATCTAAAAAAGTATGGATTTATTGTAATCTCCTCTCTGAATCTTGTACAACTCTTTTCAAGAATATCACTTGATTTTTCCCAGGCTTCATCGAATGTCGATTTTAAAAATGGTTGTTCCAAATGTCTCCAATTGAAGCCGACAAATAGTCTTTGACGTCCTAATATCAAACTTATCAAAATACCTTTAATTCCCAAATGTGGTCCAAACCATTTTTTTAAGGAACTTTTTACCGTTAACCAACGATTAAAATTAGCATTAATAACACCAATATTAGTCAACAACGAAGGATAAATCCCAAAATTAAAATCTTTATGATAGGTCGGAACATTCAATATAGTTTCCTTATTGTTGTCACATGGCAATCCGTTCCTAAAATAATAATCGGGATTAATATGACCATTAATAAAACAATCATCGTTAAAATACACGAAATGTTCGGATAATCCATGGATTCTGTGCATGTGCAATTCTATAGTACAAGAATTAAAAGTCGGTAAGAATTGTTCTGGTATATAATCAATATGATTCACTAGAACCAATTTCGGGTTATCTTTGTTAATCCATTTGGGGTATGTTCCATTAGTTACTAGATATACTTTGTTAACCCATGGCGCATATATCTCTACTGCTCTGAACCAGAATCTAAATAAATCCCAATTACGAAATCTAGACTCAGATTGATCTCCAGAAGAATATTCTCCTTTATACTTAAAATAATCTTTTTGCCAATTTTTGTCAGAAGAGTCTAACCAAGTAACAACAAAATCTATCGGATGACTGACTGTATTATTAGGTCTTTTCATTTTCTATTTAAATTATCATTTGCTGAATAATAGGAGTATAAGCAAAATAGTAGCCTACAATAGTAGAACAATGATTACTTCTTGTGTCTTTTTCTATTTGTTAAATACCCTAATAAGGAATAATTTACATAATAACTAGTAGTTTTATTGAAATAGCGAACAAGAGATTCTTAAACTAATAAAAAAATGATTAAATCTATTTCAAACTACATATAAGAATGAAATATAAAGGAGAATACATTTTATGTTTCAAAAAAAAGAAAACCAGTTTTTCCCATCTACCTTGCGGAAGATTAGCGTTTCCTAAAACTGAGAGCCACATAGGAATATCTTCAATCTTCATCATCTCATTTTTGAATTCTTGACACGTAATGTTAGATTGTATCATTTTCCTAATATTTCGGATGAAAGTCCACCACATTCGGGCTGGCAATTGATTTGCAAGAAGATTGGCTGTATCTAAATCCTTATACCTCTTCCAACATTCAAATTGGTTTGTCCAAAGGCTAGTATTGTATTTTTTGGTAGCTTGTCCTTCATGTTTTACATAGTAGTACAGTGGCTCTGACAATACAAACATTGCTTTGACGTTTGTTACAATGTGAAATGAAGCAACTTGATCCTCGCACATCCACAAACCTCGAGCATATAATAATGCATCCAAAACGAACTCTCTTTTTATCATTTTGGTTACTAAAAATAAAGGGAACCCTGCCATTCTCAATCTTATATCAAACAAGTATCGTGAGGAAATCATTGTTTTTATCTGTTCACCAACCAAAAGTCCTTTCACTGGTCGATCTATGTGGGAAATGCGTCCTTTTGTCACATTAGAATAGTTACAGATACTTAAATCAATTTCATATTGTTCAAATGGCCTAACAAGTTTCTCAATATAACACAAATCCACATAGTCGTCAGAATCGACAAACGTAACCAATTCTCCAGAACTCCTGTTGAAACCATCTATTCTAGCTTGTGCAACACCTTCATTCTTTTTATGGATGACAATAATACGCTTATCCTTTTGTGCATATTCATCACAAATAGTTCCACTGTTGTCTTTACTTCCATCATCAACTAATACAATCTCAAGATTATTATAGGATTGATTAATTACAGAATCAAGACAACTATTGAGGTATCCCTCAACATTGTATACTGGAATTATGACTGAGACTAAATAATTATTTGTCATCTTAAAAATACATTCGTGTGAATCCTGCAATACTCTGTATTGTTTTCCACAATGCAATTCGAATTTTATCAATTATAATGCACGCAATAAAAACCATGAAAATGAAAGATAGAACGTAAATTATAAATAAAGGATTGTCGCACCTATTGTATAAAAATACTATAAAGCCATCGTAATAGCGAGCCAGATAACTATTAGAATGCAAAAGATAAATAGCGAAACATGAGGATGCTATCCAGTTTATAAGAGGATTATAATTGATTTTCAGCTTGGCAAAATAAAGAAGAAAAAAGACCGAACCAATAATAACGACGGGTGAAGTATATTGATAAAAGAAAGTTATCTTGTAAGGAATCAGCTGAAATCTCATGGAAAGGAACGCAAATGTTGTGTTTATTAATGACAATACAACATAAATAAATAAGTCATATTTCTTGTCAAATTGAATCCATTTGCAAGGATAAAGTCTTAAGTATCTTGATAACAAATAAAGGCCTAAAAAAGAAATACCGGAATATCCATTATGAAACCAACTTACATTGCCCACCCATCCATAAATGGTCTGAAATATATAGAAACCGACCAATAAGATTATAAATTGATTCTTTGTTGCTTTCTCAACAAAAGCATTAAGAACTGGAGAAAACAAATATAAAAAAAGATAACATTTTATAAACCAATAATTCCATTCACCTAACATTAAAAAATAAGAAATGGATGGTGATACAAATTGCTGATGATAGATTGAAAAAAATAAATAACAAAGGCAAATAAAGAAAAAAATCTGAAAAAGGAATTCAATAAATCTCTCTTTTCTCACTCTAATTCCATACCAACCTGAGAGCAAAACAAAAACATTAACACCTATAATAGAAAAAGATTCAACTAATAATTTTCCAAGGGTTGGAAAGGGTTCAATTAATGCATCAGAAGATGACGGAACATTTAATGCACGAAAATCAGCATGAACAATCATAATAATCAACATAGCAAGGATGCGAAGGAGCTCCATATTGGAGTCTCTTTTCTTTCTTACTATAGTTGTTTGCACATCGACACTCATTCGATTCTAAGTGATTTACATAAAACATCCATCGTATTTTGGGCCACAGTTTTTCCATTGGGTGGCAATAATTGTTCTTTGAAGAATTGCATTCTTTTACCAATCATTTTATCTTGTCCATTAATGACAACATCTCTTAAAAAAAGAATAATATCTTCTTTATTATTTGCAATATAGTGGCAATCTAATGCCTTTTTTCCAAGAGTATTTTTTTCTTTTTTTAGATTTTCAATATTCTGACTAATATATAAAACAGGATTATGAGTATAAAGGTATTCAACAGTAAACGAACTGCAATCATGAATCATAGCATCAGATGTAAGGAACAAATTAATATATTCCTCTGTTTCCAACTGAGTATTGTCCATAGTTTCCCATTTTTGATAATATTCATCAGTCTTTGCTTTGCCCCATAATGCGTTTTTATAAAGTTCTGTTTTCAATCTTGGATGTGGCTTAAAAGCGAATTGAATTGTATCAGAAAAAGTATGCACAATCTCTAACATCTGTTCGGCCATCCATAGAAAATTTGAAATATATAATTTAGTAATACCTTCTTCAATTGTGAAATGTGGGGCCCATATGACCTTTTTCTTATTAGATTCATGTTTTTTCCATGGGTCATTGGATGGAACCTGCAAAAAATGATCTGCATTTGGGTAACCAGTAACTACGACATTCCTACCTTTATTTGAAGCAATTAATTGAGCATCTTCATAATTCAACTGCGTGGAATAGAACAGCTTCCAAGCATGATTATGAAAAAATGAATCATAAGACCATTTACCACCAGATGTCCAAAAAGCATAGGGATAATAACAAATTAGTTTGTCTATAAACTGTCTAAATCGATGTTCTTTTACAAGTATTTTTTCGTAAGGTTGAGGATAGAACAATATATCAGGATTAATATGCGAACGTATGTCATAAGGTGGTCTATTTCCCTCAGAATCAAAATCGATAAAAGGAATATTATTTTGTCTGAAATATTGCCTTAAAGCCTTCAAATCTTTCTCCTGTTGTTCTTTTGACATTGTTTGGGCAGGAGATAGAACTATAAATACCTTGAATCTTGCATTTGTCTTCATATTATCGTAGAGATCTTGATATCTCCACATCGGAACATTCATCGCAAAGAAAACAATTGTAATCTTGTCCTTGTAACGTAGTCTTTTCACATAACATTGCTGCTTAAAAATAAATAGAAGGTATTTAAGATCTTCTGCTCGAAATAATGAATTACAAATTAAAGAAATATATTTATGAAAGAAACTTAGCATTCTCTATCTACTTCCTAAAACGTTTAACAAGATTCTCTCTTAAAAGGAGTTTGATATAATCCAATTCATGAGATTTAAAAATAACTGATACTAAATAATAATAAGTGACGCCAATGACTATACCAACAATCAGCTGAACAAGCATATTGGAAAAAACAAATGTCGAACCATATACAAGAAGGCCCATTGTGATAGAGAAAAGAAAGGATGGCAACAAGTCCTTCATTTGCACAAAGTACCCGACATTTATTAACCTCCCAGTATAATATGTATTGATAAATAAAGCAATGTGAGACGAAAGGACACCTCCAATACACATTGCCATAACACTATAGTTCATCGTAAACAAAATGACCACAAAAAAAATTATTTTTTTTATTACTTCCAGTTTAAGGACCAAGTCCGAACGTCCTTTAACTTTAAGAAGATTCAAATTCAAAACCTGGATAGGTCTTAACATAACTGAGAAACAAATTACGATAAGATAGGAGATTGACGCAGCCCACTTATCGGTAATCAGAACTATAATAATAGGTTTCGCCAATGCAGCCAATCCCATCAGCATTGGGAACACTACGTATCCGGAGACCCTAATCAGCCTTCTATATGCATCTCTTAACCTGGAATCATTATCCTGTATGGAACTGAGTATAGGAAATGTCACACTATTAAGGGTACCTTGAAAAGACGTCGCAGGCAAATTTGCATATCCATGAGCTCGTGAATAATAGCCCAAATCAACAGCCGAAAACTTTTTGCCAATTATAAATGGATAAAGATTATCCCAAATTTTTGTTATTAATGATGCAAGCAAAAGATTTGAACCATAGGCAAAAAATTCACGCCAGATTTTCCATGAGAACTGCAACTTAGGACGCCATCTCTGATAATACCAATACAAAAAATAATGAAGGAATGGTGTCAGAAAATTAGGATATATCAATGACCATACTCCATATCCCAAATAAGCAAATATTATAGTTACAATGCCAACGGTAACAGTACTGACTACACTAATAAAGCCAAAGATTTTAAACTGTAAATTGATACGAAGGCGGGTAGCTTGAACAGCATTGACTGAATTAAGAACTAATAATATCGCATTTGCACGAACTATTTCCCTCAATATGGGTTCATTATAAAAATCTGCAATCAAAGGAGCAGAAAAGAAAAGTGCTACCGCGAAGAAGAATGTTAAAACAACATTAGTATAAAAAACAGTGGAATAATCTATTTCCTTACGATTCTTCTTACGCATTAATGCGTTTCCGAACCCAGAGTCAATAAAAACACGTGCAATAGCAAAAAAAATCTGGGTCATTGCAACAAGGCCATAATCTTTTGGAACCAGAAGACGAGCAAGAATAATGCCCTGGACAAAACCAAACCCCTCAAGGGAGAAATGCTGTGCAAAAGTCCATATCATTCCAGAGAATGTCTTCTGCTGTAGATTATCTGCCATTCTTATAAGTTGCGTCTAGTGAAATGTAGTAAGAAATAAAATTTACTATTTGAAAGAAGATTCCCTATAAAACCTGATACCAGAATAATTATGAGGGATAAACCCACTGACATCAATAGAGAAATATGATCAACACCTATAAGGAGATAATTCCGAAGAAGAAAAATAAAAAGCACATGAAGCAAGTAAATCCCCATTGTATTCTTTCCTATAAAAGTAAAAAAATAATTCAATAATAGATTTTTTGCAGAGACGTCTTTCAACAACAAGAAAAAGCCTAATGATAGCAATAATGCTCCGAGAGTAGGGAAAGAACTATTCACTCCATCGTAAATAGAATGAAAATAATTACTCAAAACTATTACTTCAAAATTAATAAGCAAAAAACCTAAAATAATCAATCCAAAAGAAAAAATGGGGGACAATCTCTTATCACTGAACCAGCCACCTATAGAAAAATAAAGTATAGCATATAATGTAAAAAAACCTGTATGATTCCAAAAAAGTGGCTTCGAACTAGGGGAAAAAAGAACTACAAAATCTAAAAGAAAATTGGTTATAAAAGGATGTATAAGTAATAAAGATATAATTATAATTTTTATTGGCTTATGATACTTAAAAAAATAGCTGATAATATATACAATAGACAAGGTCCCTAAAAACCAAAAGTGAGACATATTATCGTATATACCTAAAAGTCGTTGACAAATAACATACTGTAAAATAACTTTCCAAAAAAACAAAATAAAAAGCAAATGTAAAGATCTTGAAATTGTTTGTTTCCAACTAAGATTTTTGGGAGTCATCAGTGCCCCATTGACCATAAAAAACAAGGGAACACCCGCAGCACAAAAGAGTGATAATAATTTATTATAATTAGGCAAATATAATCCTTCTGGATTTATCGTCCCATGGTCTATGCCACCCAAATGATAATTAACAATTAGAATAATTGCAATTGTCTTGATCAAATCGTATCCGAAGATACGCTTTTGGCTAATCGACATAGGACAAATTAAAATGCTTCATCACCGCATTAAGCTGCTTATCATTAAGAGTAACGTTATCTTTGTTGTTTATACGCCAAAGTGCAGAATCCTGAATTGATTCATTAATCAATAATGGGAAATGAGGATAATGAAGATTAGATGGGATAATAGGTGTATTGGAAAGCAAAGCCATGCAATTGAGCCAAACATCGTCTGCCGTAGGGCAAATATCTACAAAAACCTGTTGATTGAGAACATCTGAAGTAAAGCAATGCGGAGGATAAAGCACACCTCCAACTCCTTCGAAAAAGTTCGACTTGCTAATCCGCTCTTTATCATCAAGTTCTTTCCATGATGGCAATGAAGTGGGCTTTCCCTGGTTATCCAACGTAATATCCATAATCCTATTTGCACAAATACATTGGGGGTACCGTTTATGAGCGGTCAACAACAATTCCAAAGTGTCATAAGGATAGAGTATGTCATCATCAATAGTTATTATTATCGAATTTGGATTTTCCTTCAAAGCAGGAATAATTTTTGTATAAGGGCCAATATCCTCAGTATATTTTACTTCCAATCCTCTTCCAACTTGATTCAACAAAACCTGAGGTAAAGACTCATTTTGAATATCTTTTGAAAGCCAAAGAATAATACGATTTGGTTTCACACTACCTTGCATGATTGATTCAATAGCAAGAAAAGACTCATAAATGCGATTTCGATGGGTAGTCAAAGAAACGATAATCTCCACATTGTCCCAAGCAATACCAGTTACTCCTCTTTCTTTAGAATTGATAGCTTGATAAGTAAGATGATGAGCCCTCTCGCTGAAATATAACTTATTATATACAGTGGTTGCTATAGAATCACGAATCTTACTAAAAAAATTATGGAAGATAGTTAGCATGTACTATTGATTTAGCTAATTCTTGTTTTCGTAATGCTTTGAGTCTTAAAAGGTGCTAAATAATCAATATCAATTGTCTAGACAATTAGTTAGATTAATAATTGAATAAGTTATAAAGAATCAAAAACTCTCGCCTTATTTATTTTTCCAATAAAAAGAATTAAAGGTATGCTTCGGCCGTCTTTTCTCTTTTGGAGGCATCTGCAAATAGTCTCCATATTTTATTCTTAACGATTCATCAAAACCAATCATAACAAAGAATTCAGAATCCTCAAAAGGCACAAGAATATAATCATCAAGTACATATTTAGGACAGTATTCACGCATTTTCCAACCTGGCCATGAAAGATTAGCATAATAACTGGCACTTTCATAACCATATTCTTTACATAATGCAATATGTGTATCGTATGGTTTTGATAATACAGATAGTGATTGATAAATAAAATATTTCGTTATATGCTTCGCTTTATATAAAAAATTACTATGAAGGTTATAAATGGCTTTCGAAGATCTGATATTACACCCTAAACTCCAAATTTTATAAATTTTTTCTATCCTTTTTGATGCTAATTCAATATCATCTTCGATACCATCAAGAGGAAAAATGTCAATCCATATACCCTTTTCTACATTTGTCCAAGGATGAACATCTTTGACATAGGAATCATTCATTTCACATAATCTTGCAAAAGCTAATTCTACGTCGCAACCTGGTATTTCTCTAGAAAAAAGCTTGCTGCCTTTCTTTGACTTAAATCCTTGAATGAATTTATCAAAATCAGGTCTTGGCATTGCAATATCCAAATCATCATCCCAAGGTATGAAACCATGATGTCGAATAGCTCCAATAAGTGTGCCGCCAAAAAGAGTATATCTAAGATGGTTTTCTACACAATATTCATGAGCCTCTTTCAGTAATTCAAGTGAAATCTGTTGAACTTCCTTTAAATTCATTTCTTTCATAGCTACAATTCTCAATGGGATTATGAATAAAACTACTGAAAAAACTCTATCCAGGCATTAACGTCGTAACTTTCAACGACATCCGAATGAAGAGGCTCTATTGGTGACTGAAGGAAATCCGGCAGCTTAGATAACTCGTTTTCCCCAATGATAAAAATATTCTGGGGATGGAAAAAAGAATAGTTGTAAATTGCGGGATTATTGGTAAGGAGTTTGCGACATATAGCCATTGCCTCCAATGGCCGAAGAGTACAAGAAGGATCTCCAGAATGAACTATTTCGACTAAGCAACGTGATTGCATCGCCATTTCCATATATTTAGTATATGGAATATAATCAGAAGAATTATGAACCGTTACGAATTTACAATTGTACGAAGAAAGCATTGAATGAATATTCTCAATTTCCGCCACCCTATTCTTGGCATATCCTACAAAAAGAAAATCGTACAAAAATGTATTATCTTGAAAGGAGCCATCTTTCTGATATGGTTTAATATTAAAGAACTGAGAATGCCATCTGAACCCATATTTTTCAGCATCTAGTTCATCGTAGGTAACCACTTGGAAATTGTTCTTTTGGATAGTACAAAGATTATTTGCAAAAACCTTGTTATTACCTTTATGATTCCACAACCAAAGATAACGAGAAACACCTTCAGGAACAATCCTGGATATAGCCATTATCAAAGCTGGATCCGTATATTCAGCAATAATAACTGCATCGCCAGACTTTAATCTTCTAATAGCATTATGCAAACTTGATCCCACCACAAAGTGAATAGGCAAGGGAATTGTAGAACCATATTTACGCGATACTTTCTGGATAATATTGCTATGTTGATTGAGAGGAAATAACATTACATCGGAACGTGACTTTAGACCAGAAAGAACAAATTCCCAGATATCCACATCTGGATAGACAATCAATTTCATCTATTCTTAATAGAACTTAAAAAATCTCTTAGTTTTAGAACAATGAGAGCGAATTTATTCAAATGATGCACAATTAACCAAGCTGATACCTTCAAATAGGCCATCGTCTCATATTGAAGAATATTCTGATGACACTCCGGATATATAGATTTCCAAAGAGTAACATCTCGCGTTTGAGGGAAAATCAGCAAATATTGTTTCAGTTGAAACTTAAGCCAATTCAATTGAAAAGAATATTGTTCCAACAAGCAACGCTCTTTAAGGAAATTCTCAACAATAGAGCCACATTTGATCAAATCCAAACATTGGGAAGTTGAAACAGAATGAGTCAAAGAGGCTTCGTTCAGTACATGATGGTATAATAACTCATCAATATAATGTGTATTGCGAGACAAAAGAAGAGCCTCTAAGGACAAACATAAATCTTCTCCCCAATTGATACCGATTGGTATCTCAAGGTGGTTTTCTTCCAAAAAACCACGTCGAATCAGTTTAATCCAAAGTCCCCCCGTCTGAGGACTGATGGAAAATTTAAGAGGATTAGTATTCAATAACGGAAGAGTCTGGCTAATCCTGTTGCCATTTGCAGCATCTACATAATATCCACATGTTACAACATCGGCATTTGTTTCCTTTGCCTTGAGATACAATTTCTCATAAAAATCAGGTTCTACCCAATCATCACTATCGCATTGTATTATATACTCTCCTGTAGATTTCTTGATGCCGGCATTGCGGGCAGCTCCAACACCTTTATTATCTATATAAGAAACAAAAACAACCTGATTGCGCCTTGAAGGATATTTATCTAAAACACGATTAATAATGAACAAACTCTCATCTGATGAACCATCGTCAACAAAAATATATTGGATGGACTGAAGAGTCTGACTGAATAGCGAATCACAACATCTTTTGATGAATAAAGATGCATTATAAACAGGAATAACTACACTAACCTGCGGTTCCATGGCAACATCTGATATAATATGAGTCGTTCCCTTTTATCGAAAAGCAAATAATAAGAGCCAAATGTCAACAAAAAAATATAAGTAAATGAAACAGTGGACAAATGAAGCAAACCATCCTTCAGATAGAAATGCAGAGGAAGAACGATGAATAGACAAACAACCCCTAAGAAAAACACCAAAGACATTGGCCATAAAAGAACTTTCAGATTCAGCTGAGGAATTTTGCCTTTTAGTATTCTCAAATTCAAATAGGTAATTGCAATTAGCACCACAACGTTAAAGACAAACGGTATTGCGGGATGTGCTGCAACACTTAACAACAAAAATATGCAAGGAAGACACAATAGTTTCAATGTGCCATTCACAAGGCTAAATTTACGAATATCTCCTTGGGATTGAATACCTATATAAAATGTATGATTAATCAATCCAAATAAATTGTCAATCAAAAGAATCTGAGCAATGATAATAGCATATTCCGGCACATTACCTAACCAAAGGCTCATCAAAGTAGGCATACATAAAATAGCTGGAACCGACACCAATAAGAAAAAAAGAAGCGTAAATCTGAGAGAATTAGACATCATTTGCTGCATCAAAACAAAATTCTTTTTAGCATATTGTTTAGTTATCTGTGGTCGGAACGCAGCAAGAACATAATATCCACATGTCCATACAGTGCCTTGAACAATGGCAGCGATTGAACAAGCAGCATTGAGAGCAACACCAAAAAAACGATTGATCAAAATGTTGACACCCTGTTGACGAATTGTCACACTGCCATCTGCATAAAGATTCCATCCCGTAAAAGAAACCATTTTGCGAAGTAACTCGGGATTCCAAATCAAACAGAGATGAGACTCAGGGTAATGACGATAACAATATATGCGATAAATGGAACGAATCAGAACAGTTACGGTAAAGGAAAGAATACCATAGAATATCAATTTATCATACGAAGCAAGTTGAAGTAGCCAAACAATGAATAACTTCAAAAATGCATTCAAAATCTCAAACCATGCATAAACATCCATCTGCTCGTGAGCCAAAATAACAGCAGAATAAGGAGCTTGAGTGATTGAAATTACAGCAGACAGGATAGATAACTGATATATGAGATTGGCAGCAAAATATCGTTCTTGAGGAATATCCAACTGATTATTGACGAACCATAATCCAATGGTTTCAGCAAAAAGTACAACGATAAAGGCAATAAATAAATGACTTTGGAAAGCAGAATTAAAGGTATGTTTCAGATTCTCAGCGTTATTTAAGCCCAAATCGTAGGTAATAAATCTAGATGTGGTTCCCTCCATAGAGGTATTAAGGAACCCAAACATCGTGACAATTCCTCCTACCAGTCCATATATACCATAGTCTTCGACGCCAAGTGTTTGAAGAACCACCCTACTCACATATAAGCCCACAACAACACTTAGGAGTGTCCGAAGATACAACATCAGTGTGTTGCGAGCTATACGTCGAGTAGAAGGTTCAGCTTGTTGCATTATTCGTCTTTTTCATCGCCTTCGTTTTCCTTATCACGATTATAACCATAGGCATAGCCATAGCCATAGCCGTAGGAATAACTACGGCCATAACCATAAGAATAACCATAACGGCTACCATACTTGTGATAACCATAACGGCTGAAGGCATCGGTAGGAGCATTGAGCAGGATTGTCATCTTAGGCAGACGATTTTCGTCGTAATACTTCTGAACATCCGGAAGTGCTGATAGCTGCAATGCTTCGGCACGAACCACGAAAATGGTCATATCTGCCAAACGAGAAATAATGGTAGCATCGGCTACAATCTCGAGAGGAGGACAATCGAGGAAGATATAATCGTAATCTTTGCGCACAGAAGCTATTAGCTCATCCAGTTTTTGATCATAGAGCAATTCTGTAGGGTTGGGTGGAACCTTGCCCGCAGGCAAAACCTTCAAATTAGGAACCTCAGGAACTGGCTTAATCAACTCATGATAATCATCAACATAACCGCCCAAATAATTGGATAGTCCTTTGGAATGCTTACCAACAAGAGCGGAAAGAGAACGCTTGCGCATATCCAAGTCAATCACAAGAACTCTCTTCTTCTTAAAAGTCAAAGCTAAACCAAGGTTGCTGACAATGAAGGTCTTACCGGAGTTAGGGTTGAAAGATGTCAACATTATTACACGAGCTTCTTCTGACCTGCCTGCCACGAATTCCATATTGGTACGAATTACACGGAATGCTTCATTCATCACATTCGTACTATTCTCCTTGACCACAATATGAAGAGTCTTATCCTCACGATGCCTTTTTGCTTTTGTCAATTCCTTTAGTTTATCGACAATACGAGTGATACGGGAACGATTATCCATCATTGGCAATTCTCCAAGGAATGGGATTTTCAGGTTCTCAAGATCCTTGCGACCTCGCACAGAGGTATTAGCCACTTCTCGAAGAATAAGAATCGCTATTGGTAGTAAAAGACCGACAAGCATACAAATCAAGTATACCCTAAGAGCTACAGGAGAGGTTGGGATATTACTGCCTGAAGGAGGCGTAACAACTCGATTGTTATATGCCGTAAATGCCTGGGATAGTTCATTTTCCTCACGTTTCTGAAGAAGGAACAAATAAAGAGATTCTTTTACCTTCTGTTGGCGTTCGATGGAAAGGAGGTATTTGTTTTGTGAAGGAGAAGCAGCTACTTTGGTGTTACTCTGCGATTTAACGCCTTGAGCTGTTCGAATATACAAATTCAATTCATCGATATGATTGTCAATTGAACTGATCATGGTTGTACGTAAAGCTGCCAACTGGGCATCAATATCCTTGACAATCGGGTTCTCCAAAGAACTTGCCGAAACCAAGTTGTTACGACGCATTAACAAGGCATTATATTGACTAATTTGACCAGTAATACTAGCATTACTCAATCCCTGGCTTGCAGGCAACAATTGAGTAAAATTGTTTTCATTAGTCAGATAACTGCGTAATGAACGGGCCATATATAGCTGATTATTATAGCCAATAATCTGCGAGTTTGCAGACTGTGCCTGACTCACATACATACCAGCCATAGCTTCAGCATTACCAATAATCAGATTATCCGATTTATAATCTGAAATGTTGCTATCTACACTGCCCAATTCGTTCTCAATTACATTCAAGCGTTCACTGATAAACTGATTAGTGCTGATGGAAACCTGATTGCGGTCATCCATCCATTGCTCATTGTAAATGGCAATCAAACTATACAATATTTCCTCTGCACGCTGAATATCATTATCCTTTAATTCTAAATTGATAATCGTAGAACCAGCTTCGGACTTCACTTTCAACTCGTTGGAATATTTGGACAAAGCGGCCTGTGACCGCAAATGTGTCACAACAATAGGGCGTTCTGGCTTATAATAATATGGCGTGGAAGTAATAATAAGATTACCAATGGGTGTAGCAAGAGTTCTTCCTAACTGTCCGGTTAAAGGTTGAGTTTCGATAGCACGGCCATTTCGAATGAAATTGCTTAAAACGAAAGTGCTATCTTTGTCAAAAGTGATGGTAACGACACTTGACTCCTGCTCCTTTGCCTCCAACATCTTCATGTCAATAGGAAGGTTACTACCATAAAGGACTGCATTACGAAATGTGCCTTCAATTTCATATTCCATCTGAAGGTTGAGCCGACGGATAACTTCCGTCATTACGACTGGGGACTTGATGGTAAATATTTCGTTAGTCAAATCGACAGACTGTATCAAAAGGCTGGCATCGCTATATCCATAAGCTGCAGTACCCAAGACATTACTTTTGTTCATATCCTTCAAAAGGATAGAGGCTTTTCGGGTAAAAACGGGACGAGTCTTACGAAGATAGATATTTGCTGCACCATATCCCAGAATCACACACAAAATAATCCAATACCAGTTAGAAAAAAGAATAAGCAGGATATCTGAGATTCGCAAAGACTGAGTAGAAGCAACAGATTGTGAAGTATTTTGTTGCTGAACTGGGGGTTGCTGCTGATTATTATTTGGAAGCATCGCGAAAGAAAATTAAATTATTTGAAAAGCGCTATCAAACTAAATATACTTGTAATGATACCTACCCAAAAAGTGTAGTTGACCATCTGAGAACCATATTGGGTTGTGGTTCGCTTCACCTTGTTGTTTGGCTCAATGTAAATGACATCATTCTGTTGCAAATAGAATACTGGAGAATTATAAACATCTTCGGCTGAACAGAAATTCACTTCGTATGCAATACGCTTGTCCATGCCGACTTCTCGGATTACCCTAACATTTTCACGCAGACCGGTCAACTGAAGGTCGCCAGATTGAGCCATAGCATCTATAAGTGTAAAATTATCTCTGTCAATATTGACACGTCCTACATGACCTGCAGATCCAATGATATTTACAAAAAGATTATTATAGTTAACGGTTACAACCGGATCTTTCACCAAATTCTGATCTTGGATCATCTTCTTGATAAATTGTTCTAATTCTATACGAGTTTTACCAGCTACAGGAATACGGCCTAAAACCGGGAAATCAATGCAACCATCATTGCCAACTACATAATAAGAATCTCTTCGGGTGTTTGTACTAGTACTTCCTCCTGAACTATTGCCCACAGAGTAATTGCTATACAATGAGAATAATGAAGACAAGGCCGCATCACGTGTTGAAACGAGAATACTGATTTCATCACCTTCTTGTAATACTACGGCTTGAGGTTTTGCAATCGTTACCTCCTGTTCCAGCGGCATATCCTGGAAGTAGGTGATGTTGTAAGGTGTAGCACAGCCCGAAAGCACTAAAAGCACCACAGAGAAAAAGGAAGCGTAAAGAACGCATAATTTGTTGAAACGTTTCATATCGAAAAATATTTGATTTGTTGCAAGGGAGGATGGAGAATTATGGTCTTTCCACGCCTACGGCAATGGATGTCACATCAAAGGATGGCACAACCATGAATAATATACCCATAAGTGGTGCAAATTTATAAAAAAAAAACCACACCCCAAAATAATAAATCAACTTTTTATCATTTTGGAGTGCAATTTTGTCAATTTATACATATTTTAGCTACTGGCGTATCCATTTTACGACCTCTTTCCACTCAAATTTCTTGCCGTACATGAGTATTCCAGTGCGATATATGCGAGCTGCGAGCCACAGCACTACAAAGGCTGTGACAAACAGAATGCCCAGTGAAAGAATGACTTCCCAAGCTGGCACATCGTAGGGCAATCGGACCATCATCGTGATGGGAGATGTGAAAGGAATCATCGAGCACCACCAGGCCAACGGGCCATCGGGATTCTCCATCGAGAACATGCCGGCATAAAGTGCAAAAATCATGAAAAACATGATAGGGCCCATGAACTGGGAAGTATCCTGCTGCTGATCGACAGCTGAACCAAATGCAGCAAAAAGACTTGCATACAGCAGATATCCTCCAATGAAGTAAAGCACGAAACATGAAAGAATCAGGGGGTAATCGATACTGAAAATCATCTGAAAGATTTCCTTCATGTCGGAATCAAGAGCCGCACCCGAAGTGCCCATTGCTTCGATTGCCTCGGCAGAACCCATGGGAGACACCATCTCGGGTGACATATTCAATCCGAAGATGCTGGCAGCAATGGTACCACCCACGCCCAAAAGAATTCCCCAAATGGCAAACTGCGTGAAGCCAACAAGCGCCACGCCAATAATCTTGCCCAACATGAGTTCCAAAGGCTTGCAAGAAGAGACAATAACCTCGACAATACGATTGGTCTTTTCCTCCACTACACCGCTCATGATCATGGCGCCATAGGAGAGCACGAACATATAAATGGCAAGGGCAAGAATCAGTCCAATAACGGACGACAGTTCGGAACTGCTGATGCTTTCTTCTCCCTGCTCGTCCCATTTGACTGAATTCACATGAAGATTGACGTCGCAATCCTTGACAATCTCCTCAAGATTTTCAATACCATAGCTTTCGATACGTGCCTTGCGCAATGCTGGACGAAGGAAATGTTCTATCTCACGACTGAATGACCGGGGGACAGAAGATTCGCTGTAGATACTGAACTCCAAAGTGCTGTCGATGCTAGCAGGAATAACCACAAGAGCATAGTAATCCCGATCTCCAGCGACATACACTGCATGGGCATCCTCAGCTTCTTGAGGAGCAATGGTAACAAAATGAAACTCATCGACATCCTTAATCAGAGGAGCATAGGTCTGCCCAGGGCTTTGGTCAATAACGGCCACAACCTTTTCGTCATCGCTACGAACACTGCTCAACATGATAGGCGCAACGACACAAAGCAATATAGAAAGAATGGGCACAAGCAACGTAGTCAGAATGAATGACTTTTTCCCGACCGTCTGCAAATATTCCCGCTGAATGATTAATCCAAGTCTTGACATAATATAGTAAATATAGTAACTATAGTGACTATAAAAAGGTTAACTATTGACTTTCAGTTTGTCAGCCGCACCAACAGCCTGCATAAATATCTGCTGCATCGTGGGAAGTACCTCATGGAAACCTGCCAGTGGATACTGCGCATTAAGTTGAGCAATGGCATCGTGGACAGGCAAGCCTTTTGGAAGTTGATAATCAAACTCCTGGCCGTCCTCCAACATGACACGGAACTGATGGGTACGATATTTATGGCGAATCTCATCCACTCTACCCTGAAGGACGACCTCGGAATGGTTGATGAGCGTTATCTCCTGACAAACTTCCTCGACTGATGACATGTTGTGCGTGGAGAAAAGAATGGCTGCACCCTCTTCCTTCAGACGGATAATCTCGCGCTTGAGTTGCTCCGTATTGACGGGATCAAAGCCAGAGAACGGCTCGTCGAAAATAAGCAACGGGGGGCGATGAATGACCGTGGCAATAAACTGGACCTTCTGGGCCATACCCTTTGACAATTGTTCAACCTTCTTGTCGCGCCAGTTGCCAAGGTCGAAACGCTCAAGCCATTCCTTCATCCGTACAATGGCATCATGCTTCGAAAGTCCACGAAGACGAGCGAGATAAACAATCTCGTCCTGCACCTTCATCTTCTTGTAAA